>Ga0315282_10006998_pt1 | contig 18667 bp, 12 predicted proteins | sample YL17G07_20_MG_FD_203693 | JGI IMG/M metagenome (GOLD analysis project Ga0315282, IMG submission 203693) | Sediment microbial communities from Yellowstone Lake, YNP, Wyoming, USA - YL17G07_20 | ecosystem: Environmental > Aquatic > Freshwater > Lake > Sediment | place: USA: Wyoming | collected...
GAGAAGTACCGCGGGCTGCCGTTCAAGCAGCCCGTTCCGTGCGGCTCGATAGAGAAAGACGGCCTGAAGAAGAAGATGGTCGAGGCGCTGCAGGAGGAACTGCCGGCGGACAAGATGGCGGCACTGGAAGCCGGCCTGAAAGCGTTCGGGCTGATCCCCCAGGACATGGTGCTTGAGCAGTATTTTCCCGAACTGCTCACCAGCCAGGTCGGCGGCTTCTACGACCCCAAGCGCAAGTACCTGGCGATCGTCAAGAGCGCCGACGGGCTGCTGGGGAAGGAGGCGAAGGCGCAGTACGGCCCGGACCTGGCCGACCGCATGGAGGAGACGGTGCTGGTCCACGAACTGACGCACGCCATCCAGGATCAGCACTTCGACATCGAGAAGTTCGCCAAGGAGAATCCGCTGTCGGACGACGCCGCGGCGCGCGTGGCGCTGATCGAGGGCGATGCGACGCTGACGATGTACGACTACTTCGCCGGCATGCGGCTGGAGAGCATGCCGGGCGTGGAGCCGATGCTGAGCCAGATGTTCAAGGACCCCAAGCAGTTGCTGGCCATGTCGCCCGACATGCCGGGGTCCAAGGAGATGGCCGAGGCGCCCGCGTGGTTCCGTGACAACCTGCTCTTCAGTTACATGCAGGGCTTCACGTTCGCGATCAGCGTGCGCAAGGCCGGCGGCCAGAAGCTGCTCGACTACGCCTACACCAAGGACCCGCCCCGCTCCACCGAGCAGATCCTGCATCCGGAGAAATGGCACACCAAGCGCGACGACCCGGTGGCCATCACCTGGCCCGATCTGTCCAAAGAACTGCCGGGCTACAAGAAGCTCTGCGAAGGGGAGCTGGGCGAACAGACCATCAGGGTCCTGCTGCGCGAACACCTGAAGGACGAGCTGAAGGTCACCACCGCCGCGGCGGGCTGGGGCGGCGACCGCTTTGCGGTCTACGAGAAAGACAAGAACGTCGTCCTGGCGTGGATCACCGAATGGGACACCATGCTGGACTGCAAGGAGTTCAGGGAGGCCCTGGCCGCGTTCGGCGCCGGCTGGAATTTCGACGCGCCCGGCCCAACGCGCGTGGTGCTGGTCCGGGGAAGCTTGAGCGACGCCGAGGCCGCCGCGGTGAAGGCGAAGCTGGCCGAGGCCCCGTCGCAGCTCCCCGAGAACAAGAACATTGACCTCGCCGCGCTCGGCGCCAAGCGCACCAAGGAAGGCGACGCCGCGGACATGGCGAAGGCGCTCGAAGGCCTGCTCGACAGCAAGGACGGCAACGTTGACATCGGCAAGCTGCTCAACGACCCCGAACTGCAGAAGGCCGCGGAGAAGCTTGCCGGCGACCTTGGCGGCGGGGAGAAGCCCGGCGACAAAGCCGGCGGCGACAAGGGCGGCGGCGACAAGGGGGGCGGGCTGGACGTCGGCGCGATCCTCAACGACCCCGAGGCCCAGGCGCTCATCAAGAACATGTTCTCGCAGGAACGGCCGCAGGGCCAGGCCAGCGCCGACGGGAACTCCTACACCAACGAGCAGATCGGGTTCGCCATCAAGCTGCCGGCGTCGCAGAAGGGCTGGAAACTCGATCCCAAGCCGGCGCCGCCCACGTCGGTGCTGATCACCAGCCCGCAGAGCGCCGTGCAGGTGAGCGTGGTCTCGCAGGCGCTGCCGATCCCGATCGGTATCGAGAACATGGGGCCGATGCTGGAGATGGGGCCGAAGATGGCCGTGCAGAACTACAAGAAGCTCAGCGCCGGCTTCATCGAGACCAGCGGGCGGAAAGGCTACGAGCTGCAGTACGAAGGCGACAACGGCGGCCAGCACCTGCGCTCCACGCAGCGCGTCTACACCGCCGGCGCGACCATGATCGTGCTGACCGTCATGGCCACGGCCGATGACTGGACCACGAACGAGAAAGCCATCACGGAGACGCTGAACGGGTTCTCGCTCATGGACCCGAAACCCGCGCCCGCCAAGGACGCCTCGAAGAAGGACGCGCCGAAGGAAGCGCTGAAGGAGGAGTAGGAGCCTAAACAAGCTGGGCGGACTTGACCTGTACCCAAAATGGGTACGTTTGTGCCCAGATTGGGTACACTAGGATATCGTGGAACCTTCCGGCACCTCAACCGATACCGGCCTCGCCGCGCTCTATACGCGCCTGCGCAGCAGCACGGCCGCGCGCGACGGCCTGTGGGTGCTCGCCGGCCAGGGCCTGGCGGCCGTCATCGCGCTGGGCGTGGACGTGCTCCTGTTCCGCAACCTGCCGCAGTCCGAGCGCGGCATGCTCACCGCGGTGCTGGGGTTGCGCAACGTGCTCCTGTACATCGCGGACATGGGCCTCGCGCTGACCACGGTGCGCGTGGGCGCGGAGTATTTCGGCAAGGGTCTGCGCGCGGAAGCGAACGCCATTTTCCGGCGGGCGTTTCTGGCCCGCATGGCGCTGGCACTGCTGGTCTCGCTGCTGGCGTACGCCATGGCGCGGATGCTCGCACGTTTTCCGCTGGCCGCGCCCGACAGGCCGGAGTTGGTTGTCGCCGCCGCCGCCGCGCTGGTGGGCATGACGGCCACGTCCTGGGGCGTGGATGTGGCGCAGGCAACGCGGAGTTTCGGCCGGTACTTCCTGCACCAGGTCGTTGAAGCGACGCTCAAAGCCGCGGCGGTTGCGCTGGTTCTTTTCGCTGCCGCGAAGCTGCTTCCGGGCAGGGCGCGCTTTGAGGTCTCCGCGGAAATGTTCCTGTGGGGGATGGCGAGCGCCGCCATCCTGGCCGGCCTCTTCAGCATCCTGCTGCAGCACACGGCGCTGGCCGAAGCCAAAAGGCTGAGCGGAACGGCGGAGACGGAGATTCACGCCCAACTGCGGAGTTTCAACCGCTACGCTGTGGCCATTGCGCTGCTGCAGACGGTGGGCGGCTACGTGGAAGTGTTCCTGGTGCAGTGGCAGCGCGGCCCGGTTGACACCGCCATTTTCGACGGCGCGCGGCGCCTGGCGCTGGTGCTGCCGCTCCTGGGCGGCGTGCTGACCACGGTGCTCCTGCCGCGCGTGGCCGTGCTGGAGACGCCGGCGGCGTGCGCGGCGTACGTGAGGAAGACGTGGGCCGTTGGCGTCCCGCTGGCGCTGCTGGCCGCCGGCGGACTGGCGGCTGTGGCGGGGATTGCCGTGCCGCTGCTGTGGGGCAGACGCTACGACGACTCGATCATGCCGCTGCGCTGGCTGTGCGCCGGGCACGGCTTTTCGATAGTGCTTGCTCCGCTGATGCTGGTATTCTACCCGCTGCGACGGGAACGCACGCTGCTCATGCTGCAGGCCGGCAGCGTGGCGTTGTCCATCGGCCTTGGCGCGTGGCTGATCCCGCGGTTTGGCGCCTTGGGCGCGGCGTGGTCCACGGTGGCCGTCAGAACGCTGCTGACGCTGGTGTGCGGCGCCACGTTGTGGCTCATGCTGCGCCGTTCCTCGACAAGCGGAGCACGACAATGAACGTCGTTATCGCTGGACCCTTCGGCCACGGCACGCTGGCCGATGAAGCCGTGCTGGCGGGGCTGTTGCGCCACCTGGCGGCGGGCAAGCATGAGGCCACCGTGTTGTCGGCCGACCCGGCGCGCACCGAGGAACTCTACGGCGTGCCCGCGGTGCAGGCCACCGACGCCTGCAGCATGCTGTCCAACCGGGAACTGTGGAGAGCGCTGGGCAAGGCGCACCTGCTGGTGGTGGCGAGCGGCGGGGTGGTCAGCACGCACGGCGCGTATCCGGCGCGCGCCTGGCTGTCGCTGCTGGAACACGCGCAGACGGCGGGCCTGCAGACGGCGGCCGTGGGCCTCGGCGCCATTGGCGTGGACGATCCGAAAGAGTGCGTGCGCATACAGCGGCTGCTGCACAACTGCGCCGGCGGCGTCTCCACGCGGGATGAATGCTCGAAGCAGGCGCTGCTCAACTGCGGCATGGGCGCCAACCGCGTCTCCGCAAACGGCGACCCGGCCCTGGCGCTGTCGGGAACGGCGGTGAGCGGCGAACCCGAGCCCGGCAGGATTGGCATTGTACTGGCGGAGAGCATCCCGACGCGCGATACCTTCGGCGTGGAAGCGCACGCGGCAGACGCGCCGTTGCTGGGCGCAACGCAGGCGTTGCTTAACGGCCTGCTGAGCGAGGCCGCAGTGTCGGTGACGCTCTTCCACGACGACACGGAAGCGGGTCGCGAGTCTGCGCGTGTCCTGACGGACGGCGCGGGCCAGAAACGGATTGCCGGCCAGGCGGCAGACTGCCCGCTGGCGGAGATTCGGTCGCGGATGGCGGAGTGCAGCGCGATCCTCAGTTTCAGCCTGCACGGCTTGATCCTGGCTGCGGGCGCGGGCGTTCCGGTCGCGGGCTGCGACGCCGAGCCGGGCGCGGCGGCGTTCCTGGCAGCGCTGGGGTTGAGCCAGTACGTCCTGCCGGCGCGGCTCTTGTGTCCCCCTGGTGGCGCGGGCGTCCCGCCCGCGGCGGCAACCGAGGCGGTGGCGGCAGTGCGCGAACTGGCGGCGCACGCCGCGGAACTCCGCGCCCCACTCACCGGCAAGATGGCGGCGCTGCGGAAGAAGGAAGCGCAGAACGCGCGCATGCTCAACCTGCTGGTGCCGCGGCGTGTCGTGTACCAGCGTCTCAAGGAGTCCGCGCGAGACGCCGCCGCGGATGCCGAGGGCGAACCGTGGCCGGTCCGCCGTGGGCGCGCCGGCCAGCCGAAAGGGCGGCGCTGAACATACGACGCTTCGGAGACAGGATGGCAATGCCGGCCACACGTTTGGTCGCTGTTATGCTTGCGCTGTGCGGCATCGCGGCTGCCGGCGAGCAAGCCCTCGAGACGAGCATGACGATCCTCGCGTTCGACCGCAGCGGCAAGCCCGCCGCGGGCGCGGAAGCCGACGTGCGGTTCTCGGTGCTGCCGCCAGGGGCGAAACTGCCGACGGTCAAGAAGGTCACGATCCGGGCCGACGGCTCGGCGCACATCGGCGGCCTGACGCCCGGCGACACCGGCCTGGAGTTCCGGTGGCGGGGATTGTTCGATGTGGCAGAGAACCGACCGGTCGGGTTGTTTCATCTTGAGCCTGGCGCGAACGCCGTGTTTTGCCGGCTGACAAGGCCCGGCACGGCTGTCTTGCGCGTGCAGGATGCCGACGGCGCGCCGGCCAAGGGCGCGCGCGTGTATGCGTTCCCCCTGTTTACCGATCTGAATCCCGAGTTGCTGGACCTGCAGCTTGCAGCCGCGCAGCAGTCCGCTGCCGGCAGGGTCACGGCTGACACCGGCGCGGACGGCGTGGCGCAGCTCGACCTGGTGGAAGCGCCGTACCGCTGGGCCGTACTATGCGATGGCTACAGGCCCTGCCTGGCTGGAGCGTTCCGCGTGCACGAGGGCGAAACGGTGCAGCCGCCGCCCGCAGTGCTGGCTTCAACGCCAAAACAGGGCCATACAATCACATGTTGCCATTTCCCCAGATGGTGGCTAGGCTGGTCGCCATGACCGAATCAGGCCGGGCGGAACTTCTTGGATTAGCCAAGAAGGTAGTCGCTGTTGCACGGGATCATGTTCATTCGGGCAAGGCGGCGATTTCTCAATTCTCCAGCATCCGCACTATCTGCGATGAACTCCAGTTCCGTGACTGCAGGCCAACGCCGACAAGATTCTCCCAGCAGATCGTCGCGAAACCGTGGTGGGACGAGAGCAAGTTCGCCGAGACGGCTATAGAAACCTTGCCGGAGTACGCCAGTTGCCTCTCGCTCATTTCCAGATTGGTGGAATCCGATGAGGCGACAAGGCGGCTCAACGGTTTCTGCCGTGCGCTTTGCCGCCTCTCGCTGGAGCCGGAAGTGCCCGAAAGTCTGCTCTTCGAGCAGACAGCCGAGTTTGCAGAATTGCTCGATGGCTGCTCGGAACTCCTCCAACTCTGCTCGTGGCTCCACGGCATAGTCCTTGCCGAAAGCCGCTATGACTTGGGTGGAGGCATTGTCCTACGGCATCCGAACAAAGCAGACTTCTCATTTGAGAATACCACCGGTGGGCCGTCGCATGATCTACTCTCTTTCCCAACAGCCATCCTGGAGTACAAATGCAGGGCGCCTTCCCCCCATCTCGACCAGGAGGAAGTATATTCGTCTGTGGAATGCCTACGCCTCTTCGCGCTGGGTTCGGTACGAGTCTGCTATACCAGGGGCATCCACCGTTGCCACATCATGCACGGGGATTTTCAGGTTTTTCCGCCGCGCCAGCATTCATTCTACGAGTACAAAGTCGGGACGGACGACTTGACGCCGCTGAAGACATTCATTGCGGCCATCCACCCGTTGCTCTTGCCGTTGCGGCGGGATCGAGAACTCGCCAATTCGCCGCTTCGGCTGGCCCTTGACCGCTACTGGGAGGGATTGCTGACCGACAAGGGGGCTGATCTACGGATCATGCAGGCGATCTCCTGCCTGGACGCCCTGCTTACACGATCTGGCCGTCAGGAGGGCAAGCACTGCCTTGGCCAGCGGGTCGCGGCGCTCCTGGGGCTTGCCGATGTCGGTGTTGGCCGACCTGAGATCTACAAGCACGTCACGACGGCATACGACATCAGGAATAAGTTCGTCCACGGCGAGCCGTACAAGAAGGGCAACGTGAACACAAAGGAGGATGAGGCGAGGGCCATCCTTGACTACGCACGCATTTGTCTCCTGCTTTGTCTCCAACTTGGGCTTTGGGCTACCATGCCGCAGAAGGAGGCATTCCTCGACGATCTGGATGCTTCCCTGCTTGACGGTCGTGTGCGCAATGATCTGGAACTGAAGGTCAAGGGTCTCCTGCTGGGTAAGCACTAACCCGTATCTGCTTTGCTTACGTTGACCTTCTCCCAAGCAGTCGGGAAAAGCGGGGACAGCGCCCGGTTTTTCCGTGGAGCCTTGGTGGTCAGCCGCCAGGGGCGTCGCCGGCACGGGAGGGAAAAACCGGGCGCTGTCCCCGCTTTTCCCTACGGCACGAGCGCCTGCAGCGCTTTGGGGCGGACTTCGAGCCTGCAGGGCGTCTGGCCGAGCGTTTCGCCGTCGGCGCAGACCCATTGCGGACCGTCCGGCGTGGCGATATCGAGCGTGCGCGTTTCGAGCAGCGTGACGGCGGGGTGCGTGACGTGCGTGCCTTTCAGCACGCGCGGCAGAATGCGCAGGACGGTCCAGGCTGACACTTCCTTCACGATGCAGACCTGGAAGACGCCGTCGTCGAGCTTGGCGCCGGGCGTAATGAGCATCGCGCCGCCGTAACTGGGCGCGTTCCCGGTTGCGGCCAGCAGCAGGCGCTCCTCGCGCACGCCGAAGTCGCCCTGCAGCCGCACCAGCGGCGCTCTGAAACGCAGCAGCACGCGGACGACACCGTAAAGGTAGGCGGGCGTGCCCTTCAGCCACAACCGGCGCGTTTCCACGAAGCGGCTGACTTCGGAATCGAAGCCGAGCGTGGCGACAGTGAGAAAACGCTTTTCGCCCGAGGGCGCGCAGTCCGGCGGACTGCGGAACGCGCCCAGGTCGAGCGCGCGCCGGCGGCCCGCCAGCAGGACATTGACGAGCGATTCCGGCGTGGCCTCTCGCGCCAGGCCAAGCGCGCGCGCGAAGTCGTTGCAGCGCCCGCTGGGGAGCAGACCAAGCGTGGTGGCGCCGCCGTCCAGCGCCGTGGCGATCTCCTGCTGTGTGCCATCGCCGCCGCAACCGACAACGGCGGGCACGCCTTGAGCGGCCGCTTCCGCGGCGAACGTGCGCGCGTCGCCACGGCCGCTGGTGAGGCGCAACTCCACGGACTTGCCGGCGGCCTGCAGCAGCTCGCGGGCGCGCGTGGCCAGCCACGGCGCAGCTTGCGTCCCGGACGCAGGGTTGGCGATGATGACGAAGTCACTCATGTGCGCCCGTCACCTGCACTTGCGCTTCCGCCGCGCCGCCGTTGTAGGCGTCGCGGACCACGATCCGCCACGTGCCGGGCGGCTCGTTCAGCGCCAGCGGCACGGCGTGCAGCAGCGCGCCGTCGGCGGCGAACTTCGTCAGGCTGTGGTACGGGCGTTCGCTGCCGTCCGGTGCGAAAAGCCGCACGCTGAAGAGGCAGGCTTGAGGCTTGAGGTTCGGGGCTTGAGGTTGCGGATTGGGGAGCGCGGAGGCCGGAGCGGCGCGGACCGCGCCCGCGACGTTGATCTCCAGCACCTCGTTCAAGCGCGCCACCGAAGGGACCAGCAGCCGCGGCGGCTGCGGCGCCGAGGAACTGACGAGGAACAGCGCAGGCGTCACCGGTGAGAGCGTGCCTTCGAGCAGGGCCGTGGCACCCCCCCCGTCTCCCCCCCTTGACAAGGGGGGGATTGGGGGGGTGGCGTTGGGGGCCGCGCTCTGCGCGAGCGGCTCGACAAACGCCGGCGTGCGCAGCGCCAGCGCGAACGGCTCCGTCTTCTCCAGCGGCCAGTTGCCGTCCGCGTCCGAACCGAGTTCGTACAGGCGTGCTTGCGGGTTGCGCCGCAACGCCAGGACCAGCGCTTGCGCCGCGCCGCGCGGAGAAAGCCAGACGACCTGCGTGCCCAGCGGCAAGCGCGTCTTGCCCCAGTCAACCGCACTCTCCAGCCGCCGCGCCGCGAACGCCGCGCCCGCCAGGACCTGGCGCGCCACCTGCGCGCGCGGCTGATCGGGATGGAGCCGCCAGCGGAGGTAGTCGGTGAGGTCCAGGTTGAGGTACACGGAACCGGATCTGTTCGCCGCCAGCACGGGGCTGCGGCGGTATTCCAGGCCGGCCTTATGCGGGCCAGCCCACTTCGGCCGGTCGGAGAACACGGGCGCCAGGTGCGGGACGTTTTCCGCGGCCAGCCACGCCGGGAACTGCGCTCCAGGCTCCGGCCGCAGCCGTTCGAGCGGGTTCATGGGCAGCGGCACGAAGGGTTCGGACGAGGTATCAATCTGGAAGACGTCGTCCAGGGCGGGCTTCTCGCGCAGCCGGCCGTGCTCATCGAAGCGCCCGCACGCGGCATCCGCGACAAGCTGGCCGCCGTCCTGCACGAACTGCTTGAGCGCCGCGGCTTCGCGGTCGCTGAGCGCGACGACACGCGGCAGAACGATGGTCTTCAGGCGCGCCTCCGGCCGCAGGATCTCCTTGCTCTCCACCTGCGCGCTGGACACGAACCGCCAGCCGAGGCCCAGGTCGTCGAGGAGCTTGCACCAGCTTTCGCGCAGGCGAAGCTGCGGCGACTCACGCCGTTCCGCGCCGGTGTCGGCGCCCCAGGCTTCGAGCCACTTGTCGCCGTGCAGGCGGTGCGCCTCGAACAGCCAGTGCAACCGCACGCTCGCCGGCGAATACAGCACGCCGATGCCGTCGTGCAAGCGGGAGGAGTTCGCCAGCAGCGGTCCCAGATCCCCGTCCAGCGCCCGCAAGGTTGGCGCGAGCGCCTTGGCCAGAGGGGTAGGCTTGCCGTCGGCGTCGAGCAGCGTGGCGCGAGGAGTGGCGGGCGCCTCGCCCGCCTGTGCGCCCGCGCGCGAGGGCGCGCGCGGCTCCTCGTCCCACAGCAGCACGCCGCGCGGGCCGCCTTCCAACGCGAGACTCCAGATGGCGCGCGCGGCGTCGGCGGCCACGGCCTGGGTGTCAACGCCTGAGAGAGTCAGCGCGGCCAGAGCGGGCTTGCCGGGCGCCAGATCGCGCCACAGGCTGCGCGCGCCGCCGATATCGTAGGCTTCGACGACATCCAGCGACTGCGCCAGGCGCGACCAGTCCCAGCCGCCAAAGGCGAACGGACCGAGCGCGCCGGTGATGCCGACTTTCGCCGTCGGGTCCTGCTGGCGGATGAACTCCGCGCCGTCGCGCAGGACCTTGGCGAAGCTGTAGTCCTGGAAGGCGCGGAAATCCGCCCAGGGGCCGAAGCTCATCACGCCGTCTGTAAGGCGCAGGCGCGCCTCGCCGGTGGTCATCGGCACGACCTCGGTCCACGCGGCGAACTGCGTTTCCCACGACGTGTTGAGCGCCTGCAGCGTGCCGTACACGTCGCGCTCCAGCCAGCGCTGGAACTCCTGGATGGCCGCCGGGCTGAAATCGAAGTCGGCCGCCGCCGCGAGCCGCGTGACGGAGGGTTCCGAGGCCAGCGAGTAGAAGAGCGGCGGGTCCTTGGCATAGACGTCCACGTGCCGTTTGAGTTCCCGGGCGAACGCCTCGGCGAAGGCCTGCGAGCACAGCGACGGTTCGCGCGTCAACGCCGCCCGGTTGCCGCTGTCCGCCCGCATGGCCGCGACGGTCTTCTCCCACAGGCCGCGTTCGGTGTGGTAGCGCGACAACAACTGCCGCCCGATGCTCTCCACGTAGAACGGCGCGCCGCCCTTGCGCAGCGCTTCGCGCCGCGCCGGGTGGAGCCGGTACTGCATGCCGCCGCGAATGCCCAGGCTGCGCAGCGCGGCGTAAGCCGCTGCGTCGCCGGGCGGCACGGCAGCCAGCGCGATCCAATGCTCCCACGTCTGCGCCTTGGGGACGGTGAAGCTGCGTTCAAGCTGCGCCTGCTTGCCGTCCGCGCCCGTCAACGCGACTTCGAACACGTACTGCTGCGCGAGGGGGTTCTTCACCTCGGCCTTGAGCTGCCGCGGCTGGCCCTCGCTGAACGGTATGTCGCTCACCTTGACAGTGCCCCGCGCAAGCTGACGGCCGAACTCGTCGCGCAGCACGTACCGCGCGGTCGCGCCGCGCAGGTACGTCTCGGGCCCGTACAACCCGAACACCGCCGTCTGCCCGGGCAGGACGGTGGGCTTGTCGGTGGTGAGCATCAACGCTTCCTGGTCTTCGGGCCGCTCCGGCGTGCCGGCCTTCGCGGCTGCGCCGTTCGCCGGCGTGTCCGGCTTCTCGGCGGGCAGGGGCACCGTCTCGGCAGGCGGCTCGCCCGTGTTCTCGCCAGTCTCCGCGGGCGCAGCGACTGGCGGCTTCACGGCCGCCGGCGGCTTGACAACGGGCGGCTTAACCACCGGTGGCTCCGCGCCCCCGGCCGCCTTGGCCGGTTCCTTCGTGGGCCGCTCAGGCTGCTCTTCCGGCGGAACTTTCACAGTTTCCTTGGGCGGCGGCTTGGGGCGCTCCTTCGGCGCTTCCTTCGGCGTCTCCTTCACCGCTTCCTTAGGCGGCGTCTTCGCTGGCTCTTTCGGCGGCTCCTTGACCGTCTCCTTGGGCTGTTCCCTGGGCGGCTCTTTCGGGGGCGGCTTGGGCGAAACGTGCGGCTCAGTCGGCGTCTCATCCGGCAGCGGCACGACCTCGGCCTTGTCGTCCTCGGCGGCCGGCGCGGACGCCAGCAGCGCGGCACACGCCAACGTCAGCAGCCATCGTTCTCGACTGCCGCAGGCGCGCCGCGACGCGAGGTCCGCCGAAGAATCGGGCCGCTCACTCATGGTTTCTTCGATCCGCTTGCGCCCGGCACGGGCAGAAACTCCAGGGTCTCGTTGCCCTGCACGAAGTCACGATGCGGAACAGCGGTTTGCTTCCAGGTCCCATCCGGCTGCCGCCGCGCGATGATGTGCCGCCATTTGGACGGGTCTGCGTCACCGGCCTTGAACTCAATCCAGCGGATTTCCTCGCGGCTGCCATCGGCTTTGCGGAGCAGCGCGGGCTGGCCCGGCGGCGGAGAAAGCGGGCGGGGCGCGCCGCCCGGTTTCAGGTTCGCCAGAAAGGCGACAAGGAACAGCACGCCGAAGAACCCCGCCGCCATCCAGGCCCACGCGCGCCAGTGTGCGGTCTTGCGCGCCGGTGCGGCGGCCACCTGTTGCGGCTCGGGCGCGGTGGGCACCGTCGGCGCCGTATCGCCGTTCGGCGGAAGGCTCGGCGCCGCCTGCGCGCTCGGAACGGTTGCGTCAAGCGAGCCCAACGCGGCAGCCTCAGGCTGCGGCCGGGTGTGCGCGGCGTCCACGACCGTGGCTTCGAGGGGCGGCTGACCGGCCGGCCAGGCAGGCATTGTCTCCGCCGACGAGACCCGCAACGCCTGAAGGTCCGCCGTACGTTTCAGCGACGGACGCGTGGGCACCGGGGCCGGTTCCGCGGCCAACGCCGCCAACTCGGGCGTCTGCAGGACTCTCGCCAGGTCCACGGCCAGCGCCGGACAATGCGGATAGCGCTCCGCCGGCTTCTTAACAAGGCACTTGTGGATGATGGCGCACAGTTGCAGGTCGGCGTCGCGCATTATCTTGTCCAGGCGCGGCGGGGCATCCTCGATGTGCTGCCGGATGATGGACATCGCCGAGCGCCCCAGGAACGGCAGCCTGCCGCTTAGGGCTTCATACAGCACCACGCCGACGCTGTAGATGTCGGTCGCCGGCCCTGCAGGCGCCCCTTGGGCGGCTTCAGGCGGCATGTAGTCGGGCGTGCCGAGCACGGCGCCGACGCTGGTGAGTCCGGTGAAGCTCTCGTCCTTGGCCAGCCCGAAGTCCATCAGCACCGCGCGCCGCCCGCAGAGCATGATGTTGCCGCTCTTGATGTCGCGGTGCGTGATGCCTTGTTGGTGCACGTGATGCAGCGCCGAGAGAATCTGCCCCAGGTACGGCAGGAACTCCGCCGCCGGTATGCAGCGGCGCCGGCGCAGCGCGGCCGAGAGGGTCTCGCCCTCCAGCAGTTGCATGGTGAAGTAGTAGCAGTCGCCTTCGCGCCCGACATTGTACACATGCAGCAGGCTGGGGTGGCTGAGCCGCGCCAGACTGCGCGCTTCGCGCAGGAACCGCTCCGCGAGCTTGGGGTCGTCCACGGGCGAAGAGAAGAGCACCTTCAGCGCCACGGTGCGTTCGAGCGCCGTGTCGAACGCTTTGAACACCGTGCCCATGCCGCCTTGCCCGATCTTCTCGAGAATGGCGTATTGGCCAAGTTTGCGGCCGGTGAGCGGCGGGGGCTGGAAGTCGGAGGGCAGTTCCGGCGTGTCCAGCGACGGCGGCTCGAACCCCGCCCGGGGCAACGCCGGCGTACGCTGATCGTCTTCAGCCCGCTGCTCCTGCTTGCCGGGCGCCCCGGCAGTGTCGGCACCCATGCCCTAGACAATAGGGCCAGCAGGAGCCGGCGTCAATCGGACGAGAGGCCCTTGCATTCCTGGGCCGAGGAAACAGAATCGTGGCATGGCAAAGTTCCTGGTCACCGGCGGCTGCGGCTTCTTCGGGACGTGGATCGTCCGGCGTCTCGTGGACGACGGCGACAGCGTGACTGTCTTCGACCTCCAGCGGAACACCAAGCGCTGGGAGATGATCCTCACGCCGGCCGAGATCGAGCGCATTCCCTTCATCGCCGGCGGGGTTGACGAGACGCGGGCGTTCAGCGCCGCGGTGCAGGAGACCGCGCCGGACGCCATCATCCACCTGGCCGGCCTGATGCTCCCCGCCTGCCGCGAGGACCCCGTCGCCGGCGCGCGCGTCAATGTCATCGGGACGTTGAACGTCTTCGAGGCCGCGCGAGCCATGAAACAGCCGCCGCGCATCGTGTACGCCAGCAGCGCCGCGGTCTTCGGCCCCGATGCCGAGTACGCCGAGCAGGCTGTCGGGGACCATTCCGTGCCGAGGCCCGCCAGCCACTACGGCGCTTTCAAGCTGTGCGTGGAGCACTGCGCCAAAGCATACTGGCTTACCGGCAAACTGCCCAGCGTGGGGCTGCGCCCGCTGACGGTCTACGGCCCGGGCCGCGACACGGGCATGACCAGTTTCCCCACGCGGGCCATCGCGGCGGCAGTGAAGAAACAGCGGTTCGACATCCCCTTCAAAGGTCCCACGGCGTATATCCACGCGCGCGAGGTCGCGGACATGTTCGTCACGTGCGCGCGCGCGAATGCGGCCGGCGCGCAGGTCTACACTGTTGGCGGCGACATCGTGGACACGCCGGCGTTCATCGCGGCGCTCGACAAGGTCCTCCCCGGCGCGCGAGAACTCATCACCTGTTCCGGCGGCGAGATTCCCGTGGCATCGAAGATGGATGATTCGCAACTTCGCCACGCGCACCCGAACCTCCTGCGCATCCCGCTGGCGCAGGGCATCCGCGAGACTGTGGAGGTGTTCCGGCGGCTGGAAGCCGCGGGCACGCTGAGCGTCTAATTTCCTTCGCAGTTGGGGGGCGGAATCGGTACGAATCTATATATACGACACGCGAGATTGCGTTTTTGGACATAGCGTCGTGTAGAATTGTGTTCTGACGCGATCTGTAGCGATCCGTCGTCTTCGGCCGCGATCCGTCCGCACCCATGCGCGTCACTGCGTTTTCGCCATCATCTTGAGTATCTCGCCGCGGTACGGCATGCCGGCCTGCGCGCCGTGGCGGGTGACCTTGAGCGCCGCGGCGGCGAGGGCGAAGCGGATGGCGCCTTCCATATCGAGGCCGTCTTGCGCCAGCCGCGCCGCGAGGCAGCCATTGAAACAGTCGCCCGCGCCGACGGTGTCCACGGGCTTCACCTTCGGCGCGGGGAAGATTTCGGTGCCCAGTTTGTACTTTCCCGGCGGCCCGTGAACGGACCAACGGATGCCGTCCGCGGCGTTGAAGACGGGTCCTTTCACTGGGCCACGCCCGTCGCGGTACCGATAGTAGTGCATGACACCCTTCCCGCCGCGCGTGACGACGATGCTCGTGCAGTTCCCCTGCAGGGCCTTCAGCATGCGGCTGCGAACCGTCTGCGTTTTCAGATCGGCGCCGAAGAGCGCGGCGGCTTCGCTTTCGTTGGGCGTGATCACGTGCGCGGCACGCAGAAAGGCCTCCGGCAGCGGCCTGCCCGGTGACGGCGCGGGATTCAGGATCGTCCTGGCGCCCGCCCTGCTTACGGCCCGCAGAGCGGCCAACACAGTCGCGAAGGGAATCTCGAGGCAGACGAGCAGCACGTCATCATCGGTCAGCCTGCGCAGGCTGCGCCGGAGGTCCGCGGGCGTCAGCCGCCTGTTCGCGCCGGGCGCGACGACAATGAGGTTCTCGGCTCTGGCTTTGGCCTTGCCTTCGCCGATGGCAATCAGCGCCACGCCGCTGGGCACGCCTTTCTTCACCACGCAGCCGGAGCAGTCCACGCCTTCCTTCTCCAGGTCCGCGCGGCGCGCGCGGCCGAAGGCGTCGTCGCCGAAGGCGCCGATGAAGTGCGCTTTCGCTCCCCCGCGCGCAGCGGCCACGGCCTGGTTGGCGCCTTTGCCGCCGGCGAAGGTGAGCAGGTCGCCGCCGAGGACGGTTTCGCCGGGGCCTGGCAGCCTGGCGCAGTGAACCACGAGGTCGGTGTTGCTGCTGCCGACGACGATGACGCGGCCTTTGGGACGTGCGGCGTGCTGTGGCATGGCGTGACCCTCGCTGCGTGTTCAGACAGTGTGGAACGCGCGCACTTATATACCGCGGCGCGGGATGGCGCGCAACCCGTCCGAGCCGCGGTTACTGCTCCTGCGCCAGCGCCAGCGAGAGGCTCTTCAGGAACGCGCCGAAGCGCGCTTCGTTGCGCTTGTCAATCTCGACAAGGTTGTCGTGGGCCTGCAAGATGAGGCGGTGCTGTTCGGTGGGGGCCAGGTTCTTCTCCGGCAGGATCGTGGTCTCAAGCTGCCGCAGGTCATACGTGCCGCGCAGCTTGACGAACTTGTCCACGCCCAGCATTGACATCAGCGCGGCAATGTCGGGCGGCACGTTGACCGCCGTGACCGCTCCGGCCAGCGGGCCTGCCGGAGGCGCCTTGCTCTCTTCAGCGCTCGCGGGCACCGGCTGTGCGAGCAGCTCCTTCAACGTGGCGACAGCTTCCGCGGGCGTCATGGGCTGGACGGCTTGACGGGCGTGCTCCGCGGCCACGGGCGCGGCCGGCGGCGCGGGCACGGCCGTCGGCAGCGCATGCCGGCCCGACTCGCCGCGCAGGGCGGCGTGCATGCCCACCATCACGCCCATGAAGGTGCTGTCGAGGCCGCGGCAACGCTCCAGGTCAAAGACGAAGCGCTTGAAGCCGGCCTTGCGCTGTTCCTCGGCGAACTCCGCCAGCGCGGGAGCGGTGAGCATGTTGCCAGAGCCGATCACACGGATCACAACCAGGTCCGAGCCGCGCGCGACGGCGATGTAATCGCGCACTATACCGGAGCCGTTGCGGGCGCCATCGGGCTTACGCGGGACGTCGGTAGATGAGGGTGCTGCTTCCTCGCTAGGCATGTACTATACTATCCAGCCCTTCCCTTCGACTTGCGCTTCTTCCCTCACCGCCCCTTCCTTCTGTAGCATGTACAAGGCGGCGGCGTGGAGCCAAGGACATTTTTCTACATTTCGTCCGGCGCGGCCACGCCGAGCAGGCCCAGTCCCCTGGCCATCACCAGCCGCACCGCGTCCACCAGCGCGAGGCGCGCCAGGCGCAACTCGGGCGCGGAATCCAGCACGCGGTGCTTGTTCAGGAAGTTGCCGAAGGCGCTGGCGACTTCCAGCAGATACGTGGACACGAGCGACGGTTCGTAGCTCTCGCCCGCCTGGCGCACGGCGCGCGGGAAGTCTTCCAGCGCCTTCACAATCGCCGCCTCTTCGGGTTCCGCCAGCAGCGCCAGATTGGCGGCGCGCCAGCTTGCCGGCTGCGACTGCGACTTGCGCAGGATGCTGCACGCGCGGGCGTGGCTGTACTGGAGGTACGGGCCGGTGTCGCCGTTGGAATCCGTGGCCTGCTTCCAATCGAAGACGAAATTGCTGTTGCGGCGGCGCGCCTGCACCCAGTAGATGATCGCGCCCACGCCGACAGCTTCGGCGACGCGCGCGGCGCGCTCCGGCGGCAGTTCGGCGTTCTTCTCCTGCACGATGCCGCGCACGATGGCGACCATGCGGTCGAGGAGTTCGTTGAGCGGGATCATGCGCCCGCCGCGCGTGGTCATGGGCAGGACGGCGTCGCCTTCCTTCACCTGCATCAGGCCGAAGGAGACGTGGACGCAGTCTTTGTGCCAGGCATGGCCCATTTTCGCCAACGCTTTGAAGAGCATCTGGAAGTGGCCGCTCTGCCGCACATCCACAACGTAGAGGTTCTTGTGAAAATCGTAGGTCTTTTTGCGGTACAGCGCCGCGGCGAGGTCACGCGTGCCGTAGATGGTCGCTTCGTCGCTCTTCAGCAAGATGAAGGGCGGCTTCTTCTCGCCCATCGGGATCACCAGCGCGCCTTCGCTCGCGACGGCGATGCCGGACGCTTGCAGTTCCGCCAGCAGCGGCTTGAGCAGCGGTTCGTAGAAACCCTCGCCCGCGTCGGACTCGAACTTCACGCCGAGGCGGTCGTAGGACGTCTGCAGGTTGGCGAGCGTCTCGCGGCGGAAGCGTTCCCAGAGCTGCTTCAACTCCGAGTCGCCGTCTTCGAGCTTCTTGAACAGCGCGCGCGCCTCGGCGTCGAGGGCGTCCGCGACCGGCTTGACCGCGTCCAGCCGGGCCGTGATGCGCGAGCGTTCGTCCGGACTGGTCGAGACCTCCTTGTCAACCAGCTCGTTCTCCAGCGCTTTCACTTCGCGCGCCGGCGCGTTGATGTCCACGTACAGATCGCAGAGGTAGTCCAGGCCGCGCGCGGCCAGTTCGCGTTCGCGCTCCGCCGGGTCGGCGCGCTGCCAGGCGAGTATCTGAAAACCGCATTGCACGCCCCAGTCGCCGAGGTGGTTGACGCCGACGACCGTGTAGCCGAGGGCGCGGAAAATCCGCACCAGCGAGGCGCCCAGAATGGTGCTCATCAGATGGCCGACGTGGAACGGCTTGGCGATGTTGGGGCCGGAGTAGTCAATGACGATCGTCTTGCCCGCGCCCACCGTGCTCCCGCCGAAGCCTTCGCCGGCGCCCGCGACCAGCTTGAGGATTGAGTCGCACAGTACGCCCGGCTTGAAGGACACGTTCAGAAACGCGCCGGCCGCGGCGCTTGCGCCCGCGAGCGGACTTAAAGCCGCATCAGCCCTGAGCTGCTCGGCCAACTTCGCCGCGGCGGCGGGCGGCGCCAGCTTGTTGGCTTTGGCATAGGCGAAACACGGGAAGGCGTAGTCGCCGAGTTCCGGGCGCGGCGGACGGCTGAGCTGCCCGGCGACGGCGTCCGCGGGCAGACCGGTGGCCTGGGCGAGCGCTCGCACGAGCGCCGCAAGAGCACTGTGTTGGCGAGTTTCGTTTTCCATGGAAAAGTGTATAACAGCAACCATGCGGAAGACAAAAAGGAAAACCGCGCCGCCCGTGCGCGTGGTCCTGGTCACAGCGCCGCCGCAGGAAGCGGAACGCCTGGCGCGCACGCTGGTGGAGGAGCGGCTGGCGGCGTGCGCCAATCTCGTGCCGAACGTCACGTCGCTGTATTGGTGGCAGGGCAAGCTGAACCGTGACGGCGAAACGCTGATTGTCATGAAGACCGCGCCGCGGCGCGTGGCACAGCTCCTGCGGCGAGTGAAGGAACTGCACAGCTACACGGTGCCGGAGTTCCTCGCGCTGCCGGTCCTCGCCGCCAACCCCGACTACGCGAAGTGGGTCCACGAGGAGACGGCGGGGCGACGAAAAGCGGAAGGCGTAAACGGCAACGCCCCGTGAGAGGAAAGGGCGTCATTGGTTCAGGGACCGACAGAGCGGCGGCGCAGTGAGTCATCGCGCGGAAGACGGTTCGGCTGGATCTCCTCTACAACGGGCTGGAGCCGGCCGGTCGTCTCGCTTGGCATGAGCCTGTAGAGGTAGCGGTGTCCCGAGGGCCCGCGCAGTTCGGTGACCCCGTCCGGCCTTACGTAAAAGCACCCCGGCCGCGGACTGAGAATCGGTGC
>Ga0315282_10006999_pt1 | contig 18666 bp, 10 predicted proteins | sample YL17G07_20_MG_FD_203693 | JGI IMG/M metagenome (GOLD analysis project Ga0315282, IMG submission 203693) | Sediment microbial communities from Yellowstone Lake, YNP, Wyoming, USA - YL17G07_20 | ecosystem: Environmental > Aquatic > Freshwater > Lake > Sediment | place: USA: Wyoming | collected...
GCAAGCCGAGGGGCCTCGTTGCCCAACGACAGGCCCCTCCTCCGCATCGCTTGCTTTGGCGAAAAAGCGATAAACTCACCCAAAGACCATCCGCTTCGCCATACCGGTGGGACATATGTCACTATCTCCGGGACTGTGGGGTGCGGCTCTTCTTCTGGAAAAGGCGGTCTTGTGGATTGCTGGGCCTTCATCGGTACAGCTGCCAACTGCCGGGCTTGCACAGACCTATCCGCCCTATTCCGCAAATCCGTGGGTCGCACCCGGAATGAAAAAAGGCTGAATATTCCTCTTGACTGAATGAGATGAGACGAGTATAACCATCTCTTGCCCCTCAGTGGGACCATCCCGAGGGGCAGGTGGCCAAGGCTGCCGGAGATCTTTGACATCTGGATAGAGAAGCAAAAGGTAAGGCGCTTTTTCCCCGGAAGAAGCGGCGCCTCAACCGAGGCGTTCACAACCTTTTGCGGTGATTTGAGTACTCCAAAACTTAGTACAATTGCGGAGGCTGCAAGGCTTCCGCGAAACAAACCAGCCATCAACTGTCCGTATGGACTTTTGATACGAGTTTTTACGGAGAGTTTGATCCTGGCTCAGAACGAACGTTGGCGGCGTGGATTAGGCATGCAAGTCGAACGAGAAAGGGGGGGCAACTCCCCAAGTACAGTGGCGAACTGGTGAGTACAAAGTGGGTAATGTGCCTCTTAGTGGGGGATAACACTTGGAAACAGGTGCTAATACCGCATGTGGCCTGGAGATCGTTGGGTTTCCAGGTTAAAGGCGCTCGCAAGGGCGCCGCTGAGAGAGCAGCCCGCTCCCGATTAGCTAGTTGGCGGGGTAACGGCCCACCAAGGCTACGATCGGTAGGTGGTCTGAGAGGATGGTCACCCACACTGGGACTGAGATACGGCCCAGACTCCTACGGGGGGCAGCAGTCTAGAGGCTTCGGCAATGGACGAAAGTCTGACCGAGCGACGCCGCGTGCGGGAAGAAGGTCGTAAGATTGTAAACCGCTGTCAGTAGGGAAGAATGCCCGGATGGTGAATCCGGGAGCGACGGTACCTGCGAAGGAAGCCCCGGCTAACTCCGTGCCAGCAGCCGCGGTAATACGGAGGGGGCGAACGTTGTTCGGAATTACTGGGCGTAAAGGGTGCGTAGGCGGTTCGATCAGTCTGATGTGAAATCCCCTCGCTCAACGAGGGAACTGCATTGGAAACTGTCGAGCTCGAGGATGGGAGAGGCAGGTGGAATTCCTGGTGTAGCGGTGGAATGCGTAGATATCAGGAAGAACACTCGTGGCGAAGGCGGCCTGCTGGCCCATTTCTGACGCTGAGGCACGAAAGCCAGGGGAGCGAACGGGATTAGATACCCCGGTAGTCCTGGCCGTAAACGGTGAACACTAGGCGTCGGGGGTATCGACCCCCTCGGTGCCGCAGCTAACGCATTAAGTGTTCCGCCTGGGGAGTACGACCGCAAGGTTGAAACTCAAAGGAATTGACGGGGGCCCGCACAAGCGGTGGAGTATGTGGTTTAATTCGACGCAACGCGAAGAACCTTACCAGGGCTTAAACTGCAGGGTAAACCCCCTGAAAGGGGGGCTGCTTCGGCGATCCTGTAGAGGTGCTGCATGGCTGTCGTCAGCTCGTGTCGTGAGATGTTGGGTTAAGTCCCGCAACGAGCGCAACCCTTGTTCTTAGTTACCAGCGCGTCATGGCGGGGACTCTAAGGAGACTGCCGCCGCAAGGCGGAGGAAGGTGGGGATGACGTCAAGTCCTCATGGCCCTTATGTCCTGGGCTACACACGTACTACAATGGCCGGTACAACGAGTCGCAAGGCCGCGAGGTCAAGCTAATCTCTTAAAGCCGGCCCCAGTTCAGATTGCAGTCTGCAACCCGACTGCATGAAGGCGGAATCGCTAGTAATCGCGGATCAGCACGCCGCGGTGAATACGTTCCCGGGCCTTGTACACACCGCCCGTCACATCACGAAAGTCGGCTGTACCAGAAGCCGCTGAGCTAACCCGCAAGGGAGGCAGGTGTCTAAGGTATGGCCGGTGATTGGGATGAAGTCGTAACAAGGTAGCCGTATCGGAAGGTGCGGCTGGATCACCTCCTTTCTAAGGAATCCATCAAAGAGCGGGATATCAGGACCGCGCCGGTTTTCGCGAACCGGCTCCAGGCGGTCCGCCCGCGCGGCCCCGCAAGGGACTGCGCACACTCTTCCCGCTCCCGATTCCAGGTCGATGTACTCATCACCATTCTCTATCCAGATGTGAAAGATCTCCCCCAAGGTCCCCCCAACGCCGCCAGGCAAACCCCGGCGGCGTTTTTTGTTTGGCGAATCTCTCTAACTCTATTACAATAGGAAAGTGAAGACTTGAGTGCCGTGAGTTCCAGACAGGACCGAAAAATCAACCTGAGGTTAATGACCATGATTAGCACATTCACCGCAAAATACACCCGCATCGAGTCGGGCTACATGGGACAACTCGTCGAGTGGCCGGAAGTGATCACGGAAGGCAAAACCCTCGAGGAGTGCAGAACCATGCTCGAAGACGCCTTGAAAGAGATGGTTTTGGCATACCGGCAGCAGAACCGGGAGATTCCCCTCGGCCATGCTCTCCTTGAGCAAATCCCCGTGGAAATCTAGCCATGTCCATCAAACGACGCGATCTGGTCAAGTATCTGGAGGGAAACGGGTATCGTCTCCTGCGCGAAGGGTCCAACCACTCGATCTATACAAACGACGCAAAGACCATTCCCGTGAAACGCCACCGGAGCCTCGACCGGATCACGGCAAACGAGATCTGCAAGCAGGCCGGATTGGAGCCGAGATTTTGATAGGGGTACTCCGGAAAGAGTCCAAGTGGGAAGAGGCTTTCGCCGAACTCCTGAAGGGATTTCTGACCGCCACCCCCGCCACGATCACCACACCTCTGGAGTACGAGGCCGTCGCTCCCACGTCCGTCGCGCAGCGACGGTTCGGGCCGGGCAACCCGCAATCGAGGAGCCAACAACCTTGCGGCGGCCCACGCCTTGCTGTAGACTTCAGTCCCGGAGCATTCATCTGCCTTTGTAGACGGATGGTCTTCAGACCAGGCATAAGCCAAGCGAAAGGTGCGCGAGTCCATGTTCACACATACCCCTGCCCGCCCGGCTGCTCACGTGGCGTTTCCGGCTGTCCTTCCGTTGCGCGAACAGTCGGAGGTGATTGAAAGGCTGCTGAGAATCCGCCTGGACCGTCTTCTCCCGCGGATGATGAAGGAGACCGGCTTCGACATGTGGCTCATCATCTGCAATGAAGACAACCACGATCCGGTCTTCAACACCCTTATCCCGTTCGATACCTGGGCGCCTATAACGCAGATACTCGTCTTCTCGCTCAATCCGGATGGCTCCGTGCGGCGTTTGAACGTCTCGCTCACCAATCTCCACGGCATCTACGAAGACCGTTGGAATCTGAATGAACCCGAAGACCAATGGGCGCGCCTTAAGAGGATCGTGAAAGAGTGCGCCCCGAAGAAAATCGGGATCAACGAGTCCGAGGCGATCTGGGCGGCCGACGGCCTTAGCTCAACCCTCAACCGGAAACTTGTCAGCGCGCTCGGCGCAAGGTACGCGGGCCGGCTCGTGTCCGCCGAAAGCCTGTGTATCCGCTGGCTCGAGGCGGTCGTAGAGGAAGAGCTGGAGGTCTATGAGCGGACGGTGGCGCTCTGTCACCGGATCATTGCCGAAACCTATTCCACAGGGGTCATCACCCCCGGGGTTACCACCACGGAGGATCTCCGATGGCATTTCTGGCAGCGGGTGAGCGATCTGGGGCTGACCTGCTCGTTCACGCCGTTTTTCGGCATCCAGCGCAGCGAGGAGATGAAGCAGCGCTTCGATCCGGCCGACCGCGTGATTCGTCACGGCGATGTGATCCATTGTGACGTTGGCCTGGTCTACCTTCGCTTGATCTCAGACCTCCAGGAGATGGCCTACGTGCCGCGGCCAGGCGAATCTGACGCGCCGCAAGGGCTGAAAAACGCCTTGAAGATGGCGAACCGGCTTCAGGATATCCTCACGGCGGAGATGAAGCAGGGATTGACCGGCAACGAAATCCTCAATCGAGCCTTGCGGAAGGCGAATCAAGAGAAGCTAAGCAACCCGAAGATCTATACCCACTCCATCGGGCATTTCCTGCACGAGCCCGGCCCGCTTATCGGCCTGCCCTGGGAGCAGAAGGATTGCGGCGCCAGAGGCGAAGTAGTCCTTAATTACGACAGTTGTTTCTCCATCGAACTGGGGGTCCGCTGCCCGATTCCTGAGTGGAACGGACAGATTGCCGGCGTCTCAATCGAGCAAGACGCCGCGTTCACAAAAGAGGGAATCCACTATCTGGACGGCAGACAAACGGCCTTTCATCTCATCGGCTGAGGGTCTCGTCCGCGGTAGTCGTGTTTCACGCGGGGCGGCGCTACTTGCTTTGCCTTCGCATGTTCGTGGGCAGGATCTTGAGCTGCTCGCGGTACTTGGCAATGGTGCGGCGGGCGATCGAGAAACCCTCGGCCTTGAGGACCTTGGCGATTTTGTCGTCGCTCAGCGGGCGTTTGGGGTTTTCGGCGGCGATGAGTTCCTGGATCTTCTGCTTGATGGAGCGCGACGAGGCCGCCTCGCCGTGGCGCGACTCGATCGCGCTCGAAAAGAAGAACTTCAGCTCGAACAGCCCGCGCGGCGTGTCCACGTATTTGCTGGACGTCACGCGCGAGATCGTGGACTCGTGCATCCCCACGCGGGTGGCGATCTCGTTGAGTGACAGCGGCCGCAGAGCCTCCACACCCCTCTCCAGGAACTCGCGTTGATAGTCCATGATCGCCTCGGTCACGCGCAGCACCGTGTTGCGCCGCTTCTCCACGTTCTTGATGAACATCACCGCCGACCGGTACTTGTCCAGCGCGTACTCCCGCGCCTTCGGGTCCTGGTTCGGATCGCCGCTCCGGATCAGGATGTCCTTGTAGACGCTGTTGAGGTGCAGGTGCGCCACGCGGCCCTCGTTGAGGTAGGTGACGTACTGCTTGCCGATGCGCTTGACGTAAACGTCGGGCGTGATGTAGACGGGCTGTTCCTTGCTGTAGATGCTGCCGGGAGCGGGCTGGAGTTTCTGGATCCGCGCGAAAAGAGCCTGGATCTGCTGCTCGGTGGCTTTCACGAGGCGGGCGATCTCCTTGAATTTCTTGCGGGCTATAAGTCCCCAGTGGTTTTTGAGCACTTCCTCGGCCAGCGGGGTGAGCTCGCCGAACGCCTTGAGTTGGAGGCGGAGGCACTCGGGCAAATCGCGCGCCCCCACGCCGGTCGGATCGAAATCCTGGATGACCCCGAGCACCCGCTCGACGCGGGCCGCCTCGACCCCGAAGCGCTCCGCGCACTCCTCCAGCGAGCCCTGGAGGTAGCCGTTGTCATCAATACAGCCGATCAGGTAGGCGCCGATCTTCTCGTCCACCCCCCGCAGCGACGACACGCGCAGCTGCCACTCGAGCATCTCGTAGAGGCTGGTGCGGCCCGCCACGGTTTCCTCGAAGCTGCGCTCCTCGGTGTCGTCCCGGGGCGGCGCGTAGTTGCGGATTTCGCCGTCTTCGAATACCTCGGCCCAGTCCGTGTCCACCTCGCCGAACTGCTCGGGCTGGTCCTCCACGGCCCGGACGTCCAGGCCGGCGGTCATGTCGTCGTTGGTATCACTGGCGGGAAAGCCCTCTTCCACGGGGAGGGGCACGGCGGGATCGGCGGGGTCGGCGGGCTCGGCGGGCACGGCGGGATCGGCGAGGGCCGCCTCTGAGTTTCCCGACCCGGCATTGTTATCGGCGGCGGCGGTATCGCTGAGGACCACCTCTGAGTTTCCCGCCCCGGCCTCGCCATCCTCGGCGGCCGCCTCTGAGTTGGCCGACGCGCCCTCGCCATCGGTGGCGGCGGCATCGCTCGGTTCCGCGAGGGATTCCGGGGCGGACGGGTTCTCTTCGACGAGGTTGGTGTGGACTTCCGGCGAGGTTTCGTAGGAGTCGTTGAGCTCGAACCCTTCGCTCTCGGGGTCCGTGTCCCGCTCGTGGACAACATCGGTTTCCTCGACGGAGGGAGCGTCCACCGCGGCGATCTCGGAGCTGGTGCCCGTGTCTCCGCCCTCCTCCTCGATCTCGAGGAAGGGGTTTTCCAGGAGTTCCTGCTGGGTCAGGGCCTCCAGCTGGAGGGTGTTCATCTGCAGCAGTTTGACGGATTGCTGCATCTGCGGCGTCATGATAAGGCGCTGCTGGAGTCTCTGGACCTGTTGCATCGCCAGCGGCATGCTACTACAACCTCTTTATTCTCAATACTTTACATAATCGCTCTCACTCCGAAGCAAAACTAATGCCTAACCGGGGATATCATGCGGAATAAAGAGGGGGCTTGTCAAGAAGTTTTGGAAGGAATCTTGCGTGACGCTCGAAGCCCCAAATCAGCGGGAACGACACGGCGGCTTCTCCGGCCCATCCGTCATAGGCGTGGGTTCCAGGCCCATCCCCCCCAAAGGCCGACTAATCGTACCGGGGCCAGGGGGATTGGGCGCGGGAGAAAAATGATGTAATGACGAATGATGAATAACGAACAAGATGCCTGATGCTGCCAGCCGGAACCAGACAGCGGCAAGAGATCATCATGTATCATCCTTTATTCATCATTCCTCATTCCTCATTCGTCATTCGTCATCCATAATTCATCATTCATAATTCATCCTTCTCCACTCATCCTTCATCCTTCTGCCTTCGTCCTTCATAATTTCCCCTTTCGGCCTCGCGAGGCTATTGACGCGGGTGTTGGAAATGGGTTAGGATCACAATTGTTCCGGCCCCGCGCAGCTGTTCCGGCCCCGCGGCCCCGCGCGACTCTTGGGCGGCAAGGCTGGAAAAAGGGGAATCCTCCGGCAAAAGGCGGTCTCTCGTATGCTGACCAAGCCGATTTCCGTGCGGCGGATCTTCGAGAAGCGAGGCGCCGAGCTCAAGCTGGAGCTGCTGACCAGCGACGCCGGGCTGGACAACACGTTCTCGACCTCGGAACTGAACCGCCCCGGCATGGCGCTCACGGGCTACTATGATGTGTTCTCCGCGGACCGGATCCAGGTGCTGGGCCTGACCGAGATTTCGTATCTGCGGGGCCTGAAGTCCAAGGACCGGCTGCGGCGGCTCCAACGCATCTTCGAGTTCTATATTCCCTGCGTGGTCATCACGACCTCGCTCGAGGCGCCGGCGGAACTGCTCGAGGTGGCGTCCGAGAACCGCGTGCCCGTCCTGCGCACCCCTCTGTTGACCTCGAGTTTCTCGGGCCATCTCTCCCACTTCCTCGAGCGGGAGCTGGCGCCCTCGTGGGCGGTGCACGGCGTGATGCTCGACGTGTTCGGGATGGGAGTGCTGATCCAGGGCCGCAGCGGCGTGGGCAAGAGCGAATGCGCGCTGGAGTTGGTGGAGCGCGGCCACCGTCTCATCGCGGACGACATCGTCATCCTGCGGCGCGTGGGCAACGAGCAGCTCATCGGGGCGTGTTCGGAGCGGCTGCGCTACCACATGGAAATCCGCGGGATCGGGATCATTGATATCGAGAGCCTCTACGGGGTGCGTTCGATCCGCGATGAGGAGGTGGTCTCGCTCCGCATCCGGCTGGAACGCTGGGATCCCAAGAAGGACTACGAGCGCCTGGGGATCCGCCAGAACTACGCGAAGCTCTTCGATTGCGAGATACCGGAGTACGTGCTGCCGGTGGAGCCGGGGCGCAACATCAGCATCCTGGTGGAGGTGGCGGCGCTGATGCAGCGCTTGCGGCGCGCCGGCATCAACCCGGCGGCCACGCTCAACGAGCAGATCATGGCGACGATGCGCATCCAGCGCGGCGTCCGGTCCCCTTCCGAAACCGCCGAGACTCTCGAGGCGGTTCAAGCCATCGAAGCGGCCGCGATCGAATAGCGGATTCCCGCGGGACGAGGACGTTGCCGCAGAGGCGCGGATCTTCTTGTCCTTCAGCGAATTCGGGGGACACCGCGCCTGATATCCGGAAGCAAACGGACTTACATTGAGGCAAACCGCAATGGAGAGAACGCATGCATCCCGTTGAAACGTATCTGAGCCATCTTGCGCGTATTCACTCGACCGGCGCGGCGGTGGCGGAGACTTCGTACTATGGCGCGCTGGAGGGCTTGCTCAATGAGGTAGGCGGCAAACTCAAGCCGAACGTCCGGTGTGTACCGCAACTGAAGGATACGGGCGCGGGTTCTCCCGACTTCGGCCTCTACACGGCTAATCAGCTTCAGCGGGCAAAAGATGAAAAGCCGTTGCCTAGGGTCTTGCCTGAGCGGGGCGTGATCGAGGTCAAGGGATGGGGGGACGACTCGTTTCTTTCGGCGAAGAGTTCCCAGGTCACGAAGTACTGGCAAAAATACGGCCTCGTTCTGGTCACCAACTACCGGGATTTTGTGCTGGTTGGCCGCGATGAGGCGGGCAGACCCGTCCGGCTCGAACCGCATCGCATCGCCGGGTCGGAAGCGGCGTTTCTCGACATGCTGGCGCACCCTCGCAAGGCCAGCGGTGAACGAGGCGACCGGCTCGTAGAGTATCTCAGCCGCGTCATGCTCCATGCGGCGGCGCTGACCTCGCCCGAGGATCTTGCCCGGGTTCTGGCGTCCTATGCCCGGGAAGCCCGCTACCGCGTCGAGGCCGTCGCCAATCTCCCCGCGCTCGACGGCCTGAAAAAGGGGCTCGAAGAAGCCCTCGGCATGAAGTTCGAAGGCGAGAAGGGGGAGCACTTCTTCCGCGCCACCCTGGTGCAGACTCTCTTCTATGGCGTCTTCTCCTCCTGGGTCCTGTGGGCGCGGAATCATCCCCGTTCCGGCGAGCGGTTCAACTGGCACGCAGCAGGCTGGACGCTTCACGTGCCGATGATCAAGAGCCTCTTCGATCAGATCGCCACGCCCACCCGGCTCAAGCCCCTGGGCGTGGATGAGGTACTCGACTGCGCGGGGATCGTGCTCAACCACGTGAACCGCCGCGCCTTCTTCGAGAAGTTCGAGGCCGAGCACGCGGTGCAGTATTTCTACGAACCCTTCCTCAAGGCCTACGACCCCGAACTGCGCAAAGACCTCGGCGTCTGGTACACCCCGCCCGAGATCGTTCAGTACCAGGTCGAACGCGTGGACCGCGTGTTGCGCGAGGAACTCGGCGTGGCCGATGGCCTGGCCGACGACCGGGTCGTCGTCCTCGATCCCTGCTGCGGCACCGGAGCCTACCTTGTCGAGACGCTCAAACGCATCCACAAGACACTGGAGGAGAAGGGCGCCAGCGCCCTCACGGCGCAGAAACTCAAGAAAGCGGCCATCGAGCGCGTCTTCGGCTTCGAGATTCTTCCCGCGCCGTTTGTCGTGGCCCATATGCAGCTGGGTCTGATGTTGCGTTTGTTGGGCGCGCCGCTCGATTACGACAGCGACCAGCGCGCGGGCGTCTATCTTACCAACGCCCTCACAGGCTGGGAACCGCCAACAGGAGTGAAGGCGGCCATCGAGGATCCCAGGACAGCGGACGTGAAGAGCAAGAAGAAGGTCCAGGCGGAGGTGCAGTATATCCCCGACTACCCAGAGATGACGGAGGAATTGCTGGCGGCTCGGAAAGTGAAGCGCGAAGCCCCCATCCTCGTCATCCTCGGGAACCCGCCTTACAACGCCTTTGCTGGCACCAGCCCCGAAGAGGAAGGCGGACTCGTCGAGCCTTACAAGGAGGGCCTGACCACGCCCGTCGAAAAAGGGGGTTGGGGGATCAAGAAGTTCAACCTTGACGATCTTTACGTGCGATTTTTCCGCATCGCGGAACGTCGTATCGCCAAGACTGGCAAGGGCGTGGTGTCATTTATTTCGAATTATTCATGGACATCCGAGCCATCATTTGTCGTCTTGCGGAAGCGCCTGCTGGAATCGTTCGACAAGTTCTGGATTGAAAACATGCATGGCAACCGCAAGATCAGCGAATACGCGCCAGACGGTCGCACCAGTGAAACCGTCTTTGCCATTCCGGGTTTCTCCGCGGGGATTCAACAGGGAGTTGTTATCTCACTCTGGGCGCGCACCGCAGGTCATAGCGACAACTCTGGCAAAGCCGCTCTGGTGCGTTATCGCGATGACATAGATGCGGCCAAGGCGGTTGAACGCCGACAGATGTTGCTCGACAGCCTGAGCCTGAAGAAGATCGACCAAAGATACGAGAAGGCTAAACCCACGCCGGCCAACCGCTACTCCTTTCACCCATCAGCGGTAAGTAAGGAATATCTCACTTGGCCGCTTATTCCAGCCCTTGGTTCTGAACACTTTAACGGGCCGGTTGAACGAAGGGGGTTTGCTCTGATAGCGCATGAAAAAGAGCAGCTTGAGTATCGAATGCTAAAGTACCTTGATCGCTCTGTTTCAGATGAAAAGGTTGCGGAGATCTATCCGTCGCTGATGATGACAGGAAACCGAATTATAGGGCCAGAAGCGCGTAATAAGATAATAAGTAAAGGATTTCGGCTTAACCTACAGGCTATCGTCCGCTATCCTTTCAAGCCTTTTGATGCCCGTTGGTGTTATCTGGAAAACATGCGGCCATTGTTTAGTGAACCAAGTCCCAAACTCATTGCTCAAAGTCATGTCCCCGGCAACGCTTTCCTCATAACGCGCGACACAGCAGACAAAAGTCCCGAAGGCCCGCCCTTTCTGTGGTCGCGGCTCGTGTGTGATTATGACTGCATTTCGGGACATGCTCGCCATTTCCCGATTGTGTTACGCAAGGAAGAATCCAACGCTCTCACAGTGCGCGAAGCGCAACAGGATTGGGTGGGCAGTTACGGGCTTTCCTCTGAAGACAAGGCCAACCTTTCTGAGCAAAGCAGATTCTATCTGAAGGAATTGGGCATTCAGAATCCAGATAGAGATACAAAGCTGGCAGGTCTTATCTGGATCCACGCCCTCGCCATCGGTTACAGCCCCGCATACCTATCCGAAAACGCCGACGGCATCCGGCAGGACTGGCCGCGCATTCCTTTGCCCCCGACAAAGAAGGCGTTGCTTGCTTCGGCGGAACTGGGCCGCCGGGTGGCCGCGCTGCTCGATACGGAAAAGCCGGTGGACGGCGTGACCCGCGGGAAGATTGATCCGCGTTTGAAATCCCTGGCCGTTGTGTCGAAAGTGGGTGGCGGCGCGCTCGATCCCGCCCAGGGCCATCTCGACCTGACCGCCCGTTGGGGCCGCGGCGGAAAGGACGGCGTCTGCATGCCGGGGAAGGGGAAGATTGAAGTCAGAAGAGTGAAAGATAACGGATTGAAGCAGGCGATCGGAGGAAACACGCTGGACGTCTACTTGAACGAGACGGCCTATTGGGCCAACGTGCCCGAGGCGGTGTGGGAGTACCATATCGGCGGCTACCAAGTGATCAAGAAATGGCTGAGCTACCGCGAGAAGGGGATACTGGGGCGCGGACTGAAACTGGAAGAGACCGAATACGTCACCGAGATGGCCCGACGCATTGCCGCCCTGATTCTTCTCCAACCCGAACTCGATGCGAACTATCAGGCCGTGAAGGCGGACACGTGGCCTTGGCCGCAGCTGTAAGGGCATATCGTCCAACTCCAGGCGCGGATTGACCAGCTGGCCGCCCTAGCCTAGCCCGCGGAGAAGCCTGGTCCTCCCGCCGCGCCTTTTCCGCCCGCCCATTTCCGTCCCGCGCGTTTTCCGCCCGCCCTAAAGCAGTTGACAAAACCGCATGTGCCTATCAAAATGGCTTGCATACGGGTATCGTGGGTCACAGCGTCCCGACAGGAGAAAAAACGCATGTTGGATCACTTCATCAAGATGTTCGGACAAACCCCGGGCGACACGGTGACCCTCGTGCAGGCCGTCGCCGCCGTCCTTACGAGTTTTCTGCTTTCGCTCGTGATGGTTTACGTTTACCGCGAGACCCACCGGGGAACCAGCTACAGCCAATCCTTCGCCCAGACGCTGGTGATCATGTGCACGGTGGTGTCGGTGATCATGCTTATCATCGGGAGCAACATCGCGCGGGCGTTCAGCCTGGTGGGGGCGCTTTCGATCATCCGGTACCGCACGGCGATCAAGGAACCGCGGGACGTGGCCTTTGTTTTCATGGTGATGGCCATCGGCATGGCCTGCGGCACGCGGTTCTATGACATCGCGGTGGTGTTCACGCTCCTGATGTGCGGCATCATCTTCTTCCTGAGCCGTTTCAACATCGGGTCCAAGCCTTTCTCGGAGATCATTCTGAAGATGGTGGTGGACAAGGACCTGGATTACCATAAGGCTTTTGACGAGGCGTTTTTCACCCACTTGCGGAGCCACGCGCTGCTGAGCGTGGACTCGGCGGGGGAAGACGCGCTGGAACTGGTGTATTCGATAGAGATGAAAAAAGCGGCCACGGAACAACACCTGCTGGATTCGCTTCAAAAGCCCGCGGGTTGCAGGCGTGTTTCGCTGCTCAAGGGCCTGCAGAATATCAACGTGTGAGAAAAGCCGACCAGTTCGCCAGTTGGCCGGTTCGCCGGTTCGCCAGTCGGCCAGTTGGCCAGTTAGGCAGTGCGGATAGCTTGAATATCAGGGATACCGCCGCTTCCGTGCCTCTGCGTGAGATGGAATCTTCTCGGAAAAACACGATAGGGCGGGACGGTATTGCGGAACGCGCGAAAAAAGAGGGAAGCCGGGATGCTTATACATAGCGTCATAGATAATGCAGCATAAATGAGTCGAGAAGCCGCGCTGAAGCGCGCTCAAAACAATATGTTGTCCCTAATCCCACCGGCTGAAGCCGGGGGCAAGGAGGAGCCAGCTGAAGGCTGGCTAAACGGAATACACCCTGTATGATTAATGGCGCCATGTATAGTTTCTTCCGTTTGTGGCTGCGGAAATACACGCCGATCCTGGCCTGCCTTTACCTTTTCTGTTTGCTGACGCTTTGCTTGGGCTCGGTGGGGCTGCTTTTCGAGTGGCGCGGGAGCGGGCGCGTGTTTTCCCGAGTGGACAGGTTCTGCCGCGAGCATCTGGCGCAGCAACGGGCGGATTGGGCCACACGGTTCGATCATGCGGACGCGTTGGGGAAAGCGGGAGACCTCGCCGCGGCGGAGAAGCAGCTGACCCTGCTGATGGCCGGCCTGCCGCGCCTGAGCCGGCTGGGGCCCGACGGGCAGATGCGGGTAAAGGTTCTGGAGCGCCTGGTGGAAATCTATGAAGCCACCGATAGGCCGGGCGAGGCGGTGCGCGTGTGCGAGGCGCTGCTGCGGCTCAATCCGGGCTACGCGGAAGAGACGTTTCTTTACGGAAAGGCTCTTCTGGCTTCCGGGAAGACGGAGGAAGGCGAGCGGCAAATCCGCCGGAGCTTGGAGATTGACCCCAACTACACGCGGGCGGTGGAGTTCCTGATCGCGCGTTACGGGGCCGCGGGCCGAAGCCGGGACGCGCTCGAGGTCCACGACCGCTATCAGCAAGCCTTCTCCGGCTCGCTTGGGATGATGGACCAGAGGGATGGGAGGATCGAGTTGCTCAGCGGGGGGAACCGCGTGGCCGCGCGATGGTTCATGCCGGCGCTCGAGGAATCGCCGCGGGAGCATCGGATGGCCCTGGGCGCGCGGCCGGATACCCGGAACAAGATGGTGGATGAGCTTCGCCTGAACCTGAGATTGCCTCCGGAGTGGGGCGGCGTGGAGATAGAGTGGATTGCCTTTTACGGCCCGCGGCTTCTCTCCGAGGAAGCGGCGCCGGTTGTGCTGAAAGTGGACGGGAGCCGGCTGGAGCCGCTGCGCGGCCTTGTCCGCGTCTCCGCAATCCCCAATCCTCAATCCGCAATCCTCAATCCTCAATCCTCAATCCCCAATCCTCAATCCGCCATCCCCAATCCCCAATCTCCAGGCCGCTTCCAGGTGCTGGAGGAGTCAGTGTCGCTGAGCGCCCGGTTTGCGCAGGCGGTGCGGATATCGGGGATTGACGCAATCGGCGTGCGGATGAGGTCGGCAAAGAAGCTGAGCGATGCCGCGCGCGCGACGGTGGAGCTTGCGCGGGCGCAGCGGGCGCAAGAGGCGCCAGGCGGTGAAAAGGAGCCCTTCGGAGAATGAGCAATCGGCTCCAGGCCATCGCCTCCGCTCTCCGCCGCTGGAGACTCCTGCCGATCTTTCTGATCACGCTGCCTCTGTTGTTGCCGCCCCTCATTGTCTTGACGGCTTTCGTGCAATACTACGAGTTGACCGAGGTTTCGGACTGGACGCAGCTGACGCTGCCGGAAGCGGTCCGGGCGCAGCGGCAGCAATGCCTGGACGCTCTCACGCGGGATTTCCATCCCGATCTGAACCCCGAGCTTGCCGTGATCAACCTTCACGTCGGGCAGAATGAGTTGGACAGCCTGAACTCGAGCCTGCCGATGAGCGGTTTCATTGAGAAGCCGGGGGTGGTGGAAACGGGGGCGGGGTTCCAGAAGGTGCGGGTGCGCTACCGGGGCGACAGCAACTATCACTGGATCTATCCGAAGAAATCCTGGTCCATCCAAACCAGGCGGAATGAACCCTTGCTCTTTGGCCGGCGTCTCGCGTTGATCAACCCCAAGGATAGCGAGGTGATCACGCAGTACGTGGGCAGGCGCGTGGGGGAGAAGTTCGGCCTCCTGACCACCCCGGTGCGCATGGCGGCCCTGAACGTGAACAAGCGCTACAACGGCGTCTACGTCTGCACGCAGCCGCCGGACGAATCCTTCCTGTGCTATCGAGGGGAAATGCCTGGCGAGATCTGGGTGGGGGATCCTTCCCATCAGAAGGGGATGCCTGGCGAGTTCTTCTCGAACCCTTACATCTGGCGGCAGGTGAGCGCCTATAAGGGCGCGGCGGCGTGGGAGGTCCATCCGCTCGAGCGGCTGGTGCGCGAAATCAATGATCGCAGCTATTGGCTGCGGGAGCGGCGGCTGATGGATGAGGAATACATGGCGCGATACTGCGCGTTTGTTTCCTTCGCCGGCACCAACCACTACGATGCCACCCACAATCTCAAGTATTATCTGAATCCGCTCACCGGCCGGTTCCAGATGCTCGAGTGGGACACGTGCGGGTTCACGATGCACAATCCCACGCCGGACACCATGGGGGTGGACATCGGCAGCCCCCATCTTCTCACGGAGATGCAGCTCAATCCCGTTTTCAATTACCGGAAGAACAAGTTCCTGTACGATCTTCTGCGGAAGCCGGGATTTGTGGAGGAGGTGCAGCGCGACGTGGCGGCGATAGTCGAGACGATCCGTCCCTACGTGGAGCGGGACAAGTTGGACACTTACGGGGAGAACAAGGGGCGGTCGTTCCGCGAAGCGCCTTTCATGAAGCAGATCGAGAATCTCAACGCCATCATTGGGGGCCGCGCGGAGTGGCTGAAGCAACAGTTGGGGATTTGCCATGTTGAGTATGCGTGGCGGGACGGGGCGCTGAAGCTGGACGTGACGGGCTACGCGCCCGCGGGTCCGATCCGCGTCACGATGGGCGGTCCCGTTCCACGCGCCCTGGAGATCGCGCAAGACACGAACCTGGACGGCCGCTACGAGGCGGGGATTGACCGGCCCGCGCGATGGCGGACGGTGGCGGAGAACGCGTTCGAGATCGAGGAGATGGTTTATCCGGGGCGCTATGTGCGGGAGAACGTGCCCCCCAACCCGATGGAGCCCGGCCCGCTTTCCTACGTGTATCTGCTGCGCGGGGCCGATGGCCTGGAGGTGACGTCGGTCGAGGGGGTCAACGCGATCACGGGCGGGCCGGCCGAAACCAAGCGCGGGGAGGGCTGGGCGGTGGCCGAGTCCGACAGCCTGCACCCCTGGCAGCACGAGACGCTGCGGGTTATGTCGCGGCGGGCATGGCGTGACAAGGACACGCGCTCCTGGCCAGAAAAGAAGAGGAATGTCTCTCCGCCAATGGTGCTGCAGGACCCGGAGATTCACTTGACGGATAACTGGGTCATTGCCGAAGACGAGAGTTTCGTGATCCCCGGGGGCGTGACGGTGCTGCTGGATCCGGGGGTTTCGGTGCTTTCCTACGGGCGACTCACGTGCGCGGGCACGGCGGAGAAACCGGTGGTGTTCCGCCGGGCCAAGGAGGATGCGCCGTGGGGCGTGGTGGCCTTGCAGGGGACGGGGGCGTCGGGTAGTTTTTTCGAGAATACGCGCTTCGAGGGCGGCGGCGACGCGAAGCTGAACGACGTGTCCTACTCCGGGATGGTGAGCGCGCACTACGCGGACGACGTGCGGTTCATGAGCTGCTCGTTTGCGGGCAACACGGCGAGCCGCGATCTGTTGCGCGTGGCCAAATCCAACGCGGAGATCGCCAGTTGCTCTTTCCAGAATGCTTTTGAGGACGCGGTTGCTTTTGAGTTTTCGAGCGGCACGCTCCGCCAGTGCCGCGTGGAAAACACCAAACGCAACGCCGTCGAGATAAGGGACAGCAGCGTGGTTCTGGATAACAATCGGATCGAGCGGGCGGGCGGCGCGGGAATTCTTTGCGCGGGGAACCGGTCCGCGCCGGTGCTCTTCGAGTGCCAGACCAAGGACGTGGCAACGGGGATCGCAGTGGAGGACGGCGCGGAGCCGCTTGTAGTAAGTTGCTCTATCAAGGCGGAGGAAACGGGTATTCTCCAGAGATCCAGCGACTGGCGATACGCGGACGGCGGCCATGCGCGTGTGAATATCTCGGGGATTGAGTCCAATGGTGTCGCCCTGAGCGAAGATTCATCTTCGGATCTTGGAGTACGTATGAGTTGGATGGTAGGCACGGGGAAGAATGCGGCCACTCCGGCTTCGCCTACAATGAAATCCCTTTACTACGACGCGGACGCGATGGCGGAAATCTCCACGCTGCTGAGTTTTTTTCCAACCCGGAAAGACGCTCCGATAAGTTCCGATGCGATGTACCTGAGGATCGGGCTGGACGTCGGCAAAGGATCGTACGGCTATCCCGTACCTGACGATTCGCTCCGTTCTCAGAGGCCAAGATTGCCGGATTTCGTCTTCTCGGACCGTTTCGTGGAGGATTTCACTTCCGACCTGGGGCAGTGGGTTCCCAACGGGAACGTGGTGCGGGCGCGGAAAGACCGGCGGGTGCTGGAGTTGCGCGGATTCCCGGGGAAACGGGCGGTGATCTCGCGGCGGGTGGATGCGCCGGATTGGGATGGGCGGGGCGTGCTGGTGGTGGAGGCGCGTGCGCCGCGCGCGGACAAAGAGCCGGAACGCGAGACGAAAATGGCCGTGGTGTTTGTGACAGCGAACGGGCCGGGCGGCGGCAGGAGGGGAGCGGACAACGTCAAGGGCGGCGGCAGGGTTAGCGAGGGCGTCGCCGCGAGCGCGCCGCGCGAGTTCCGCCATGAGATGAGACTCGGCGGCGCCATGCGGGAATGGCTCTTCGAGACCCCGGGAGGTCCACTGGAGCGGATCGAGATCGAGCTGCCGGATACCTGGGAACGCGTGCAACTGCGCAAGGCGGAGTTGATTCGAAAGAGCGGGGAAAAATGAGAGCCACAGAGAACACAGAGAACACCGAGAACGCCATGAACGCCATGAACTCCATGAACTCCACGAACACCACGAACACCGATATGTCCTATAAGTCCGATCAGTCCTATCCGTCCGATCCGTCCTATAGGTCTGATCCGTCCTATAGGTCCCATCAGTCCTATCCGTCCCATCCGTCCCATCAATCCTACCCGCGCCACATCAACCGGTTCGAGGTGAAGTATGTTCTGAACCTGGACGAGGTGAACGAGTTGGCCAGGAGCATCCAGCCCTACGTGGAGCCGGACACGCATAACCGCAAGGCGGGCTTCTATCCCGTTGTCTCGCTTTACTATGATTCCCCGGACCTGATGTGCTTCTGGGAAAAGGTGGACGGGATGAAATTCCGCCGCAAGCTGCGGATCCGGCTGTATGACGACGCGCCGGACAACGCTTTCCTCGAAATCAAGCAGCGCATTGACCAGACGACGCAGAAGCGGCGCGCGCGAGGGCCGCTGGAGGGCTTTCTGAGCCGGATGGATCTGCTGCGCAGTCCAGAGTTTCCCATCGGCGAGGACCCGGTGTGTGACGAGGCTCGGCTGTTGGTGGACAAGTTCCGGCTCGAACCGAAGGTGATCGTCAGCTACAACCGGAGCGCTTGGTTCGGCGTGTATGAGCGGGGGCTTCGTATCACGATTGACCGGAATCTGCGCTACAGCAAGTTCATGGGGCGGTTCGATTTTCGCGGCGGGCGCGACCGCTATTTCATCTCCCCGGGCCAGATGGTGCTGGAGGTGAAGTTCAACGAGGCGGTGCCGGGCTGGCTGTGCTCCGCGCTGAATCGCCTGGACCTGGCGGCACGACGGGTGAGCAAGTATTGCCAGGCCGTGAACCACGGCGAGTTCGGGAATGCGTTGTTCTAGGAGGAGGGAGGCTGTAGGCTGTAGGCTGTAGGCTGTAGGCTTTAGGCTGTAGGCTGTAGGCTTTAGGCTGCTAGAAATTGCGGATTGGGGATTGCGGATTGCGGATTGCGGATTGGGGATTGCGGATTGGGGTTCAGACGGATCGGTCGGATCGGACGAATCGGTCGGATAAGACAAAAGGAAGGCAGGTGAACGAGGCACTGAAAGCTTACAGCCTA
>Ga0315282_10007000_pt1 | contig 18666 bp, 11 predicted proteins | sample YL17G07_20_MG_FD_203693 | JGI IMG/M metagenome (GOLD analysis project Ga0315282, IMG submission 203693) | Sediment microbial communities from Yellowstone Lake, YNP, Wyoming, USA - YL17G07_20 | ecosystem: Environmental > Aquatic > Freshwater > Lake > Sediment | place: USA: Wyoming | collected...
CGCGTATCTGCGAAAATGTCCGGTATTTCATTGGCGATAATAATTGCTGCGCTTATTAAACCTGGAATGACGCCGGCCAATAAAGAACTCCACGGATGCGGACCTTTTTGACTCATATATCCTGCAAGGCAAATGGCGGGTCCGAAAGTCAGTCCCAAGACCACTTCTCCATATCCTCGATATGCCAATTTGAATGGAGGGGCCGTATAAAAAATGCCGGCGGCTGCGCCAAGAATCGCCAGAGGCGCGAACCATTTTTGCGCCAGCCAGCTCAGCAAGCCGAAAATGACGGCGCCGATTACAAACAAAAAATAACCGGCGTTGCGCAAGGATTTTGCTTGCAATAACCCTTCTTGAATAACAAGAGTTCCACCTGAAAACGGCGTACGGATCGGATTATTATTATCAGCTCCGGATATATAGTCGTAATAATCATTAAGAAGGTTCGTGCCTGCATGAAAAAGCCAAACACCGGCCAAAGCCGAAAGAAAAATTCGCCAGTCAAAACGGCAAGTATGGTATCGCCCTAAAACCCCTCCGATGCTAAATGGAATAAGGCTTACTAACCAGAAACCGCGAAAAAATCCAATGGCGCGAAGCCACGTCTTCATATAAATCCTTTGCAGCATTTTGGAAAAAATCTTTAAGGTTGTCTCATGGTCATTTTTTGTAACCTGAAACAACTATGATTACAAGCAAAGATAATTCAAACCCATAATTATATGCAAAATTTATTTGTATCTTTCTTCTTCGTAAACGATGGTCGTTCTATGCGCCGGAGATTCTTTGTTTCGATTAATCAAGATCCAAGGTTTCACAAAATCAAAAGGCATCTTTGCTATAATAAAAAATATATAGAATTTAAATTTATTGTAGGATTCATACTCCACGATCTCAGAGGTGTGGTCTACTAAACATAACTCGGACAAATGATTTGACATAAAAGACAAGAGTGATATTCATAAATTAAGGGTAATTAAAAAATAGATGGAATATCCTTCCTCATAATCAGCACCAAGGTTTATTCAAAATAACTTGATTGCATGGAAGGTGATCAGGTGAAAGTTCTTTTTGCTACGGATGCAGGGGACAATTACGTGAGTTTTTGGGAGCCGATGGGCCCCATGATGCTCACAGCTATTTGTAAGGCCAGCGGACATGAAGTTCGTTTTGGTCCGACGAAATATTCCGAATTATCAAAAATCATATCTGAATTTAAGCCTGATATTATCGGTTTTTCAGTCCCAACCCCTTATTTTTCATTTCTACAGCGCCTGAATTCAAAATTAAAAATGCATTTCAATTACATTTCCGTATTTGGCGGCAAACATCCGACTATTAAGCCTGAAATTATTGAACAAGATTCGAATATTGATGTGGTTGCAATGGGAGAAGCAGATCAGACGTTTCCGACATTGCTGGATAGAATACAAAATAACCAAGCGTACGAATGCACAAAAGGTTTTTGGATCAGGCGGGATGGGCAAATATTTAAAAATGATCGCGCTGAAATAGTTTTGGATCTTGATGAGCTTCCTTTTATGGATCGCGAGGAGATCTACAATCTTGTTCCGTATTATAAAGAGTACCATGTAAAGGGTTTCCTAGCGGGACGTGGCTGCCCATATGATTGCTCATATTGCTTCAATAAGTATTTCCGCGATCTATATGGGAATTATGGAAATATCATTCGGCGGCGAAGCATAGAAAAATTGATTGAGGAATTGAAGGCTGTCCGCAGCAATTATGGTATGGAAATGGCCCTTTTCTTTGATGATGTTTTTTCTGCGAATAAAAATTGGCTGATTTCTTTCTGTGAAAGATATAAACAAGAAATTAACTTGCCGTTTGCCATCAACCATAGGTTGGATTTTTTAGACCCACAATTAATTTCAGTTTTGGCGGATGCCGGCCTAAAAACTATTTTTACAGCGATTGAAGCCGGAAATCCCGATGTACGGGCAAAACTATTGAAACGGCCCATGTCAAATGACCTGATTTTATCAAGATGCCGATTGTTTCATGAAAATGGAATTAATGTAGTAATGCAAAACATTATCGGCCTTCCTTTGACTACTTTAGAAGACGACCTTGAATCTTATGAATTAAATCGAAAATGCAACGTAGATTATGCTCACTCATCGGTTTATCAGCCTTATCCGGGAACCGAGCTATTTAATATAGCTGTCCAGAATAATATTTTTACCCAATCAACAGACGTACTTCACCCAAAAGATTATTTAAAGGGAAGATCGCGCCTTAAGCTTTCGAATCGGAGATCCAGGGAAAGACTCAACAGGATTTTTTCCACGGCGCTTAAATTGGGAATTTCTAAAAATCTTGTTCGAGTCATGATTAAATTACCACTTGGATTTTTCTACAATATTTTGCGGATTATCGTTAAAACATTTACCGCGCGTTCTCAAATCTTTCCGGTAAATTTGCCTTTTTTGACTAAGTTCCGGATGGGACTGCGGGTGCTTCGGTCTCATATATAACGAAGCATTTGACTTCCAATTTCCCTTTTTTGCTGTCAGTTCGTCTTCATTTTTTTTAAGTTGTCACTATGTTTTATATTTTATCTATGTTAAGTGAATATATATTTGTTATTCAATAGGCATTTTTAAGGGTACTTGCCACGGATTTTTAAATAAAGTTTTAGATAAAATGATACGATTGAAAATAATAGAAGAAGGGAGGATTGTTGGAAAAATAATTTAAAGAAAAAGACTATGCCAAAATAAAATACGAAGCGGGTAATAAATATTTTTTAGTTAATAGATTTGACCCTTTTATTTTTTAATTTTCCGAACGAGTAATAAATAACAAAGAGATAGATGTCAATAAAATCATGAAGCTGCCTTCAAAAGGAGATGTTCACTTGAAATCATTGGCATCTATTAATGAGATTACAAGTGAAGGTTTCAAAGCCTATCAAGAGAGTTTCGAGAACCAAGCCCACTCCGCCATATCGGAAATTCAGGAATCCCAAGAACGTTTCAGGATTTTATTTGAACATGCGCCGGATGCTTATTATTTAAACGATCTGAACGGCAATTTTATAGATGGAAATAAAGCGGCAGAAGAGCTTATCGGATTCAAAAAAGAAGAATTGATCGGGAAAAATTTCTTTAGCCTTGGAATTTTACCCCCAAATCAATTTCAAATTGTCATGGAGTTGTTATCCAAAAACATACAAAAAATGGCGACAGGCCCTGATGAGGTCGTTTTAATTCGAAAAGACGGCAAGCCAATCAATTTAGAGATCAGGACCCATCCGGTAAAAATTGGAGATCGGGCTGTCGTTCTTGGAATAGCCAGAGATATTACCGAACGAAAGCAAGTGGAAATGGCTTTGCGAAAAAGCGAAGAGCGCTTCCGAATTGCCGCGCAAAGCACCAGCGACCTCATTTATGAAAGAGATTATCAGACCGGTTTAGGGGAATTTTACGGCGATATCGACGGCAAGCAGGGTTATACTCGGGGCGAATTTCCGCGCTCCTTGATAGGGTGGTGGGAAAACATTCACCCGGAAGATCTTCCCCGCGTCATGGAGGCCATGAAAAAGCTTATCCAGTCGGGAGAGCAGTTTTGTGAAAGTTATCGTCTGCGAAAAAAAGACGGAACGTACATAGAATGGTTTGATCGCGCAAGTTTGGTGATGAGCGAACTGGGAGACCCTGAAAAATGGGTCGGAGCTGCGGCCAATATAACTGAACTCAAGCGTGCTGAGGAAGAAAAAGCCAAACTTGAAGCCCAGCTTTATCAATCGCAAAAATTGGAGGCAATCGGAAAGTTGGCCGGGGGTGTGGCCCATGACTTCAATAATTTGTTGACCGGCATTCAAGGTTATACGGAACTGATCATGCAGGCAGTCCCTCAAAATGATCCGATGCAGGATGATCTAAGCGAGATTTTAAAAGCCGCTTCACAAGCTGCCAGTCTGACTAAACAATTATTGGGTTTCAGTCGAAATCAAGTGATCGCCCCGAAGATAGTCGACTTAAACGGTCTGATTTCTTTTAGCAGGAAAATGTTAAGCAGAGTCATTGGAGAAGATATTCAACTTGAATTTATTCCCGGCATGGATCTTGGATCGATTAAAGTGGATCCCAACCAGATCGATCAAATCCTGATCAATTTGACCGTCAATGCACGCGATGCAATGCCGAATGGAGGAAAATTAATTATTAAAACCTCCAACTTCACGTTGGATGAGAATTGTTTTGAACTTTACTCGGAAGCAGAAGCTGGAAAGTATGCGATTTTAACGGTCATGGATTCCGGATGCGGCATGGACGATAAAACTAAGAGTCGCATTTTTGAGCCGTTTTTTACCACTAAAGAAAAAGGGAAGGGCACGGGCTTAGGTCTTTCAACGGTATATGGGATCGTAAAACAAAATAAGGGCTTCATAAATGTCCAATCGGATCCAGGCATCGGAACTTCTTTTAACATCTTCATACCCTGCGCTGAAGGTGAACCGGTCTCAATCATGAAACCGACTGTAAACGCACTTCCAAAGTGCGAGGAAACGGTTCTTGTAGTCGAGGATGAAAAAGCATTATTGAATCTAATGGAAAAGCTCTTAACAAAACAAGGTTATCATGTATTAGCCTCGAATAGTCCCGGAGACGCAATTGAGCTGTGTAAAAAAAATCAAGAAAAAATTCATTTGGTTTTGACCGATGTGGTGATGCCGCTTATGAATGGAATGGAGCTTTATGAGAAAATCAAATGCATTAAGCATGATATCAAAGTGCTGTATATGTCCGGTTACATGGGCGATATCATCACTAATCACGGAGTTTTAGAAGAAGGCGCCAGCTTTATTCAGAAACCTTTTACAATGGAATCTTTGGCTAAAAAAGTGCGCGAGATACTGGACAAATAATTTTCAAAACGCCGAATTTATTTCCAACTCACCGTAAACTTTAATTCCGACATGATCACTTTAGGGCTAAATCGAATCTGATAGTGATCGAACCGTGAAATAACTTCAAAAGAATCCGTGGATAAAAGAATATTATTTAGAGAGGCTGTTACGTTTGGCGATTCCGAATTCAATTTCACTTTAATTCTGAACGAGACGTTGTGCGGCGTCACAGTCGCCTGAATCCCATTACTGATTCTTTCGACTGTCAAATCATAAGAACCCTTGCCGAACGGCAATCTTGCAATGGCTATTCGGTCCCATCCGTTTGGAAGATGAGGTTCCAGAGTCAATTCGCCTTGTGATGCATTGGGTGAGACCCCGGCCAGAAAGTCCAGCATGGCTCGGCCGACGATCCCGCCTTCCCAAGCCCTGTAGCGCGCAGAAATGTCGCACACAAAACCCAAGGGATCATAAAGCAGCCAGAGCCGTCCGAAATCGTCGCGGTTATGATCCTCATTCAGATTGCCGGATTCGGTAAGAATATCAAGAACCGTTTCAAAACATTTTTGAGCATTGGGGTGATCCGTTTTCGTAAGATTATCGAGCCAATATCCCGGCGTCATTCCCGTGAAGACACCTTCCCAGACATCCATTAAGCCGCGGTAAAACGAGGCCATGGGCGTTTGGATGGTCCCGTCGGGCATGCCGATCAAGTCGATAAGCGACTGAATATTTTGCAAAGCTTTAGGATCGTCGGGCTTTATGTACCCTGTCCAAAGCGGCTGTGTGGAGACATCCTCGAATGGCCTTGCAACCACCTGAAAATCATCTTTGCTTGCAATGGCGGCCCAATAACCTTGAGGCTCGATCCAATAAAGATCTTCGGCGCAAGAGCGGACGTTATTGGCAAGTTGCATTAACTCGTCATGCTCTCCGGGTTTTCCCAACTGTTCCGCCCAACTCGCCAGAATCTCTGCGGCTGCCGTAGAAAGAAAGGAAGAATTTGCGGATATGTAATCGTCGCCGATTTCAGTGAGGAGGTTGTAACCGAAACCGATTTGCATGTTGATCCTGTAAGTTTCGTCTGTCGAGAAGGGCTGAAGGCAACCATTGATATACTCTTGATCCACAATGGAATGCCTGAGCATCCCCCAACGTTCTTCAATTCTGGACAGGTCGCCGGTGACGTCCGCCAGTTCCTTGTATTGCAGCGTGATATAACTCGGAGACTCCGCCGCAGTGCGCCCCGACATCTGGCCCATTGAGCCCCAGTCCGGCTCAGGAGGAGGGGAATCAAATGTAAGATTCGCAGGCATAGCGTTGTGGATGCCGCCTTGCGAGCATGACGCCCACCAGATGTAATCCACCATATCCAGCGCATCTTGAATTCTGCCTGTGGCTGCAAAAAACTTCACCGATCCGATTGTGTCGCGCAGCCATGTGCTCGTGTATTCCGACATGGCGCATATCGCGCCGGTTTGCGCTTGCTGATTCTTGATCGTGATCCCGACGCCTTCGAAATAATCATTGACCGATTCATATGGAGTTTCTATGGCGGTCCCTTGCGCGGTCCAGTTCTCCCACCATTCTTTTGTGGCTTCTAAGAGATTATCCGTTCCTGCATTGTTGACCGCTTCAATTATAGGATCCGGAGAATCGCCGGTTTGTGTGAATGCGAAAACGAGAGGGACGACATATTCCTCTCCCGGCAACAAATCAGAAAATGGAATTTTGAAGCCCATCATCGTTGATTCAAGGGTTTCACCCAATGCGGCGATTGTCAGAGATTTGATATCCGTATCTTCGAGATATCGACTATCTTTAAATTTTCCCCACATTGAGGCGAGAGAAACAGCCGGTTTGTGCGTTATCTCGATTCCTACATTTCGTATCACAACAATCCTTATTAAGGCGTCTTCCGCTCGAATATCGTCAGCGTATTTGCCGTGCGAAAGTCTTGGCGCAAAGTCAATGGTGTGCATTTCGAGCGGATATGCAATCGTGCGAGTGATTACGATAGAAGTTTTTCTTACGCGAAAATCTTCTTGAATCTTCGGATATAAATTTCCGTCTTCTGTAGAAAGAACCAGCCACTTGTCCGCAAAAAATCGCGATCCTTTTTGATAATCAGGGCCGATCATATTGTGAATGAGGTTGAGAGGCGAGGTGGGACCGATGAGAGCCCATACTTTGCCGTTGCCAACGCCGAATCCGCCGATTTTACGGAACCTGAAACCTTGATCCAGATCGATCTTTCCGCTCCAAACCGATCGATTTTGGAGCCAAGGCCTATCGCTCAGGTATTTTGGCAATTCCGGCAAAGCGCCTGGAGGAATCTCGCCCGGGTCGCCGTTATGATCCGCTTCCGAAGAATCGTCGTCGCCGACTTCGCCGCCTTGAATTTGGTTTTTAACGCCGTTTAACCCGGCGTTGTTTTGATCGGCGCCGCATGCAAACAAGATCAAAGCAGATAAAAGCAGAAAGGCAATCGTTCTCATTATTTCACCAACCCGCCTTTGAAAATGGGACATTGTGTTTCAAACATCAGCATATTGGCTGATCGTCAAATCATCAAGGTCAAATTGGATCGGCTTTTAAATTGAGGCAAGCCGCCTGCACATTAAATTACTTCGGCCGTGTTTATTAATAAGGCGGAATATTATGAGTTCGGTATTGTTAACAATTTCTCTTTTTCTATTGCTCTGTCTTTACAAGCCGAAATCCTATATATTGGTCATGCTCATCTGGCAGCCTTTCATAGCGAAAGGCAGATCGGCAGAATTCAGCTCTTAAATTCCAATCACCTCCACGGCCCACTTTCCAAATTCCCGAGGATATTAATACGGGGTCGGTCACAGGGGCGGAACCATATGGCAACGGGTCGTCATATACCCATTCTTCGACGTTTCCGAGCATGTCATACAAGCCCCACGCATTGGCGCCCTTTTGTCCGACGTGATGGGTTGTATGAGTAGTATCGCCGCAATACCAGGCAATATCCGTCAGGTGAAATGGAGTCTCGCATGCCATATGATTTGCATCGGCATCTCCGCTGTAGTATGCGGTCGTCGTTCCGGCTCTGGCTGCATATTCCCATTCCGCTTCAGTCGGCAAGCGATAACCTTCACAATCATAAACCGTATCCACTCCGTTAAGAGTGATATCAGCGCTATAAATTCCTTGGTTTATACAATAATCATCGGTGGTGCCAGGATTTAAATCCCAGCATATGATATTAGAAAGGGAATAGCACGGATTAATGCCATCAGCCTCTGAAAGTCTTATGCTGAAGGCCAGTGCATCGAACCATGTGACCCATTCGACAGGACAATTGCCGCCGCAAGCCGAAAAGAGAGCTGGATTGTAGTCCATTAATTCTTTGAATTGGCTTTGAGTTACTTCATTGACCATCATCTTGTAATCCCGCGTTAAGGTCACTTCATGTTGAGTTTCATCACATTCATCATCAACGCGGCCTGCTTCAGACACGGGGCTTCCCATGGTGAATGTTCCATGAGTAATCGTCACAAATTGAATGGTCACATTATCGTCATCCGTTGTATCGTCATCATCTGCATCATCATCCGCATCATCATCGACGACGTCATCGTTGGTTTCATCATCATCATTATCATTTGCGTTTGTATCGTCGTCAGCAACATCATCATCCCAATAGTTGGGATTAGTGTCGTCATCTGACGCGCCGCCTCCTCCGGTGGTGGAACCGCCGGATGAGCAACCAAAAATTAAAATCCCGATAAAAACGAGAATAAAAAGGGAAGCAAAAGAAAATTTCATTTTAAATCCTCCCGTTTTCTTTTGAAGTATTTTGATATGACTTTCGATATTATTTTTTATTTTTCAGCTCTATGTCAACCAAGATTTTCGATTGTAAAAACGGTTCAATGTCGAATTGGTATTAATACTCGAATCAACCAAATCATAAAGAAAAAGATGTCCGCTAATCCTCATTTTGATCCGATAGTCTAAAAAAATTTTCGTAATTTTAATCATCAGTATATAATGACAACCTATAAATTAGGTCTCTCTGGTCCTGACTGGCCATCAGGGTATTTTTTTAAAAAGATCGGAATGAAGCCGCGACATCGTCTGATCTAATGGTTGTGCATCAATATGGATCAAAGCGATTTAAAGACAGTCGATTTGCTGTCTACGACTTTGAAGACCGGCGCTCATAAAGACTCCGCATCAATATTAAATATTTCGCAAATGACCCGCTGGAGATTCGGCAGCATTTTCATGCTGTCTCTTGCTTTGCTATTTCTGGCAGGACTCTTTTATAAAGCGGCTTTTCCGGTGGATGACGCATATATCACTTATCGATATGCTGAAAATCTCAGCAAAGGGCTCGGTCTGGTTTATAACCCCGGTTTGCGAGTGGAAGGCTATACGAATTTCGCGCAGGTTCTGCTGTTGACGCCGTTTGCTTTTCTCGGAAAACGCATGGTCCCGTTTGCCTCAATTGTTTTCGGTCTTTGTTCATGGTCTTTGATCGTCGCCGTCTGTTGGAGGCATATGAAAAGGATCGTCGGCGATGAATCGTTTTCAAGGCCGGAGCACGTGACTCTTCTTTGGCTTTCCGTTTGCACGCCTGCCGTCATGTGGTCATGGTCCGGCATGGAAACCGCATCTTTTTCTCTAATGTGGGTTCTGGCCTGGATGCTTCATCTTTTTGAATCCGAAAAAAATGAATGGCCTTGGCTCTCCGGGATTGTTACTTTTGCGGCTGGGTTGTTCCATCCGGATGGCGTTCTGATCGGCATCGTTTTGATCGCTTCGTGGCTGATTCCATTTAATGGAAAACGCATAATCCGCGCAATAGTCTATACGGCTTTTGCGTGGGGTCTTTTTGGAGTTTATTGGTTGTGGCGCTGGCAATATTTCCATTCGTTTTTCCCCAACACGTTTTATGCCAAGGTCGGAGACAGAGTGCCGCTGTTCAAAGCCGGATTAAAGTATATATTCAAGTCCGGAATCTCATCACTGATGCCTCTGGCATTGCTGATTCTGGTGATCGAAAACCGAAAAGCCTGGCGAACATGGCCGAGATGGGTTTTCCTTTCTTTAGGCATGATTGTCGTCTTATACGTTTATAATCTCATCATTGGCGGAGACTATTTTGCATTCCAGCGTTTCCTTTTGCCTTGTTTTCCTTTTACAGGTCTTGTGGTTTGGTGGTTCTGGCGCAATAAGGAACAAATCGCGTGCGACAAGAAAAACGCGCCGGCAGGGGAGAATCCGCAAAGCAGGCTTCGATTAAGTCCCGTCGGATTTTCCGTCTTGGTCGTAGCATGTCTCATTGTCTGGTCGAATTTTATTCCGCTTGGCCATTTGACGGAGCATAAAATATTTCAGCGCTCCGTGAAACCGAGTATAAAAGTCGGTGTCGCTTTCAATGAGTCGGTTCCGAAAGACGCGATCGTGGCTACGATTCCGATCGGCGCTTTCGGCTACTTCTCGGGAAAAAAGATTATCGATATTTTGGGGCTGACCGATAAATATGTCGCGCATCTGAACATTCGGACCGGCAAACGGACGGTAGGTCACGAGAAGTTCGATTATGCCTATGTGTTGCGAAAAAAGCCGCATATTATCCTGCAGCTCCCGATTTTGTTCTCGGGCGACGAAGACGGCCTGAAATCCTGGATGCAGGAGACGACCGTGGAAATTTCACAATACGCCATCTACGATCAACCGGAACTGCAAGCGGACTATGCGCTCGCATGGATGCCGATCGAGAAAATGAATCTTGACTCGGTAAAAAATCCGAACGGCAAAAAATATTTAGGCTGTTTCGCTTATCTGCGAAGAGACCTCATCGGCAGCCCGGACTACTCCGGATGGGTGCATTTGCCGGAAAGCGAAGATTGGATTCCTTTTGTGGAATATAAAGAATATGTCGAGCAGAACAAGCGTTTTTTCGGCAACCATTATTTGGGAATGTGGAAATTTTCGACAGATAGTACCGAACCAGGCACAACGATTCACAGACCCGAATTCAAGGATCTGAAATCGAAGCCTTAAAATATGTTTGAAAAGTCGCCGCCTCCTGCCTCCAAATAGTCCAAGAACCTTTTAGATGCAGGCATTTGGCTCTTGCATTAAAAATCTTGTTCCTTGAGCGCTTTTAATGTTGGCATGATCACACATTGAAATGATATTCTTATATACAAGAAATAAAGTCGGATCTATTAATAACGGATCGACATCGATCGAAGAGGTAAACAAAATCATGCGGAAAAAAATTATATTTTTTATCGTCTTGATTTTATTTTTATCGCCGATTCCATTCGCTTTCACGGCCGAGCAGCCAAGCGCGATTATTTGCGTCATTGAAAAAAACGGGACGGAGCTGCAAGGGGTTGGAATGTCCAAAACAATAATCTCCGGCGTATTGGCAGGCCACGGATGGAATGTGATCGACACCAATGCATTTCCAGTAACCGCGACCGGAGAAGACCTCACCCAATATCTGGCTCAACGAGGGGGACAAAAGAGCGAATTCAAGAGCAGTTCGCTTTATGCAAACATCACCCCCCAAGGCGAAGTGACCCTGCGGTCAAAAAACATTCAATCGCTGGATGAGCGGGATTTGAAAAACATCCCGTGGCGGGTCGATCTGGACGAGCTGCAATCCATCGCGAAATCTTCGGGAGTCCGATATATTCTTTATGGAGAGATCACCACAAAAACCGTTCCGCACAAAGAGGTTCCAAAAGGATTTGCAACTGAAGGGTTCAACAGCGTTATCGCTATTGCCAATCTGCGCCTTGTGGATTCCGCTACGCGCTCTGTTCTGGCGACCTTTGTGGACCAAGCGCCGGCATTGCAGCTTACTGTGGAGCAGGCGCAGATCGGTGCGGTTCAGGCTATCGGGAAACAGGCAGGCGAATATTTTGCAAAGCAGATATCCTCGACAGCGAGTCAAACCGTTGCGCCTGCGGAAAAGAAATAAACCTTAGGGAGGTCGAATGTGAAATCGACAAAGATTTTTTTAATCATGGTCATTTCATTAATAATTCCGGCTGCGAGCGGTTGCGGCGGCAAATCCGTTTATATCGCTCCCGATTCGGTAACCAAATTCGATGACAGTTACAGCGACACGGATCTGCGGATCATGGCCGAACAGATGACGCGATCGCTGATGCAGACCCCAAAAGTCGCGCGTGCGACCCAACCGCTGATCGTAGCCATACTGGAAATTCAAAATAAGACAACCCAGCACATCAACACTGAAGATATTACAGATAAGCTGATGATGGCCATGCTCAAAACGGGTCGGATGCGATTTGTGGATCGGAACCTGCTTAAGGAATCGGCCAAAGAGTTGGCGTTGAGCGCGACCGGCGCCATCGATCCGGCACAGGCGAAAAGATTGGGCAAGATGGTGGCCGCCGACCTGCTCCTCACGGGCGAGATTACTTCAATCAATAAAGAAAATGCGCGCGCAAGCATGACCTATTACCGGTTGTCGCTGCACCTGACCGATCTGGAGACAAACGAGATCATCTGGGCCGATGAAACCGAAATAAAAAAGCTGTCGAAAAAAGGATTTGAAGACTGGTAAAACCTGTCATGAGACGCATCCGAAACTTCGCTTCGATTGGTATTGCATTGGTCATATTCGCCGGTTGCGCGGCTGATCGCCCTCAATATCATTCCGGATTGAGCTTATATAACGTCGGCAATTATTCTGATGCCGAAAAAAAGATGTCCGCGCTGAAATCCTTTACGAATGATTTGGAATATCCCATATACATGCTCGACCTGGCTTATGTTGCAGAGTTGGCGGGCGACGAAAAAAATGCGCAGATATATTATCTGACCGGCATCGCAGCCATGGAGCAGAAACTCAACGATGCGCTGAAAACCGTGCAGGTGGTGAGCCCCGGAGAAGCAAAATTTTATCGAGGCGATCAGTTCGAACACGTCTTTGCTCATTTGTTTTTAGGCCGCGTTTTCTTTCGCCTCGGCCAATATAACGACGCTCGAATAGAGTTTCAAAAGGCTGATGAGTTGGACATCTCGGCCAATAATCTGACTGAACACGATGTTTCAATAGCGCATTATTTTGCCGGCGAATCTTATTTGAAACTGGAAGATTCGAACGGGGCGGCTGTCGCGTTTCGAAATGTTTGCCGCTTTGAACCGAATTTTCCGTATGGCTATCTTGAGCTGGCAAAAATATCAGAGGGGCTGGGCCGTTATAACGACGCCAAAAACTATTACAACGATTATCTAAAGCGCGAGACTAATTCGGACAAGATCAAAATCGACGAAGAAAGCGATAAAACCGGAATCCTCGTGGCCTTGATAGACGTGGGCGACGGGCCGTATCGGGCCGGCACGGTGAATAATTTAAAGGTAAAATCGGAATATCCGGAATCGGGCGTGAAGATTCTGGTCGATAACCGCTTATACCGCGCCTACAAATTGGACGAGGTTTTTCCCCATGCAAAGCACGAAGCGGGAAAGGTCGTGCATACGGCCAAGGAAGTCGGGACGAGGTTGGCCAGAAAGGCCATAGAGATAATCGCTGAAAAAGAAACGGGCGTCAGATTTGACGTAGATGAACACGACACCCGTCGTTGGGACATGATGCCCGGCGAATTTCATGTGGTCCAGATCCCTCTTCAGCCCGGCAGTTACACGCCGCAGATGGTGTTGCTTGGCCGCAATAATTCCGAACTATCGAGCCAGAAAATCAATAGGGTTACGATTATTGCCGGACAAAAGACTTTCATCTTTCTTCGAGGCTGGACCGGATGGCATCGTCCGGCTATGCCGTTTTAATAAACCCTTATGGATTTTGATGCAGGAAGCAAAAAATCAAATCTGCTGACCGGAAGAGGAAATCATGAAGCGCAGTTATATTTTTGTTAGTCTATTGTTGTTGATGTCCATTGTCGACGCATGCGGACCTTATTCGCCTCCGAAAAATTCAAGAAGTTCAAATCCGCTTGAGCTCGCAGAACAGGTCATTTACAAAGATCTCAACCTGAAGCTTTGGGTGCATGTCCGAAATGTCAGCCAGGATAGAGTGAATGACCTATTGGTCGCCAAAATCATGTTGGAAAACAAAAAAGGCTCCGACATGCCCATTGAAATTAAGGCAAAATGGCTCGACAAGGACGGGTATGAAGTCAAGGATGCTTGGGGCATGAGGCCTGTGATGCTGAAAGGATATGAGGTCACAACCCAAGAATTTATCGCCCCTGATCCGGGCGCCGTTTCAGTGCGCTTCGTCATTTCCAAGCCGGAATGAGTTCGCGTTGGGTCATATTCATTCAAATAAAGGAGACGAATGATGACAAAGCGATGGTCGATTTCGTTGGCAGCCGTTGTCCTTTTTTTATTTGCCTCATCCGCTGCATATTCCGGCAATTTTTTGAACCCGGCTACAATACCGGAAAAACTTGATTACGGCCTTGGCTTGGAATATGACCTGACTACGCGCGGCCTGGTTGTGCAAGGAAATGGCGACGCTCAATTTCTATCCAATCGGATACTACTCGATGTCGCTTTTAATCCGATTTACTTTTTCGGATTAAAATTAAAAGGCGGCGCCGCCAATATGTCTTTTAGCGAAGCAAAATTGGATAAGATATCCAAGCTGACGAAAATGAATATCGTACCGAAAGCGGAGAATCAGCTCGACAAATTTGATACGCCATTCAATTTCGCAGGCGGCGGCAGCCTTGATTTTGCTATTTTGAAGGACCCGGACAAGTACGTCGGGCTCGGATTTTCACTTACGGGACTTTATCAATATGCCAGAAAAGACAATGTCAATCTGTCGGCGTATCTGTTCGAGTATGGAGCAGCGCTTACGTTGTCTGTCATCAGCCTCGATACCATCATTCCTTATTTGGGATTCGATTATTCAGGCGAGACGGGAAGAATTAATTCCACTGACGCCAGGGCGAAATACACTCTTAACCTTGCCGACAATCTGGATTCGCCGGTAGGCATATTCGCCGGAATGAACGTGGTCATCGGCGATCACTGGCGCTTGGAATTCCAAGGCCGCTTCCTGAACGAACTTTCAGGCGGGCTGTCGTTCTTGTATAATTTTTAAAGTAAATGCTCGGTTTTTTTCTTCATCCTGAATGAGAAAGACTATTCGCAAAAGAAGTTCATGAATTCAAGGCAAACGATAATCGGTTTTCCGGTCAAGGCGGCAATATCGGAAAATAAAAATAATCAAAATACGCCGCATTTGTTGACCCTCGAACCTTTATTTGCATCGTGGGACTTCAACCGGAAATTCTTTATGTGGCAAAGTTCTGATGACGGATGCTCGGCCTCAGCGAATTTGCCTTTTGGCATATGCCGATTGGATATTTCCGATCAAAGCGAAGACGGCTGTTTGCTGAAAGTCCGATTTTCTATTCACATATCTAAAAGCGTCCGTCTTCATGCAGTGGAAAATCGTTATAAGACGACCTTTGCTCGCGTTGAAAAAGTATGGGTGCCGCATCTCAGGCCCAAAAAGGATTTGGTTATTGCTGATCGCATTTTTCGCTCGCCGGCGATTGTATTGGTCAAAGATTTAACGGCAATCGCCCTGATACCGGATGTGCTTAATTTGCCGCAAGGAATCAAATCCTATCTTGATTTTATTCGTCATGACCCGGGAGGCAATGCTCTGATTTCACATGGAATAGGTCACTGGAAAACAAGCGGGCACATCTTTTTCAAGAGAAGCAAAACGCTAACCTCGCTATCGCCGGGTACTGAGTTTTCCATTAATCATTTTCTGATGTTGATGCCTGAAACCGGGGAAGATCATCTAAAACAAGTTTCATCTTTTTTATGGAAAAAGTTTTCTCGACGCAACAATGTCATGCCGCAGGTTTTACCCTTTGCACAGTATGAACGATTGGCAAAAGATAGAATATTCGCGCCGGATTTGTATCGCGAATTCAATTATCAGGGGAAAAAGGTCGCCGGTTGCATAACGCAAACCACGACCTCTCGGCGCAAACCCAAAGTAATGGACTCAAAAGGTGTAAAATTTTTTCTCGATCATCAATCAAAGCTGATGGCGATATTCCACTTTACTCTCTCTCATGTGATTACCAATCAATATACCCATAAGCTTCTGACTCAATTTTTACACGCCGGGTTTCTTTCAATTTTGCCGATGGCGTCATTTCAAGCATGGTTTAATGAGGCCAGAACGGCCTTGGGCGCTTATCTTCATTCGCAACGGGTGGGATGCGCTCAGACAGCTCAAAAGTCGGACATGATCATCGAACTCGCGCTTTCGGCTCCGCAAGAAAGCGGCTGTTTTCCGTCGATCTGCATGTTTCCGGAAGACAAGGTTTTTTGGATACGCGGCACTCGCGCTTTTGAATTGATCGATTCGTTTCATGTGCCGGATGCGGCGGTCACGGGTTTTCACTTGCTGGAATGGTATGAAATGGCCCGGCAAGATCCGCGTATTATGGAGCGATGCCAAAAGCTCGCGAGATTTTTTATTGAGTTGCAAGATTCTGAAGGCGCAATACCGGCATGGGTCAAACCCGGGCCGAGAGGTTATATTATAGACAAGTCATTGGCTCGCAGCGCTTCCAGTGCGGCGCCGGCAATGTTTCTAGCCAGACTATATCGTATAGCCCCGGATCCCTCTCTTTTATCGGCCGCAAAAGCTGCACTCGAATTTATTAATCGCAATGTCATACCTGAAGAAAAATGGTTCGATTTTGAGCTGTTCTATTCTTGTGCCGGAAGGCCTACGGGATCCGAAGGGCCGGATCCCTTCACCGGCTGTTTTCCCGCAAATACTCTGAGTATATATTGGGCAACGCGGGCTTACCTTGATTTGCATCTTAAGACAGGTGAAATGGAATATTTGAAGCAGAGCCGCCGTTTTATATCTCGCTTAAACATGTTTCAACAAGTGTTTGATCATCCACAAGCGTCCATGGATACCTTCGGCGGATTCAGCGTCATGAATGCTGACGGCGAATTCAACGACGCAAGACAAGGGCTTTTTGTTCCGCTTTATTTGGATATGTACAAAGCGACTCGCGAGCCTGAAATGTTCGAACGCGCTATTGCTGCGTTAAGAGCGTGTTTTACGACCATGCTTGTTGAAGATCATTATGCAATTGCGCCCGGGAATATGAAAAACTTTCGACCGAGCGATCGGGGATCTATCCTTGAAAATTACGGACACACAGGGCGAGACGAAGTGACTTCAGGATATCTCTCGCCGGATTGGGGATGCGGAACTTCTTTATACGCCTCCGGCTACGCCTTCAGGAATTTCGGCCAACTCTATGTCGATGTAAAAAATGCTATTGCCTTCGGCGTTGATCAAATTCTGGTACGACACATGTCAATCCGAGACGAAAATGTCATTATAGAAACAGAAGAAGGCGATCATGCGAAACTGGAGATTGTGCTTGATGATCCGGATAATCAAGTCCAAAGAGTGATAGTCAATCAAATACAAGCCGACAAAATGGGCGAGAAAGAAAACCGATTTTTGGTTCAATTTCAGCAAAATAGAGCGTTTTTAAGACCTTGAATTCAAACATTGCCAATCAAGAATTATTATTTTAAAAGCGTGGTCATAATATTCTGTTAGACTATTTAATACGTATAATTCATACGTATTACATAAGTATTTATTAAGCATTGCCTTCCTGCCAATAATCTGCCAATGATTTACAAAGTTCATGTTGTTTTTAATGGTAGGCCTTTCATGGTTGGAAGAAAAAAATAAAAGGGGATTTCAAGTAAAAATGGATGTTCAATTGTTCTATGTGGCCATTCGGATTTTGAATAATCGCTTTTGATTTTCTTTCGCCACTGTAAGGTTTTACCCGCCTGGCAGGATATAATTAAATATTTTTTCAAGACCTTCCCGTTAAGGTCATTGTTTATATAATATTATTTAGATTACTTCAAATTATTTTTAATATGGAGATATCCAGTGTCCGTACGGAGGATTTCTTCAAAATTCTTTATTCTTTTAAATTCTCTTGATGATCCTGTTTTGGTTTTGGATTTCAATAGGAATGTAGTTTTTTGCAATCGTGCTGCCGAAATTCTGTTTGGAATTCAAAAGACAGAAATACAAAGACGCCCCATTGATCAGTTTATAAAAATTAATGGAACATCGATTTCTTTCGGCGAAATATATAACGCTGTAACCAAGAACGGTCATTGGCGTGGAGAGATTTGCTGTCATTCGGGCGATAAAGAAGAAATCCGGATCGATTGGTCGGAAAAATTGCTGGATATTCAGGAAGACGGATTTAAAGGAACATTCGTTTTCGCCAGAAACATGACCGATTATAATTTATTATTAGAAGATAGAAATAAATATCAGCTCTTTAAAGAACATTCCCGTGACATTTTTTTAATTATCCGCCGCAAAGATGGGAAAATCCTGGATGCCAACAGCACAGCTTTGCGTGCTTATGGTTACACACAAGAAGAGCTGCTGTCTTTGACCATTTATGATCTCCGGTTTTTTGATCAGCCCTCATTTGTTGAAATGCAAATGGACCAAGCCTGTACATCCGGAATTCTAATGGAAGCGTTTCACCGCCGCAAAGATGGCGGCGCCTTTCCGGTAGAAGTCAGTTCGAAAGGTATTATGTATAGAAACGAACAAGTTATTTTAAGCATTATTCGGGATATAACAGCTCGAAAATCGGCTGAAGAAGCTCTGAAAGAAAGCGAAGAAAGGTACAAGGTTTTATTTGAGACAATGAACGAGGGCCTGGTTGTTGTAGACGATAAAGGAATCG
>Ga0315282_10007001_pt1 | contig 18666 bp, 14 predicted proteins | sample YL17G07_20_MG_FD_203693 | JGI IMG/M metagenome (GOLD analysis project Ga0315282, IMG submission 203693) | Sediment microbial communities from Yellowstone Lake, YNP, Wyoming, USA - YL17G07_20 | ecosystem: Environmental > Aquatic > Freshwater > Lake > Sediment | place: USA: Wyoming | collected...
CCACACGTGGGGCGTAAGGTATAATATCACAAGATGTTCAAACAACTATGGTCCCTGCCAGTTCCCCGAAAAATTGATTCCGCTGATGATTAACAATGCCCTCAACAATAAGGAATTGCCTGTTTATGGCGATGGCCTGTATGTGCGGGATTGGCTGTATGTGTATGACCATTGCACCGCTGTCTGGCAGGTTTTGACTAAAGCGCCGCCAGGCGAAATTTATAATATCGGCGGGTGTAATGAAAAAACAAATATGGAAGTAATCGGCCTGATACTTGACCGCCTGGGCAAGCCGAAGTCGCTTATCAGGCACGTTACTGACAGGCCGGGCCACGACAGGCGATACGCCATTGACGCAGGCAGGATAATTACCGAGCTTGGCTGGCAGCCGTCGGTGGGCTTTGAGGAAGGTATTAATAAAACCATAGACTGGTATTTGCAGAATAAAGATTGGCTGGCCAACGTTGTCTCCGGCGATTATAAAGCTTACTATAAATCAATGTACGGAAACCGTTAAATATATTTTTGAAAGTGATTTATAGGAGTGGTCTTTGAGAAAAAAAAAGATTACCGTTGCTTTATTGTGGTCAAAATACAGTGGTAACGTTACGTCGGTAAACGACCTTGTTTTAGGATTGGACAGGGAACGTTTTAACATAATTTTTATTTATGTGAGTGGCCACGGCGTTGACAGGAACTTCATTGAGGAAGCAGGATATCAAGTCTTCTATCTGTCCAGGATAAAACGGCTCAAGATATTCCACTTTTCGATTCTGCGCAGACTGGTCAAGATTCTTAAAGAACATAATGTTGACATACTTCATTGCCATGCCCACAAGGCCACTGTTTATGGTGCCATATCGGCGATGATTGCCCGGACGCCAGTCGTTCTGGCGCACGTTCATGGATTGGGCAGAAGCCGTAATTTACGACGAAAACTAATGAACATTCTGCTATTTCGGAAAATTAACAGAATTATTCCGGTTGCGGAGAGTGTCAAAAAAGATGTGTTGAAAAATAACTGGTTCTTGTCGGAAAATAAGTTTTTTGTCCTGGAAAACTCCGTTGACTATGAGCGCTTTGCAGTGGTATCAATTCCCAAAAAAGATGCAAAGCAAATGCTGGAGGTTCCCTCGGATGCGTTTGTATTCGGCACAGTAGGACGTCTCGCTCCCACCAAAGGGCTGTCCTATATGATAGAAGCGTTTGCGAAAGTAAAACAGCAGGTGCCTTCAGCGCACCTTGTCTTATTGGGTGATGGCCGGTGCAAAGTGGAGCTTGAGGAGCAGGCGGCTGGAACATCATGTACCGATTCGATTCATTTTCCTGGTCATAGGGACAATATCCCTGAGCTTTTAAGAGCAATGGACGTTTTTGTTCTTTCATCTATAGCGGAAGGTATGCCGAGAGCTATCCTCGAAGCAATGGCGGCAGAAGTTCCCTGTATAGCAACGCAGGTCGGCGGAATCCCTGAGATTATCAATACCGAAAACGTGGGGATTTTGGTCCCGCCTGCAAATGCAGATGCGCTCGCAGAGGCAATGCTCAAGGTAGCCAATATGCCCAGGGATAGGCTTGAAAAACTTACTGAATCCGCACAAAATAGAGTCACGCAGGTCTATTCACACGATGTGGTACGCAAAAAGCTCGTAAGCCTGTATGAGTCTGAATTCGAGGCCTGCACCAAGCATAAGTAACATAGCGAGAAATGCTTGCAGGAATAAATGATGCCAAAGGTAAGCGTAATAATACCGACTTACAATCTAAGTAGTATGGTTAAAGACACCATCAACAGCGTTCTGGAGCAAACAGAGAAAGATTTAGAAGTCGTCGTTGTCGATGATGGCTCAACAGATAATACGCGTGCAGTTGTTGGAGAAATAAAAGACGACCGCATCAGGTACTTTTATAAAAGCAATGGCGGCACTCCGAGCGCGCGCAATTATGGTCTGTCTAAAGCAAAAGGGCAATATGTTGCATTTTTGGACCACGATGATTGGTGGCCGGAGAATTTTCTTGAGGTTGCGATAGCCCATCTCATAAAAAAGACCGATTATGGCGTAGCCTATACACCCATAACTAAAGTAACGCCCGATGGGAACAAAATCAGATCATACAAAGTTGAGCGCAGCAAATCGGGCTGGATAACAACGGCGTTTTTCAAACATGGTTTTGTAGTGCCGTCATCGGCGGTTATTCGCAGGTCGGTTTTGGAAAACTTTTGTTTTGATGAGGCGTTGAGGTTTTCTTACGAAGATAGCGACTTTTTTTTGCGATTATCTGTGCGAACCCCATTTTTGTTCGTGCGCGAGGTAGAGGCCTTTTACAGGTCCAGTCCCGACAGCCTTTCTGCCATAGTCGGCACAGCCTGCACCAAGATATTGACGCTCGAACGTTTTTATTATTACCTCGGGGGAGATAAAATTGTCCCCGTGCGGATTGCAAAACGCAAAATAAGCCATGCTGCCAGAAAAGTTGCTGAAGACCGTCGTCGGGAAGGACGGCGTTCGGCTGCTATTACTTTGTATAAACGTGCTATTAGATACTGGCCAATAGATATACGGCTTTATTTGGGATTAGGTCAGGCTTTGCTTTTGAGCAAAGAGAAAGATCCAAGTCCGGACTGGCAAATGCCACCATGTTTACCCGAGATCTGAGCTTGAAGGTACGAATGCTGGAAAAGATGCGGCCAAAGGACAAGTCCACCGGCTTCTTGAGGTGGACAGAACAGCCGTTAAAGCTGGGAGGCATGTTATCCCAGACCGGTCCCCAAAATGGGACACCTAAGGTAAGATCATCTCTGTTGGCATGCGCCCCCCACCTTAAACGATGGCATCGCGTTACTCTTATCGTGGTTGCGGTGATCCTTTCAAGTTCGATTGCTATCTTGACCCGCCCGAATGGTCACCCCGATGAGTACTTACATGTTGACGCTTTCCGTTATTTCGAGACTCATTGGTGGCCTCCGAACCTTCGGTCGGACGAGGTCCTTTATTCCCCCTATGGTGTCAGCCGCGTGTACACCCAAGAACTTGTTTACATTGTTTACGGACACCTCGGCAAGGTGATTCAGTTCTTCTGGAATCCTGATGGGGCACCGTACCGAATCTATCGTTTGATAAATGTCAGTTTGTTTCTGTTCACCCTGATTGGGTTGTTCTTTACACCATCGAGAAATATTAACCCACCAATAATCGGGCTTGTCTTTGTCTGTATTCCTCAAGTGCACTATATCTACGCCTATGCGAATTCCGACGCGTTTGGATTGTCGATGGGGGTCTTTCTTTTTCTACTGGTAGTGAGCATGACGGCCAAACCAGTGGAGAGCTGGTCGTGGGCGGATTTCGGTTTGTTGGGGGTTTTTTCTGGCCTGATTCTGGTATCCAAAAAGAACTACGTATTGTCGTTGATACTCCCGTATTCATTGGTTGGAATGCAATCATTCAAGGCGCTGACAGGCAAACCTGTCGGCCTCATCCGACGGCTCGCGGTTCGATTCACGGCACTGGGATTGTTAGTACTATGTATTTCAGCGCCCCTCAAGGTGGTTTATCCAATGACGCAGCGACCTTTCACCTTTGCAGGTAGGCAGATGCAAGAGTCCGAGACATCGGATGGATTCAAGCAGAACAACCCAACATCGCCAAGTTACCGCTTAGGTTCCAAAGGAGAAGGGTACTTTGACTTAGTTACGAAGCACCGCTGGGTGAATCGCACACTGAGGAGTTTTTACGGGAGCTTTGGCTGGCGGGATGGTCATGTTCGGAGCCCCGCATGGATGTACCGAATAGCATGTCTTGGTGCTTCGCTTGCATTGTGTTTGACTGTCAGGGGGGCAACTCGCAATTGGGGGAAGCTTAACGATGTGCTACGAGCTTGTCTGATTTTGGCACCTATTGTTGTGATTCTTAACGTTTCTGCTTCGCTTTGGCATTCTCTCCACTACGATCTTCAGCCCCAAGGCCGGTACATATTCCCTTCATTAATTCCAATTTCACTGATGTTGACGGGGATCGCTCATGATGAAGAAACAAAACCAAAACTTGTTCGGGCTATGTTGTTTGCGGTAATGTATATTCTTTGTTTGTGCTGCTTGCTATATGTGGTTACAAATCCGGCACTGTTAGTGTGAGTTTGTTTCTGTAAATTCAGCATGAGTAGAAGGTGTGGCCGAGCGGAGGTGAATGACCTGAGCAGAGCAAGTCTACACCGATGTGTAATTATTATATGGTCGGAAAAGGGTGTTCGGCAAAGGAAATTACTATTATGCCTACGGTATCAATATGTATTCCGACATATAATCGAAAAGACTATCTCAAGGAGACGCTTGCGAGCGTGTTTGCACAAACCTATAAAGACTATGAAGTTGTCGTAGTAGATGATGGCTCGACGGACGGCACTGAAGAAATGATAAGAGGCACTGGCTACAAGGTCAGATACTACCGGCAGAAAAATGCAGGGGACGCTGCTGCGCGAAATAAACTTTTGGAGCTTGCCCGGGGAGAATTTATAACATTTCTCGATTCTGATGACCTTCTGATGCCGGACGCCGTTGAGCGAATGATGAAGGTGATGGAATCTGAAGGTGGAGATATAGTAGTTTACGGTCCATACCTTCGAATAGACGAAAATGGAAATGTTTATGGAAGGTGCAAAAGGAAACTGCACAGCGGTTACATAGCCAGTCATCTATTTCAGAACATCCTTGTTCACTCCTGCGGTTCAATGTTTCCCCGAAATGTTTTGCAAGAGGCGGGCGGATTTGACGAGACCCTGCCGGTCTGCTCGGATTATGATTTATGGCTGCGCCTGTCATTGAAATATCGTTTCATTGCGTTACCTCAGCCGACATTCAAACGGCGTCGGCATCCGGCAAATCTCTCAAGGGTTTCTTCAAAAAATCAGATTGTAGAGTTGCAGGTTCTCGAGCGTTTTTACTATGAAAGGGGCGGCAAAACTGTCATACCGAAAAAAATAGCTGCCAATCGCTTCGGAAAGGAAGAATACAGAGTTGGTATTTGTGCTCTGCAGGAAGGAAATTTGACAAACGCCCGTGAATATCTCATCAGGTCTTTCAAACACCACCCAAATCTAAAATCCCTGGCAGTGTGGTCTTTGGCAATAATTAAACAGAAATGCCGGCCTCAAATTTAGCTCTGACATGAGGGCTGAGGAAAATTGCGTTGCCCCACCGTAGCTGACCATTTTTTTCGCGTTTTAGACCATAAAGGTTGAATAACGTGTAGCCATATTGGCTGAGGAAGCTCGTCAACTCGTGAAACATACACGCGCCCTCATAATGCGGTATGAACATTACTTCAGTATAGATTGTCGAAATATCCTGTTTTGCTAATTTGTTGTGGGCTCCCTTTAATGTCTTTATTTCTGCACCTTCCACATCCAGTTTCAAAATGTCAATATGCCGGACACTCTCTGTATCGCAAAAGTGGTCTATTGTGGTGGTATTTACCTCTACCGCTTCTGTATTCTCTGCCGCTTTCGGATAGTACCTCACAGTATGTTTTGCTATTGGAAAAAAGGAATTGCATGACGGGTCCACGTTTACGTGCAACTTCATCGTCCCAATAGTATCGGAAATCGCCATTTGGTACGGTTTAATGGATTTGTCACTGGACAACCGCATAAGCTTTTGAAAGGAATCCCCAAATGGTTCGAAGCAATAAATGGTTGCGTTTGGGAAGATGCTCTTGTATGTTGCCGTAACTTCTCCAATGTATGCGCCGACATCAAAGATTACTAGGTTGCCATCGCTGCCGAAAAAGTATTTTTGCGCTTGAAAAGCATTATCTTTCAAAATTTTCGATTTGGACAAAAAACCAAATATGTTGCTCATATTAGCTTTCCTGAATGAGATGATGCTCTGTGGCAAGAGTTTTACCGCACAGAGTTATTATTCACGCTTCTCTTAAACCGGCCTATATATTTGCGTCCTTTCAGAGCGCATATCCAGCCCAGCTTATGCACTCTCATCGCATCAAGGTCTGTCAGGACGGGTCCGTTGTTTGTAATCAGGATATTTGTGTGCTTCAAGTCCCCGTGGGTAATTCTATATTCGCCTAACTTATCGAGCAAGTTTGTAACCTGCTGCACCGTCATCGATTTTTGTGTCTCTGCGACGGTATCGTCCCGTAAAAAAATGTGCAAATTTCGTCCAGCCACAAATTCCGTTACTAGGTAAGACTTCCACAAAAAGACGCCTTTACGCTCTTCGATAAAGGCAACCGGTCGAGGCGTTGGTATGTTTAATGCCATCAGTCGATGACCGTTCAGGCAGCACCGCTTTGCTCGTGAACCCTTGATTGTGTGCCGCAGCGAGTGAATAAACCCTTTGTGATTATATCTCTTGACCACTATGTCCCTGCCATTCCACATCAACCTGGATATATAAGAGGTCTTGTCGTTCTTGAGAATCTGTCCTTTATCCATCAGCGTATCTATTTGTTCTATGAAATCAATCGGCTCCGCCTCTTCGCAAAAGTTCCTATCAAACATAGCCAGATATTTGCCGGTTTTAACTCGCAAGTATCTGGCGTTTGTCCGTAAGCATTTTCTCAGTTTTCTTCTGACCAATCTTTCTTTGTTTAACCGCCGATTAGTCTTTTCGATAACCTTTTCTGCGAGCGGTTTACTTTGTCTTTTGCTTATTTTGTTTTCAGCACAGTATTCTCTAAAAAATCTCATCCGGTCGGTATTACTCACCAGACCTCGGGGCCCCATATTAACCTGCACGAGGTTTCTAACCCGAAGCCCAAAAGGCAGCCTGTCAAATTTTTTCGTTCGCTCATTGTCGAGAAAAAAGAACCGCCAGGAGTTTCTTTCTCGCTTAGCCAATACGTTACCTAATCGCAAATCGCCGTGAAAGATACCCCTGGCATGCATTCTACCTATAGTTCGTCCAAATGCTCGAATTAGCTCACGTTCACTTTGCAACTGCTCTTCTGTCAAATTTCCCCGGTTTTCGGGAATAAATTGATAAATTACCTTTGACTCTTCCACTCCGAAAGTTGCTAAAAAACTTTTTGTATGAAAAAGACCCGGTCCGCATTCACCCATCGCAATGATTGTCGGGACATCAAAGCCGTTTTCGGCCAGCATCAACGTCGCCTTAAAGGCCCGCTTGGCCCGACTGTCGCGGAAGAGATGTTTGATAAAATCCAAAATCGATATGCAAAGGTATTGCTTCAGGTAAACCTCTCTGTCAGTACCGTCAGAGTTAGTGGTGAATTTATATACACGAGCAGACTCTGATGATGGAATTGTCATCAACTCGCAGCGTTCCTGCAGTTGTTTTTCGTCAGCCGTTAAAAGCTGTTCAAAAGTATTATTACGGAGATCTTTGTTAACATATATCGTGCAGTTGTTACGTCGTATTTTATCGAAATCGTTGTCCAATTTGTCAGCGTCCCAAAATAGCGATGCCGAGTTCGTCGGCGAGTTTTATTGTCTCTGGTTTGTCGATAATTATTGTCTTGCCTGCTTCCACCACCAGGCATTTGCCGCCGTTTTTAGCTAAACTTCTAATAGTATCAGGCCCCACGCACGGCACGTCGAACCGCATATCCTGGTTCGGTTTGGAGGCCTTTAATAGTATCCAGCCGCCCGATTTGCATAACTGGCCCGCGCGTTCAATCATTGCCGCTGTGCCTTCTATCGCCTCGACCGCAATCACCTGCTTTTCCTTGACCGCAATCGACTGGCCTATGCCGAGCTCCGCCAGCTTTTTGACCATTTGCCGTCCGAATTCAATATCGTCTTGCACCGACTGTCGCAGCGGTTTCGTTGTCATCACACCCTCGGTCGCCAGATGTTCCTTGCAATACATCGTTGAATTCTCCAGTTTGATTCCGCCGGTTGCCAGCTCATCCGCCACGGCACATAAAACTGACTCTGTGAGCTTGTCTTTCCTTCGCAGCCGCCAGTAATATATCCTGAATACTCGCCAGTCGGGCAGATACCGCAGAATTCGCCAGGGCGTGAATATCCGTTCCTTGGCAACCCGCCCGACCATAATCGTCCTGGTCACATTGTGCTTTTTTAGCTTGCGTATCCAGGTCCCCGGCCGAGCGAGGGGGACGCGATAAAATACGTCAACTTCATTAGCAAGACCGTTTTCTGCGTTGCCCTCCAGGCCCACGCAAACCACTTGCATGCCTGCTTTTCTGGCGCCGGCGGCTACGAGAAAGGGCAGCCGTCCCTCTCCGGCAATCAAGCCAAGGACGTTCGAGCTATTCATCAGATTCGTTGTCCAGAAATTAGCTGATTCAGGTTCGAATCCTGCAAACCGAACGCAGCCGGGCAAAAAATAAGTTACTGGCCGGCCGGGTTCTCCGGCTCAGGCTCTGTCCGCGGAATGAGCTTTTCCATCTGCATCTGAAGGTTGCGAATGTTTTGCCGCATCTCGGGCAGGTATTGTATCATACCGTATGAACGCTTGCCCTGGTTCGCTTCAATGGCGGGTGCGCCTAACACCGTCTGCCCATCGGGGACGTCATTGATTACACCGGACTTAGCTGCAATCGTGACATTGTTTCCGATATTGATGTGACCGACAATGCCGACCTGGCCTCCGACCACGCAGTGATGCCCGAGCGTGGTTGAGCCGGCTACACCTACCTGAGCAACCAGCAGGCAGTGTGGTCCTACCCTCGTGCCGTGACCTATCGTCACTAAATCGCCCAGTTTGCTGCCCTGGCCTATAACCGTGTCACCGAGTGTCCCTCGCTCGATTCCGCAGCACACACCGATTTCTACGTCGTCCTCTATAATCACACTGCCGATTTGCGGTATCTTGTGATGCATGCCGTTGTGGCTGGCATAGCCAAAACCGTCTTCGCCGATGGTCGTGTTTGCATTTATAATCACACGGCTGCCTATCTTGCACCCGTCGTAAATAGTGACGTTGGAGTATATTATGGTGTCATTGCCGATTTGCACGTCTGCCCCAATATACACGCACGGATAAATCACGCAGCCGTCCCCGATTTTCGCGTCATCGGATATTGTCACAAAATCGTGGATATGACAGTCCGCGCCGACTTTAGCGCTGTCGGAAATCGAGGCCCGCGGGCTGATTCCTACCTTCTTGTGCTTACGATGCCCGTGCAGCAGCACCATAATCTGCATAAACGCATAGTAAGGGTCATCGGCCACCAGCAGGGGCACCGAGGTGCTGGTTGTTTCCTTGCCTGCAATTACCGCACTTGCCTTGGTTGTCCGTAACTGCTTTTCGTACTTGCGGTTAGTTAAAAAGCTGATATCGCCTTCGCCTGCCCGTCCGAGCGTGGCGGCCGACTTGATAATAACATTGGGGTCTCCACAGACCCGCCCACCCACATATTCAGCCAATTCACCTAAGGTTCGGCTTTGCATATAAGCGCCTCTAACAATCACAACATAAAATCTTTACGTCAGGCACACTTGTCCGACAAAATCCAAACAGTGCCCAAAATCAAACTATTATAGCAGAAGGACCTCCGGCAGGTCAACTGCCGGAGCTTGGTGAAAAAAAAGGTTTTTGCGTGTCCTTTGGATGCCGGTGCCGTTATCGGAGTTTGTGCCCCGCGCCGGCGATGTCAGGGCGTGGCATGTAATCTGGGGTTTGGGGGTAATATGTGTAGTGCCAAACCGGCCGGGCTATGCCGTCAAGACTTCCAGAAGCTCCTGCTGCAAACCCGGCGAGGGTTTTCTGACAAAGTGTGTAGAGCTGTCTCTAAAAACCTTCACGGCCGGCCCGATGGGTTTATACACGGCCGGATTGGTTGGCCCAAAGACGACCAGCGTTTTGACTCCCAATGCCGCAGCCAGATGGGTTATCCCGCTGTCGTTGCCGATGAACCCATCTGCGCAGCTCAAAAGCCCCAGCACCTGTGTTAGCGACAAATCCGTCAGGCACTTTGCGATTTTTTTAATGCTCTTAATTGTTGCATCGGTGAATCTGTCGAGCTCTGCCGGCCCCAGAAGAAATACCACCTGGATATTTTGGAAAACTAACTGTTTGGCCACAGCCAAAAAGTTGTCTATATGCCAGCACTTTTTGGCCCCGCCGCTGCCCGGTTGAATTACGACTATTTTCTCGTCAGGGTCGAGTCCTGTTTCCTTGAGTAGCTCTTTACCTGCCTTTATATCCGCTTCAGTCGCCCTTATCAGACACTGCTCGGCCCCGGTGGACTGAGGCTGCAAAACCACACCGCTCTGGTCGATAAATTGCCGGCTGTAATAGTCTGTGATGTGCGCACAGAACTTTTTCGGCGCTTTTGGCGACAGCGTTATCACTTCCGCACTGTGGCTGCAATTGGCGGTGAAAATAAGATTTTGCTCGAAGTGGCTGTTCGGCCCACCCAGAAACGTCGCAATCCAGCAATAATCCGCAAAGGCGTTTATCAAAGGGTCGCCATCGGCAAGGTCAAAGCTCCTTGTTTCGACAAACAGCCGATGCAAACCCAGCGAGTCTATGGAACGGATTCCATCGACGCAGCTCCTGCCGGGCAAAATGCCGGTATATTCGGTATGGCCGAGGATATCGACCGCGCCTAATCCGAGACAATCTTTCATAAACCCGGCCAGCGGCAAGGTCAATATGCAGTCGCCAATCGCCCCTGGCTGCACAATCACCCCTCGGTGTGCCTGTCTTGCTGCCTGGGCGCCTTTTTCCATCAGCAGGCTTAATATGTCGTCTTTTCCCTGCGTAATCATAACCGAAACCCGTAGCGGCGTTTAGCGTTGTAAATTTACCCAGTTTTATTCTCGATTTGTTTTATCCCCGTTGCGAAACAGTTTGCATCTTGAGTGCTGTAACCGCATTTACGTATTCAATATACAATTACTCGATTACCTTGTCAATCCATCCGCCGCCTGCAACCCTCATATACTCACCTTCCGTGATATAGAAAGCAGCAAGCTGCCCCAGCGTTATCGCGGCGACATGCTTATCGAACTCGACGATAACGCTGTCACCCTGTGGCACGACAACTGCGCCGGCGCCTTTGTCATTGTAGCGTATCTTCACCGTTGCTCTGAAAGCCGCGTTCGGCTTATCTACAAGCCAGTTTGTCCCGCAAACTGACAGTTTCTTGTGCATGACCTCTTGTTTCGGGCCGAGCGTAACCGTGTTGGTTTCCGCGTCAATTTTCACCACGTAGTATGGTTCGCCCATTGCCACCCGCAGGCCCCGCCGCTGTCCGATTGTAAATCTGTGCGAGCCGCTGTGTTTGCCGAGAATCCTGCCGCTGCTGTCCACAATATTGCCTTCTCGCACAAGCTCCGGGCATCGCTGCTCGAGCGAGGCCACATAGTCATCGTTGGGTATAAAACATATCTCCTGAGATTCCGCCTTGTGTTCGGTGCCTAATTTGAGCTCCGCTGCCATTTTTCGCGTCTGGTCCTTCGAGTAGTCGCCCATCGGCAAAATGATATTGGGCAGGACCTCCCTGTGAATCATTGATAGAGCGTACGACTGGTCTTTGGCGGGGTCAATGCCGGCATAAAGGCCCGCCTGGCCGTTATGCGTCAGGACTCTGGCGTAATGCCCGGTGGCAAAAAGCTGTGCTCCATTGTTTCTCGCAAATTCCCACAATTTTCCGAACTTGATGTGCCTGTTGCAGACTACGCACGGATTCGGCGTTCGGCCTCTTCGATACTCGCCGCAGAAATATTCGAGAATGTTTTCAAATTCGCTGCGAAGGTCCAGCACATAAAGCTTGATACCCAATTTCCCGGCGACACTTTCGGCATCGGCTTGTGCGGCGGCTCCCCGGTCGCTTGTAATCATAAACACGCCCGCACACTCGAAACCGGCCTTTAGTAACAGCGCAGCCGCCGTGGAGCTGTCAACCCCGCCGCTAAGGGCCACAAAGACCTTCTTCCTGTTTCTGAGCATTTTCCTTGACTCAAAAATAAAATCTCAGGTTAGTCTTGAGGATAAATGATTATGCGGTCGTGGATGATGGTCACAAGGTCGTTTTTGCCGTCGCCGGTAACGTCCGCGACACTCATTTCTCGCGGCTCGACGCCGCCTTTGCCGACCGTTTTGTCTTCGCGGTAGCTTTTTTCCTCAAATATCTTGAACCGCATCGCAGCAGTGGGCTTGTTGTTTGAATCGAGCGTCAATATCTCGATATGATTGCGCCTGTACTCTACCATAGTGATGTCGGCCTGCCCGTCCGAGTTGATGTCACCCGCCGTCAGGTTGCCATAACTGCCGTCTTTTATCTGGGTCTCGTAGCTGAACTGCTGCTCCATCTGTTGCCGGGCTTCGCTGCCGCCTGGCGGGGTTATAAGCGCAAACTTCTCGCCGTCAAATAAAAGGATACTTTTCTCATCTCCGCCTGTAAGCGGCGCAAAAAGCATCTTCAGCCGCGAAGCCGCGTTCCATTTGCCGACATCCAGCTCTTTTTCAAAACGGTAGGTCTTGTCCTCTCCGCTTTTGAGTATCTGTAGCCGGCCTTTTTGGCCGTCCAATAGAACAATGGCCGGCCTGTCCCCCCAATCACCGCCAATATTAAAAGCAGCAACCGCGGCTATCTGGTTCTCCGTGCTCTTGGCATTGTATTGGTCGATAATGGTCCAGCTCCCCGTATCAGAGAAAAACAAACTTCTCGCAAAGTTCTTTTCCGCTATCAATAACTCTTTGCCCTCCTTGCCGTTCACATCCGCCACAGCAATCGAGCGCAGACTCGCGTCTTTGATTAAGCTCGCCTGTGCCTTTGGCGAATCGACTATTTCAAATTCCCTTTTTCGCACCTGCCGAACCAGTATCGGAAGTTCGTAACTGACAAAGACCAGAACATCCTGTAAACCATCGTGGTCCACATCAAGCACCTTCAAGCCTTCGGGATTGGAGGTGAGCTTCTTAAGTGCCAGAGCCGGTTCAGCTGCGACTGCCTTCTGTGTGCCCCTGGATGCCTTGCCTTTACTTTTTGCTGATTCAGTCGGGCTTTTATTTGTTGCGGCAAGATTATAAATCGTTCTGAAGCTCCTGATGTCGTTGGCGTCCCTGGATACATAGACGCAGTCTATGCTGCCGTCGCTGTCCACGTCCGCAAGCTCCATTGCCAGAGGTTCGCCCGTCAAATCGACGGGTTTGGGGAAAGATAATCTGTCGTCTTTGAATTCGCTGATGCCGATTACCTTTTCCTTGACGCTCAGGACCGCTAACCTGGGTTTACCGCCGTCGGAGCCAATCTCTGCAGCGCATAAACTCGTAATGTCGGTAAAGGCAGGAAATTTCACAGGCTCGGTCAATCCAAGTCCTGCGATTTGTCTGTAGAAGATAAGCTCCGCCGACCCGGGTTCGCTAATCACCACGTCGGCCAGGTTGTCACCGTCGAAATCGCCGACAACCAGGTCGCGCTTTGTGCCTCCTTCACCGGAAGTAAGAGGATAAAGTATCGTTGGCCAGTCGGCGTCCTTGCGCTTTTCGGCGGCGAGCTTGTAGCATATCAATCGCCCGCTGCCGGCGTCAATACTCAGTATCTCGTCACCGGTTTGTCCGTCTATGTTGTGGAGTTTAAGCATATAGGGTTTCTCGATGGCAAATTGCACCTGCGGGCCGAACTGTCCTGTCTTGAAGCCGAATCGCACGTGCAGGGGCTTTTCATTGTCACTGGTCAAAAATACAAGGTCCTTTATGCCGTCGCCGTTGAGGTCGCCCACATCGAGTCCCAGCAGTTGTGCTCCCACTGGATATTTGACCGGCTCTGCCAGAGAGCCGTCTTTTTGTAAGAGGATATAAACGCAATCTCGCCCGGCCAGGACCAAATCGGAGGTGCCATCATTATTCAGGTCGGCGCAGACAAGTGCGTTGGGTGTCAGGAGACCATCTTCGATGTTAATCTTTTTTGCCGTCCGCCATGCTGGCCCCCGACCCCCGACCCCCGACCCCTGACCTCGGTCGCCGCTCTTTTGCAGTATCACATACAGGCCCCGCGGCTCACCATAAAAAGCCAAATCCATCGTTTTATCGCCGTCCAGGTCGCCGCAAACAAGACTGTACACCTTTTGCGAAAGCGCTATATCCTGCTTCTCGAAGCGAGTAGGGGGGGTGATAACGTTCACATCGACATCGTTGGGGTCAACAGCCACCGTCGCCTTCCCCGGCCCGACAGATTCTCTTTGAATCAACAGCTCTATCTTGGACTTTAAGTTATTGGCCACAGCGATGTCGTTTCGCCCATCGCCGTTAAAGTCGGCAATCCGAAGGTCCTTTATCCCCCAATCCAGCTTGATTATCTCTATTTCGCCGAAGCCGTAGTATGCTGATATATCGTTATTGTCCGTGTCAGTCGTCACTCGTCCATCGTATATCGTATATCGTATATCGTCCGTGTCTCTGATGCCGGTCTCCCTGGGCGAATTCTCACGAACTTTTACTAATCTGTGTAATCTGCGTAATCCGCGATTAAATTGCCCGCTGCCAAAGATGGCGCTTACAAAGACAACTACAATTGCAATTCTAATCAGCCGCACAAAAAAAATCTCCACTGTGGTTTATAACTTTATCTGATCTCGATTCTCGATACTCGATTCAAGGTAACAGCGAAAATCCGCGTAATCCGCGATTAAATTATTCGTTCCGCAAAAACAATATACGCACTTGCACCGGCAACATCAACAGTTTTGACCAAAGCAATGCTTTCTTTTGCTGTCAGCCCTTTCTAATCCGTAAGGCGATGTCATCTACATATTGAGGAGAAACCAATGTGCGGCTGCCGCCGGTGTGCTCAAATGCCTCCTCTTTATCTGTCTTTCCAGTTTTGGTGTTTATCCACTGTGCCTTGTAATTTCCTCCCCGGCAGTTCCACCCCAACAGTTGCCTCACTGCCGCCATTGATGTAAATGGCATAAGCCCTGCCCGCTTCCACCAGCGCACGCGCTGTTGCCTTCTGAGACACTCCGCCTTTAATGACCGAATTGTCAGGCTTCATTTTGATAAAATCAAAGCTGTTGATAAAATCCTTGAGAATCTCCATTTGTTTTCGAAACACCGGCCCGCCGCCGCCCGGCGCATTGATGTCCGCAACGCCGTCTTCGTGGCCGGCCGTGAAGGAGTAATCGAGATTGTCGTAGGCCCCGCCGCCGGCAATGATAAAGTCCCAGCCTTCCAGCCGATACGCCTTCGGCTCGCTGCCGGCAAAGCCGGTCTCATCGTCAGAGATTACTTTATTTAGACCATAGTTGTCAGCTACCGTGTCCGGCGGTTTTGCGTAATAAAAATTGAAAATCATTTTCTGACCCAGCTTGTCGCCAACTGGATGATTGAGCAGAAAAAACAAAATCCGCAGCGCAGCTTTCGAATTGTAAATATCGGCTCAATCTCCTCATACACAAGCTCGCCTTCTCGCAGCGAATACTGCATAAGCAAGGCCGGCCTTCCGCAAGAAAAGTATCGTGGAGCGTGCAGCGTGGAGCGAATAGGAAAAAACTGCACGCTATACGCTATACGCTATACGCTATGTTTTCCGGAATTACCCAGCCTGGCAGCCGAAGGTCACTTGCTGTTATCGCTCTTATTAGCGGCTTGGTGTATAACCCAATTTGCCCCACGTTCCCTTCTGGATCGAGTAGAGGTCCTGGAAGCCCTCGTCTGTCCGAGGCACCCAGCCTGCGCCGGCATGGCCGCGTTCGAGACTTCTACCGTGTTTTATTGTATCAATGCCTTTCCACTTCCAGTATTCGCTGTGTCCGTCTGCAAAAGAGAAGTCCGTGCCGTCGCCGTGCCGGACGGGTGGATCATCCCACCAACACTCTACTTTATAGTAAACAGCGAAGCTATCCGGAGTTACCCAGCCCTCATCAATAAAAACGGCCATTTTGTTTGCGGTGTGAATCTCCATCCTATTTTTGATCCAAAGCCCGCGTTCCTTGGTTCCATCGCCATAGCCATTCATAGAATCCATCACGGCGTAGGTCAGCAGCTCTCCCCGAGAACCGGTCGGACACCGGTAAAGCCCCACATCCTTACAATAGGGCCAGAGTGCCCCTTTCTTGATCTCAATTTCTTGTTGCTCTTCAGGTAGCTGTCCACCGCTCCCATAATTAGAGGCCCAACACATGCCCACCCAGGGCGGCTCGGGTTTTCCGTTGTAGAATTGATCTACGCCGCCGGCGCCATTGACAATCTTGTCATCGTTATCATCTGCGTACAGGATCCACGCAAGTGCTAACTGCTTCATATTGTTCAGACAGACAGCGCGTTTGCCCTGCTCTCTGGCTCTTTTGAGGGCGGGCATCAGAATCGCCATCAATATGGCAATGATAGCAATAACGACCAGGAGCTCTATCAATGTAAAGCCTTTTCGCCGAACTAACATGACACCTGCTTTATCTCGCATGACATCACCTTTCGCAACTTTATTCGTAACCGTTCACGGGTATTTTTATAGTTTGGGCAACGCGCCCAATACCAAATACCCGCTTCTTAGTTTTTCAATCTACACCATAGCACACTCAAGGTTGTAATTCAACTGCAAAATCTCAAACTTCGGGATTTTTTTACGCTCTTTATTGGTTGCTTTGTGTCTTACGTTGATTGAACGGTTGGCAAGTTTAAAAGCTTCCATGAGACTCTTGTATAGCCGTTTTTGCTCTATGAGTGGAGAACATTGCGGTTTGTAGCGTTGTGTTTGGCCATAGACATGATAGTTTTTATTCCAACTACCGGTTTCAAAAGAGGTTGCATTACTTTATATCTCGCACTCTAAGTGCTTATAAAAAAAAGATTTATGTTCTGTTCAATGGTTCCACATAATTATGCGTGTTCTTTCAATTAGCATAAGACACCAGGAAAAATTCTCATAACGCGAAATAATCGTTCAGTTCCATAGCAGATGATTTTAGTCTGATTATTTCGCAAATCAACCGGAATGGAAAAAGTTTGTGAGGACAAAAAGTTGATTCTCACGGGTCGGACGATATACGATATACGATATACGAGAGACGAGAGACGGCGTGGTTTATTTGAGTTTACTCTTGATGGCGTTGAGCTGCTCCTCGGAGACCTCGGCCCCAAGCTGCTCGGCGATTTTTATGTGCTTCCACGCAAGGTCATATTTTTTCAACTGGTAGAACCCAACTGCAAGCCCAAAATGTGCATCGGCCATTTTCGGGTCAAGCTCCACCGCCCGCAGATACGCCGCAACTGCTTGCTCGTAATTCTTGCCGTTTGAATACGCAGCCCCGAGATTGTAGTGAATCGTGGCCTCATCCGGCCTCACCTGTGCGGCCCTATTATATTGCTCGATGGCCTCCGCGAACTTTTTTTGCCCGAAATATGCATTGCCGAGATTCACCAGAGCCGCCGGCATATCGGGCTTGACCGCCAGCGCCCTTTTATACGCTGCGATTTCATCCTCAACCATCCCGAGCTTGTTATAGCACTGCCCCAGACCGTAGTTCGCCTCCGCGAAGTTCGGCTTAATCCCGAGGGCCTTTTTGTATTCGGCTATCGCCTCTTCGTAACTACCCATCTGGCTGTGAACATCCCCCAACTGGCTGTAGCAAGCGGCGTTGTCCGGCTTATCCGCCAGGCCGACTTGGCGGATTGCTTGTTTTAGTTGTGCTATTGCCTGGCCGTATCTCTCCTGCTTGCAATAGACGATAGCCAGGTTCTTGTAGGCATCCACGAAATTCGGGTCCAGCTCCAGCGACTGCGCATACTGTAAGACCGCGTAGTTCAGCCAGCCGCGCTGCAGATAGGCATTGCCGAGGTTATTGTGTGTCTTGGCGTCGTTGGGGTTGATTTCCAGCGCCGCCTGGTATTGGTATATCGCGTTCTCTACCTGATTTTTTTTGAGATAAACGTTCCCCAGATTTGACCTCGACTCCGCCAATGTCGGGTTAATCTCCACGGCTCTTACAAGCGATTGCAGCGCCAGCTCGTAATTGCCGGTATCGCAATAAACATTCCCCAGGTTATTAAACAGACATCCTAATGTCTGAATCTTGTTCAGATTCCGCATGTAAATGATGTTGTTGCCCTGCGGCACTTTGAACTTGTTGATGTAGTGTGTATCGGGGGCTCCGCCGCCTTTGCCTGTCGTCTCGATATTGAATCGCATCCGGCCATCATCATACCTGACAAAAAAGTGCCCCGGCACCACCACCCCATATACAGGCAGCCCAAGGCGTTCACCTAATGAAAGATAAAGGATTGATAAGCTCAGGCAATACCCGCGTTTTCTGTCTAACACCGAGTGCAGGAACAAATCATTCGGGTCGTTTGCCTCCGCGATTGATTGGAAGCCGAGCTCATCAAATAGGTATTTATTTATCAAAGGGATTGCCCGAAAATTTACCTCCGATTTCTCCCGTCTGAGTCTCTCGCGGATTTCAGCCGCCATATCATCCAGCGCCGACAGATACCTTCGCCCGTGCACCATATCGCTCCAGTACTCCGAGATAATCAGCGCTGCCGTGGCCAAATCCACCTCATTTTCCCTCAGCCGCAGGACCTCTTCGATTGACTTCGCATACAGGCCCGCCTTGTTCTCATTGGCAAGGCTCTCATATCTGCCAAAAGATGCCTCCGACCCCAGAACCAGGATGCAAGCTATGAACAATGAACAATAAACAATGAACAACTTTATTCGTTCCGCCATTCTGTTCAACCTTTTGCCTGACTGATGCCGCCGAGGCATTCAAACGGGAAAC
>Ga0315282_10007002_pt1 | contig 18665 bp, 10 predicted proteins | sample YL17G07_20_MG_FD_203693 | JGI IMG/M metagenome (GOLD analysis project Ga0315282, IMG submission 203693) | Sediment microbial communities from Yellowstone Lake, YNP, Wyoming, USA - YL17G07_20 | ecosystem: Environmental > Aquatic > Freshwater > Lake > Sediment | place: USA: Wyoming | collected...
CCCCTGGATGCGCCGCCCCGCACTTTCGGCAGAAAAAGATGGGGGAAACTCTACTCTCTTCCTCGAGGTCCTCATCGTCGCTCCCGCCTGCAATCCTATCGAGAAGCATAACCCGCCTGCCGCCCTGCGTTTCTTCGAGGGGCTCCCAATAGCTTGATTCTCCCGCGGATTCCCCCCCACCCGGCAATTTTCCGGTGAAATCAAAATCCTTTAAGAATGCGGTGAAGTAATGCTGGCCACACGTCGTACAGGTACTCGCGGGGAAATGTGCGTACTTCGGGCCTTCTCCACCTGCTTCGAGTTCGTCTTCCGCCGCGAGCCAAAGTCGGGGACCTTCGTCCCCTTCGGGAAAACTCACGACAGCGCCGCTGATACCACGCACAAATCCGTGCACAACGGGACGCAGAAGAGGTCGCCCCTCGCTTCTTGCGGCCGCGGCCAGCGTCAGCCAACACAGAATCTCGGCCTCGCTAACTGGCCGGCCGACCTTTTCTTCAATTGCCTTCGGCAGATTCTGGAGACTGCTGGGCTTGGCCAACATCTCGTTCAGTTGATAGACGATCTCATTCCTGGTCAGTGCCTTATGCAGCGTCTCAGCCCATTCGCCGTCGGGAAGCTCGCGGCCGACAAGGTCCCGATAGACCTCGCGCAGTGCTGCTCCGGTATTTTCTTCTACAGCCTTAACGCAAGCGTTCAGGAGCGCCGAGGTTTCCTTCTTGGGAACACGCGGCACCTCACGCTTCTCGTCCCAAACTTCACTTTCGTAAACCTCCCCAACCGCGACGACGTCATCTTTTTTCACTCCGAAGAAACGTGAAGCGAAATTGAGCGCTGCACCGGGATCATCTTTGTCCACGATCGTCGCCGAGGTCGCCACGCAAATAGTATCGTGCTCTTCTCGCCCACAGAAGGCCCGAAGGCGGCGGATGAGGCACGCCGTCTCCCCTCCAAGGGCACCCGTAAAGAAGTGGGCTTCATCGAAGACTAAGAAATCCAGCCTAGCATCTGCAAAAAGCTCGACATCACGTTGGCGCGTCAGCAGGAGCTCGAGCTGTTTGACGTTGGTGAGCAGGATCCGAGGTTGGCGGCCCGACGTTCGCATGATCTCGCGAGAACAAATTTCCTCGGGGGGGTATATCGTCTCAGTTCGCTTCTCGCGCCTCGCTTGGGCAAGCCGGGCTTCGTAGTCAGCACGCGAGGACCCCGCCGGGAGCCTAATGCCTGCCACATCTGCCTCGCGTTCCGGGGTTTTACCGACATACATTCCGAACGGAATACCCGTGCCGGCCAAGAGCGATCGCAGCCGCAAGAGCTGATCCTCGGCCAGTGCGTTCATGGGATAGACGATGACCGCACTGATCCCGACCGTGGCTTTCTCGTCGCGCAGCTCGAGAGATTTGCTGATGATCGGATAAAGGAAGCATTCGGTTTTGCCCGATCCAGTACCCGTGGAAATAAGAGTCGTCTTCCCAGAACGAATGGCCCTAATCGCCTTCTCTTGATGGCCATAGAGGTGGGTAATTTCCCCCGGAATGCGCTGACGCATGAGCGGATGAAGGACTCCATCCCTAACGAGGTCCTCAACCGACACCCCTCTACGAAACGGCCTAGACAGGCTGATGAACGGCCCCTTGAGCAAGGGGGAGTTGCGGGTCTCGTCCAATGATAGGAGCCGTCTCATCTGACCACGCAACCTCTCGTCGGCCAAGGGATATGTCGTTAGTTGGTACCGGAGGAAGCTTCGGACGACCTTTTCGGTGAAGACGATAGGATTTAGGGCCATGGCTTATATGTTCTCCCAGCCAATTATTCTGTAATATTCATTCTCCGCAATCCAAATTATTACTTGAGAAGTTTGGCCAGACATTTTGACCATGCCGTATCTAACTCACTATACTCGAAGAATCGTCTCGCCGGCTCCGGTAGCAGGCCGCGAAGTTCCGAGTTCCGAGAGAAACCGAGATGCAATGGTCGGCACAGGAGTCAGCCCCCTTCGCCGCATCAGCACCTTCGCCCCCATCTTAAACGCGTCAGCGCATGGAAGACTAGTAATACTTGATAGAACAAGGGTTTTGGTTGTCCTGGTAATTGCGACATAGAAAAGACGTCTTTGTTCTTCCAGCGATCGGCGTTCATCTTGAGGAGAAAGATCAGTTTGTATGGTAGGCACAAGGCCCTCAATACAGCCCGCAACTAAGACGAGATCAGCCGTAAGACCTTTTGATTTATGGAGACTCATGATCCGAACATAATCAACATCGGTAGGTAGCTCCGGCTGAGTAACAGCATGTAGTATCTGGTCGAGCAAATCTTTGGGTTCGATGTCCTCGCCAAGACCTGCAACAATTCCGCGAATTGGCTCAGTCCAAGTTTCTGATTGAGGGAAAATGGCATCAATTAAATTAGTCCCCCTCAACCCGTTCAGCTCAGATAGGCGCCCCTTAAGCACTCTGTATCTTTCAGTAGCTCCCCAAGTATGAGGAATATTCAATTGCCGATTCAGGAGCTTCTCCAGGACCTCCTTAGGTGAATCGGCCGTTCCCTCGTTGTATTGGCGAATGCGAGCCCACGCGCCGCTTCGAAGTGAATCGCTCCCGAATCCAGACCAGCTTCGAAGCGCTACCCTGTCTTCGGGGCGTGCCAATAGGGTGAGAAGGGTAAAAGCCTCCTGCGCCGCACAATCAGGAAAACTCTTAGAATCTCCTTCCAAGGCTTCCTCATAAAAGAAGCTATGCGCCGCGACGCTTAGCCGGTTCAAAGCATCACGGATGGCATATCCGATCTGGCGCCTGGGGGCGAGGATGAGCACTTTTCCGGCTAAGACCCCGCCAACCTGGATACGTTGCTTAACAAATCTGGCCAATCCATCAGCCTCTTCCTGGATGGATGGCCACTGGACGACAAACGTCTCTCCTCTAGGGTTGGATGAACAATTTCGCAGCTCTCGGGTTCTTTGTGACGGATTATGGCCAATGAGGCTATTTGCCATCGCAACGACTAACTGAGGGCAACGCCTGCACTCATCAAGATTCTCATCATGAGTCCCCAGATGGCATTGGTCAAAAGTGGAAATTCCCTCTGGGTGGGCATGCTTGAAAGAGTATATCGACTGGGTTTCGTCGCCGAATATAGAAAGGGTTCCAGAGACTGCGAGCTCATCAAGCAGAACTTGTTCAGCGCGATTGAGATCTTGGTATTCATCAACAAGGACATGCTCAAATCTGGGACGATAAGGTGATAGCGGATTTTCCCGAATAAACATTAAAGTTGCCGGAACAAGCTCTCCAATAAGCATTGCTTGATGAAAACGCAGCCATGCTTCCAGACCGGCTAGAAATCGTTGATCATGTGGGTCTTGAGGCCATCCAGGCATGTCCGAATTTAGGCGCGCCCAAGCAGCCGAAAAAGCGCTCAATCGCTTCGTAAGTCTACGAATTCCCTCTCCCATATTGCCGCGCAGGTCTTCCAGAAGACATTTTTCTTCGAATTTTAGGAGCGGCCGGGGAAAGCGCCTTATTATTCCAAATACATCTGCTCTTGAGAGAATGCTGAAACAAAAAGAATGAATGGTTCCTGCTCTTACCAGGCCAGCACCCGTAACACCTAAGGTGCGCAGCTCTGTCTCAAGGTCTCGCGCTGCCGTTCTTGTGAATGTGCATACGAATATTTTTCGTGGATTGGCTCCTTCCTCTAACAGACGCATGACCCGACGGATAAGAGCAAAAGTCTTCCCGGTACCAGGCCCTGCTAATACGCGCAGGGGTGAATCGTGCGTTTCAGCGATGCTACGGACTGGTCCTGCTAAGCCTTGGGCCCAACGTCCGTTTGATCCATTCGTCATCGCTTGTCTTTCAAATATACCTATTCAAATAACTTTCCTTGGTTTTTCGCTTTGTCGAATGTGTTTTCAGATTGAATGATATTCTGTTTCCCTTTTCCAGCCTTATTATCGTTAATGAAGCTCTTATAGCTTTCCTCCCCTAGAAGATTCCGGCCATGGAGATTACACTCGCGCCAGGATTCTTCGGGATTTTGTGCTAGCTGCCAGTCACAAAAACGAGGACCGAGGCGGACTGCTACGGATTGAGGATTCATGCCACGTTCATCATGGCCGAAGCCATAATCGGCCAAACGAAGCGTCTCGGGAAGCATCCAACCCTCGCCGTTGTTTTGGTTGAGAAAGGCCTCGATTCCCGTCTCAATCTCGCCTCCACTGTCGCGAATCTTTTGTTCAAGGTTACAGAGAGCGATTAGGGTCAAAACCGTCATTCGTAACTCGGGGTCTTTCTCTTTGTCAACTCGCCAAAAGCCTTTTACGTTAAAAGCAGTCGTGTCGGTCCTGCTTGGCCAATCACAATCAGCAAGGGTAGGGATGATCTCATGAAACGTAAGTCCGTACCAGCACACGATAACTGCGTTGAAGGAGGCTAACTGCTCCAATCGACGGGCGGATGTAAGTGCCCACTGCCCCCGCCACGTCTTTCTTGCATCGTTGAGCTGAGAGAACACTATCCACTCCCCTGCGAACAATCGATCGGCTACGCTAAGACTCAGCAACAGGCGAGTAACGAACTTAAGCATACCCGGAGAGCGCGCCGGAAGGGGGGCCTCGACCATCACGAACTCACTCATATTTAGGCCTCCGAGTCGTTGGCGTATAACTATGTCAAATGCGATAGAGGATAAGGCGCCAGAAGCAACTATCGCTGTCCGGATGCGATCTTCCTTAGGGATAAAAAAGAATACGCTATCTCCCGCGGGAACGCCGCGTAAATACGTAGAGATCGTTGTGCGCGCATTGGTCGAAGAGCTGATGCGCATGTAGGCAATTTTGGGACCCGCAAAGCTCTTGCCAGACTTAACTGGTATAGTCGAATTCATGAGGTATTGGGGCTCAATTACCTTCGTGAGCCAAGCAATGTCCCGCCAAACAGCGCTTCTTCCCTTGCCGCTGACCCAACCTTTTTTGCTGAAGTCAAACTGGCCTATCATTCGGCCCTCATAAAGAGGTAGAGCGGTGTCCTCAATCTTGTCTTCTTTAATCCACGCGTCGGCGTCGCGGGAGAGGATGACGCCCGGTGGGATATCGGCACGGGGGATGGGGAGAGAGTCGTAAGGCGGTTGGGCGCATCGGAGGCGCCAGTTAGTGGGCTGGACGTCGCCGGGCTTAAGCAAATGGCCATGAACGAATTGAGTCCGAGCCTGGCGCTCTTCCGGCGAGGCGGTTTTATCGAAAAGCCAATCTTCGAGTTCGATATCTGCGGGCCGGACCTTTGTGGGGCTAACACCCAACTCTGCCCAGAGTTCGCTAATGGGCCGCCATTCGCCCTTGAGCCAGCGGCTGTATTCGTCGGGTCGATATCCTCGCTCTTCCCACCAAGGCCGCGGCGGGAAGAGCTTGGAGTCATTGGTCATATGAAATTCCGTCGAGTACTTGATCCCCCATCCGTCCGGACCTTCGTCACCGAGGAGAACGGAATTAGTGTAAATCTTCTCAAGGATTTCGAGGTCGCGCTTGGACTGGATCTCAAGAATAGCGAGAGAACGTGGGCTGAAGCGCTCGACCTGAGCGCGGCTGTATGGGGTGGCAAGCTCCTCGCCCCGCTCCCAATCCTCGAGCTTCCGTCGCATGAACGCCGTGCGAATCTCGGCCGTCGAGCCGCCCTTCTCGATGATGACAGAATTGAACTTGAAGCGACTGTCGATATCAAATATTTTCTCGCGATTTTCGAATCCGAAGAGCCACACCCAACGGCAATGGTCAAGGAAGAGCCGCCTGAGGCCGCCCGTGCCATGGTCCGAATAAAGCCCCGAAGGGACAATGAACCCGAGGCGACCCCCCTTTCGGAGCAAAGCATGGACCTGTTCGAGGATGAGTTTGTAGAGATTGAGATCGGCCGAGCCCTGATGTCGGAAGGAATGCACCGGGTCTGTGTAACCCCGGCTCCTCATCCGCACTTGACGCCAGCGCTCATGGAACGTCTCGTTATCCTTGCCACGGACGATGGTGAAACGGTCCTGACTATTATCGAGGCAAGAAGGATCGCCATATGGGCTGGCGGAGCAGCTTACGTAATTCGATTGAGCGCGAAAATCGGCGTTATAATCAAGCCACGAGCGTTCCACCTTAATATCCTGGAAATACTCCGCCTGAAAACGTAGGGCTTCCTGTTTCCCATAGGAGCGGTAAAGCGGATCAGTATTCGAGAAAAATTCTTTCGAATTCGGCTTGGCGATGTCCCAAGGCGGGTTGCCGAGCATGGCGTCGAAGCCCGAATTTACGGCTCGGAAGACATCGGGGAATTCGAGTTCCCAATGAAAAAACCGCTTTTTCCGTGTAATGCCTTCCGCAACTGAAAGAGTGTCCGGAGCCGGAGAAAAAAAGGTCGTGGGCAGTGGCGCCTTGTCGAGTTCATCAGCCGGCCAAAACCAACACGCACACCAGAGGTCCATGGCTGCTTTGAGAGAACGGTAAGCCTCGGAACCGAGGAATTTTTCGCGGTAGATCTGTGCCCGCTCGGCTGTTTCATGGATAGGAAATTCGTGGAGCCGGGAAAGAACGGCGAGCGCCTCTTCATGAGCCGCTTCGCTTTTTTCGAGAAATCCCTCGGGGAAGAGGGCGAAGTTGGATAAGAAGCGGCCAAGGTCGCCTACGAGCCTGTCTTTGACGAAGGCCTTTATCGCACGGGTGCGCGCCTCCTTGGCGAAATGGACGCCGTTCGTATGGCTTTTATCGCCCCCCTCGCGGTTTTTCCAGGCCATCACTGGGTAGTGGCGGAACTGGTCGAACCAGGCGCCGACGAGGCTGTTCCCACACTTGATCTTGTGGTCAAGAAAAGAGAACGGGAGCGTCCGGTCCATGGTCTCGATCCAAAGCGACAAACGGCAAAGCTCAACAGCCAGCGGGTCGATGTCCACGCCATAGATCGAGCGTTCGACGACATAACGCCGGAGCACAGCTTTAGTCTTTTTCTCGAAGTCGTCGTCCCCAGGACGGCAGGGCAAGCGGAATGCCCTGATGCTTTCGGGGATCTCGGCGGAAGCTGCCAACCCAAGGATTTCGTCCAGTGGGCGTCCGATGTCTCCTGAGAGGCGATCATGGGCGTGGAGCGCTTCATAAACGGCTTCGGTTAAGAACCGGAGGGCCGCGACCGGGAAGGTGCCGGAGCCGCAGGCGGGGTCGCAAATCTTGAGGGCGAGAATCTCCTCCGGTTTCTTGGGCGTCCAGGCCGAGGGAGGGGCGTCGAAACTTGGTTTACCGTCGGCGCCATAAGGGGGGTCATAAGCCAACGGCCGAAGCGTCCGATGGACTGTTGGCACAGCAAGGCCTGGCCTTGTATAGAAAGTGCCCGCGCCTTTGCGAGTTCCACCCCAACGGACGAGGAAATGCTCACCTGGGAGGACGACTCGGCTTACGAGCCGTGCGGCCATCCGGCCAACGGATTGATCGTGGGCTAGCCGCTTCTCCGGAGTTAACGCACCCCGGAGTTTGGGGACGAGCCCTCCGGCGATGACGGCTTTCCGGGCCCACGTTTCGGCTCTAGTGCGAACCGTGCGACGCTCATCGTTGGATTCGGCGCCAGGATGTTCGGAGATATCGGCGCTAGATTCTGCAGCTGGTTCCTCGCCTTCTTCACCTTCCTCTTCCGTGTCAATCTGTTCTTCCTCGGATGACTCATTGGAGGCTTCGCCGTTTTCTCCAGCGCTCTTGCCCTCTTCATCCCCCCGGGTGTTTTTCATTTTCTCGAGGAGGTTGGCCAGAGCTTTCTCGTCCATCTTCTCTAAGCGTGAGAGAGGTAGAGCCGGCTCCTTGCCGATGGCCAAGAAAATAACAGGATCCCCTTCGTCGGCCGTCTTGAGCTCGAAGTCAAGTAGGCCTTCATAGAGGATGCCGATGTATTCGCTCGAAAGGTCCGAAAAATCGACCGGCGCTATTATCCATGTCCCTGCCCTCCCCTGGCGAACTCTGATCCGGGTGCGGGTAAGCAAGGTCAACATATCGTAAACATTGCGGTCGGACATCACCTCGCGCTCGATCTCAAAGCAAGCGCTCTCGAAGACAGCCAGGGCATGAGTGAGACCGTCTGCCGCTTCGCAGTCGCCTGGGGCGAAAAGTTCGCCGCCATAGGCCGGGACGGCAAGCGCCTCATGGTGAGAGCCCGAATGGATGAGACGGAAGAGTGCCAGGACGCGCGGCCAGGCGCTCCAGGATCGGGCGAGGCGGTTTCCGCCGCGGGCTGCGGTTTTTTCGAGCTCTTCAAGCAGTCCGGCCACTCCGTAGCATTCATGGTAGATGGGAACATCGCGCGGAAGGAGGTCGCGTGACTCGGCGAAGAGGGAGACGACGAGTCGCATTACGACCCGGACGGCGGCGCGGTAGATATCGGCCGGCTCAACGTCGGAACATTTTTCCTTGATAACGTCGCTATGGGCTTGGACAAGAATTTCGACCGCCTCGCGGACTCTTTCTCCGAGGATCGCGGAGAGCTCAGCCTGGCCTTTGCGGCTATCGAGGATCGCCTGGAGAAGCGGGGCGACAGCGTCCTTCGAGGCAGGAATCCAGAGTGCCGGGGCGAGCAGGGTACGCAGTGCGACGACCTGGGGCGAAAGGACGCCCTGCTCAAACCATAAGTCAATGTCCCACTCGCACCAGGCATCGAAGTCCAAGCCAGCAAATACAAGGCGCCATTGCCTGCCGTTAGTCAAGAGCGCCAACCGCGCCGTGCCTGAGCGAAGCCATTGGTGGACCTGGCTTACGGCCCTGCGGCCGCGGCCCTGTCCGAGACGAGACTCGGAGTCGATGAAGACAGGCATCGTGCCGGCTTCGCGGCCGCGCCAGAGCTGACGTGGTCTAACGGCCTCGCCGGTAACGGCCCGGCGAGTCCAGTCCGAGCCGATCTGTGGGCCGCGTTGCCAAGTGCCGGTTTCGTCGGAAAAACCGCAGACTCGTTCAAGGACGAAGCTGATAAATTCCGGGATGTCGGCGCCCTCGGGGCTCCCCTCAAGAATCCCGCTTGCTTGACGCCGCAGCTCCTGTTCTAGTTGGGGAGAGGGAAGCGAAGGGACATAATCTGCGATGCGGGCGACACGCTGGGGATCGAGGAGAAGACCGCCGTGTCGGAGGCTGTCCCAGCCGAAATTCTTGGTGGCATTCATCGGGCGCCTCCGGGTAGGCGGACTTCGACGCAGACGGGAAAAACCTGGGCCGGGCCGGTCATCGCATAGCGCGGGGGAAGCAACTTAAAGAAACGGTCGCGTTCGATTTCAAGCTGGGCCCGGACATCCTCATAGTGCTTTCGGCGGCGTTCGAGCTCTCGCTGCTTCTCCTCGATGGACCGGTCGATGGCCTCGAGACCCTCGGCGGCTTCGAATAACAGGCCCTGCTGGCGTTCTTCTTTGAGCCGATCGATCTCGCGCTCAAGTTTAGCTAGGGTGTTTTCGACAATCAGGCTCGAGATTTCCCCCTGGCGGCTGCGATAACGCTCATCCCCTTCCTTGCGGGCAATCTGCTCAGCGGAAATGAGGCTCTGGCGGAGCGCAGTCGTCAGGTTCTCGGCATATTGGGAAATAAAATCTTTCAGAGCAGGTTCCACTTCATCGAGAATATCATGAGCTTCGGCGATATGGCGGGGGTCTCGAGTGGGATGTGAATGGTTCAAATTTTGGGCAGGCTTGTGCGGAAGCTGCGCACCGAGCTTCCCGGCGCTAAACGGAAAAGCCAAGGTCGTCACCCAATTGTGATATGTCTCATGCAGATTGTTCACCGCCAGCTCCTCAAAACTGAGCAGCATGAGCGCGTCGGAACCGGGGGGAATTTCGCCGAGGCGAACCGTCCACCGGGATACCTCATCCGGGCCGCTCGGAAAACGCCTCCGCATCAGAGCGCCGAGGGCGCGCTGAATCATCGGGTGAGAAAGATGCATGAAGGCGATATTCGCCCGTGGCCTGAAGACCGACCGGCCGCCGATATTTTCTAGAAAAGGATTGGGGTCAAAGGCCAAGCGTTGGACAGCGCCGCGCCTCTCCGAACCTAGGTTGAGCCTGAGCGATTCGTCGATGATCTCGCACCAGCTGGGCAGATCCGGTTTGAGGACCCTCCAGGTGCCGTCGGTAGGCACGGCGGCAAGCTGGGGCCTGCCGTGACGGATGGCCATGGCCGTTTCAAGAGTCTCCTTCAGGGAATGCGGGGCAAGATCGATCTCCGAGGCCAGGGCGCGGAGCTGGTCGGCGGCTGCCTCGCCTTCAGTGCTTGTTTCTATCGTGGCGTCGGCGGTGAAAGCCGCCCGGCCGCGAGCGGCGGCAACGCGTTTGTCGAGGTCGGATTGGACCGCTACAGCGCTCTCGCCCAAGACCAGCCGCCGGTGGGCCGCTTCGTCAAAAAGCTCGTTGGCAGAGCCTAGATCCTCGCGGATCTCGTTGGCTTTGTTGATAACGTGGGCAAGGAAACGAACGTCCTGGTCGTCATCGCTTATGAAGTGATGGACGACGACGTCGCGCGCCTGGCCGTGTCGGTCGAGCCGCCCATTCCGTTGTTCGAGTTTCGATGGATTCCAGGGGCAATCGAAATGGAGAAGGTAGCGTGCCGTATGCTGGAGGTTGATGCCCTCGGAGGCGGCATCGGTGGCGATAAGCAGCCGAACGGCGCTGGCCGGATCGTTGAACTGCTGCTTTATCGCCTCGCGGTCTGCATCGTCCATTCCTCCGTAGAGCAAAAGGATCCTCTCGGGCGCGAAGCGCTCCCGAAGGCGCCGGACGAGATAATCCAGGGTGGTTTTGTATTCGGTGAAGACGACGAGCCGCTCATCCACGCGCCATTCTCCTTTCTGTAGAAGGAGGCTTTCGATGAGGGTGCAGAGGGCATCGAATCGGGCATCTGCGGCTAGAGTCGTTTCGATGATATCATTCCTGGAAAGGTCGAAGCCGAGGCTTTTAAGGGAACGGTTTATAGCGGCTATTTCGTCGGCGAGGGATGAATGAACATTTTTCAGCCATGAACCAACGACATTTGCGGCCGTTGCTTCTCGAGACTGTGCTTCCCGATCATCGTCGGTGTCTCGATCGATAGATCTGCGAGCGGATTCGACTTCGGTTTCTGTTGCAGGGCGCTCCTCAGCAAGCCCTTCAAGGCAACGGCGCCAGGATTCAGCGAAGGCGACCGGACAGCTCAAGAGACGTTTGCCGAGGATTTCTATGGCGAAAGTCCCGGCACGGCGCCGGCGGTGTCCCGCGCCCCCGACTAGGCGTTTGATGGCGGAGCGAAAAGCGTCGAAAGACTCGCTGAGAGCTATCTCTCCCGGCGAGAGGTCGAGCTGGATGCCCTTTGGGGGTTGTCGGGTGCAGAACATGGGTGGATTCGTCCGGGCATTGATTTCGCGCTTTAACCGGCGGAGCACCACCTGTTGGATGCGCTCGCGTTCGGCAGGCTTGAGTTCGTCAGTCCGGCTGAAGCGGACCGGATCAAGAATCTCGAGCAGACCGGTGAAGCATCGCGTGTGGCCGTTGTGGGGAGTTGCGCTCAGAAACAGGCGATGCTCGAAATGGGGCGCGATCTGACGCAGCATGCGGCACAGATCGCTGTCGTCGCCGAAGGGTGAGGGCATCAGATTATGGCATTCATCGAGGATGAGAAGATCCCAGGGGAAATGCGGAGATCCGTCGGGAGACTGCGAAGCAGCATGGAATTGCTCAAGGACGTCTACCTGCCTCAAATAGTGGTAGGACGCGATAATCCGGCTGAAAGAACGCCAAGGATTTGCGTCAAGGCCGAGCCGCTTTCTGAGGTTATAGGTTTCCTCACGGTCCACGAGGTCGAATTGAAGCGAAAAGCGCTCCCACATTTCGTCGCGCCACTGGAGTCGGAGAGACGCCGGCGTAAGAATCAGAACGCGTCGTATGCGACGCCGAAGCAGGAGCTCGCTGAGGATCAAACCTGCTTCGATCGTCTTACCTAAGCCGACGTCGTCGGCGATGAGAAGATTGACGCGAGGCGTACGAAGGGCTTTGAGGAGCGGAACGAGCTGATAATCTTCGATCTGGATCGCGCCGTGGAACGGGCTGGAAATGGGGAGACGGTCGAGAGGACCTTCGCCATCCGGATCAAGGAACGGCATGGCGGCGGACCAGCGGGCGGCACGGAGGAGGGCGTCGTAATCTTCAGCGGGCATGGGATCGGAAGAAGAAAAACGAGGAAGGTCGTGTGGCTCGAGCAGGGTTTTGTGAGCTTCGAGCTCCCAGAGAAGGCGTTCACTTACTGGCAATTGGTCGTCTTTGTAATCGACGCGGACTAGGTGAAGACGGCCAGACGGCCCGTCCATAGGCGCGACCTCTGATATGATGCCGCGTCGATTGCGCACGACAGCGAACATCCCGACGCGTGGGATTTGATTATGGTTTTGGTCGACCTTGGTCTGTCCCATACTGAATCCTTACTTTATGTCCATTATGGATGAAAATAGCCTCACGCGTTCCCGAAGTTGCGTCTCATCTAAGAGCCGCTTATAGAGAGAATGGAAATACACGGGGCTCGGGCGGTAAAAATAGATCTCGTCGAACTCCTTGAGCCTATTATCAAAGTTTTCTAACAGCGCTTTGAATTCTGACTCGGTTACGTTATTCGGAGACTTTTCATACCAGGCATGTTCTTCTTCAGGGAGCCAGATACCATACAAGTCCGAAAATATCGCCCATCTGACGCCTTTTTGCTTGCAGGTTTCCATGAAGGGCTGAATACGATTCTTGGATATGTACAGGACGTCGGGCGTTACCTCGATTCCTGTACCTTTGAGTGAATCATTTTTCTTAGCAGAACAATAGGTTATGAATATCTTCATCTCAATAGCCCCTATAGATGGCGATATTCTTCAGGTGGTCGATATGCATAATAAATTGTTCGACATCCTGATAGCTGAAAGGATTGACACCAGGGATGATCTTGTTCCTCAGCTCCTTGGTATCATATAGAAGCCCTCGATTCAGGGGCTTTTTCCAATGATTTGTCCTCTCGCAAAGAGCCCTTATGATTGCACTTCGCCTGTGCGTCGGATCGAGGATAAATATTCCGGCTTCGCGGCATTCATCATCCAAGAGCTTCTCAAATGCTTTCGCGGCCCAGAAGCCGGCTGTCATATGATCCTTTCGTTTTAGGTACTCCTTTGCGACCTTAATGGGATCGTGCGAAAGATATATTATAAGTTCAGCGGCCGTCAGGTTTTCGGGGAGCCGCTTGGCAAGGATCTTTTTGAGATCTGCGCCGTACTTATCTTTAAGATGGACTATCGCCCAGACAATCTCGTCGACTTCTGCCGTTTTCTTTACTCCAAAACAACCTCGGAGAATCCTCATTTCCCGGATGTAGTTGATATATTCCTCCATGTCGTTTCCGCCACGCTCTATCCTCAGGATCTTCAGGACAGGCCGGGAATAAATCGCGTATTCTTCGGGGACGGCGAATCTTAACAGGATGGAAACTAGCTCGATGTTTTTTAATATCTTATCTAGGCCCCGAATGATCTTAGCTTCGTCCTTGGGAAGACTTTTAAACCACCCGCCTGTTATCTCTAACTTCTTTTCAATCTGGTCTCTATGAGGCCACATCCAGTATTTGGAAAACGGCCAGCGTTGAGGATCGGCGATTATTTCGAGGTCTTCATAAGATAGCGGCGTTCCTTCTCTAAGGTGTCCTAGCCGATGTTCAATTTCTTCTAGGTCCTGCTCTTTGCCCGATTCTGTTTTAGCGATCAGTTTGAAAAGCTTTTTATAATCTTCGGTGTCCACCGATTATCTCCGCACTATTCGGTTAATTTTCAGACTTAGCTCCGAAAAACATTTTCATTATGCCAAATCAAGAGTTCTTTTGTAGGCCAATCCTGCGGACTTAATGGAAAATGATGGAGCGGTTTCCCCTGGAATGGATAATACGACCGGCCGTTTTCGAATTCTTCTTTCAGGCGGCGGCTGACTTCGATTTTATATTCTGGCGTGATAGTGATATAGCCTCTGTCAAATAAGCGGTGGAAGTCGCTTCGAAGAAGTAAGCCGTTGTTCACGGCGTGGGGGCCGCTTTCGTTAAATGGCTTTATATGGGAAGCTTCGAGCGCAGGCAATGAGTGTTCCTCGGTAATCGCACAGGCACGGCCATAGGCATCCGTGACCATGATACGGAAAGTCCCCTGGCCGAGGCGTGGTTTGACGAGAACTTCTTTTCCATATCGAGCGGAATCATCTATCCTTTGCTCGGGCATTACATAGCTTGGCAACTTCGCCAGGCGCATTTGGACCCTTTCCCAGAGGGATTTTCCGGGTTCCTCGGTGGTCGTGTAGTGCTTTCCCTGTTGGATCGCAGGTTGCCAATCGCGCGGAACGGGAATCCATTCCGAGCGATCGAAGAAGAATGGAAGGGTCAACAGGATGCAGCCAATCGTGAAATCGTCGCGGCTGCCCGGGCTTTCCCTGCGGCGCTTGACGATCAAGGCCCGCATCTCGCTGAACGACCGCGCCCCGTTCTTGATATCGAAAGCCTCCCATGCAAGGCTGATCGGAAGAGCCGTCTGCTTGAGGAAATAGCCTCCGCCGGCGATGAAATTGAGCGGACTGTGGAGTTTGAAAAGGAACGGTTCCCCCGGCTGAAGAACCCTGAAGGACTTGGAGCCGCCTCTCGGCTGCCAGAAATTCACTTCGTCGATGCCTGGGACGTGCGAGACGACATCAAACCAATCGTTATCAGTGATGCCGACGTACAATTTCATAGGCGCTGACCCGGCTGGGCAGAGGGGGTCAATAGAAGGTTATAGGGGCGAGCAGAAAACCGAATAGCCCGGGTTAAAATCTTCCCCATCGCGGCAATTAAATAACTTAACCTACAATAATATTGAACTAATCATACAACCAAGTGGGGAAATGTCAATAACCTTCTGAGGTGAAAATGAGGGGGAAACAAATTTCAAATTATGTTGTTCGTCAATGAGAAAATTGAGGCTTGACCGGCGTCTAACATATTGAGTGTTTTAAAAAATAATCTCATAATAATGTAGGCAAAACTAAGCAAAAGCTACTAAACGCCCCTTGCGACATTTTGGCCATCCATAAAAAGGCCAAAATCGACCAAGGGGCTTTGTTTTTGGGGGCAAAGAACGCGGTCCGACGCAAACTGACCATCCTCAGAGTTCCAGGTTGGCCGACGTATTTGAAGCGCGACTCCAAGATTGGTTAGGAGATGGTTCGACCAGGGAGGCCTTGAAAAAGATAGAGCCGTACTCTAAAATTCATTCGTGCAGATGTGCACTCGGGCATATGGATTATCTTGGCCTCCCGCCTGCCGCGACTGTAATCGTCTAACGAAAGAAATAGCCTTCAAATAAGAAAAAGATTACATGACGGTATTCACAGAGATTTTGGAGTTCGAAGTTGATTCAAAAGAGCGCGAGCTTTTTAAATCTGGCAAGCTATGGCAGGAATGGCATCGTAGATATCCAGAGATATTTGATGATGATGATTTGCGCCTTGCTCAGAATCAAGCCCACCTCGGCTACCATTATTGCGAATGGCAGGCAGCAATTTTTCTTTATGAGAAAACGGGCTACCGAAGTTTGGTTGAGAAGTACCATTTTAGGAGGCACAAGAATAAGCAAAACATCCTGCGGAAGCTTGTATCGCCGGAACTACTTCTGTTTATTGCGGATAAGAGATATCCTGAGTTCGGACGTGTTCAGGTGCCCGATTTGCTGGTATATAAGCCAAATTATTCTGATTGGTTTTTCTGCGAGGTGAAAGGACCGAACGACAGGGTTAGAAAAGTGCAGGAGCGATATTTCGAGCAATTGGCTCGAGTCAGTAAGAAGCCGATATGGCTTGTGCGGCTCAAATTGCCGAAACGGGGAGAAGGTTTGGAATTGCCCGGGACAAAATTCGTAAACTAAGGGACAATTACGGCTGTCTAATTGAGCGTATTTAACTTATATAAAAAAATATCCAACTGTCTGACCCAGACCCGCTCTTCCTTCGTCTGGCATCATAAACCCGACAATTGATCTGGTTTGGGGGACGTTATCTATACCAAGCTAGGTTTTTCGCATATTTCCAAAGGCCAACAAATGGAAAGATAACAGCTCAGAATATGTTATAAGGTGTGCGCCTTTTGCCGCGCTGCAATATTCATATTTATCTCAATCTTCTGGCGCTAGAAAATAGATCGGCTTCAAGGGAAATCGTTGATGCGCGTCCTGGGTCAGCTTATCATAGTGTTCTATCCAAAGCTCGAAAAAATGCTCCAAATCCAAAAGAGTAACCTTGCGGCGTTCCTGGCTGCGGGCTTCATCCAGCGCTTCGCTGGTAAAACCGCTCGTCGAAACGAACAATCCAACGTCGTCAGCTCCAAGCACTGACATAAATGCCCGTAATCCTTCTACATTAGTCGACGGATCTCTTCTTTTTACCTGAACTTTAATGCGCGGATTTCTTGTCCCTAAAGGATCGGTGTTTGCAATAATATCTACACCCTTATCTTTGCCTGGTGGAGAAATCCATGATACATGGTAATCCATCGCTCTTAGCAAATCCGCTACCAGTTCCTGAAATTCATAGGGATTCATAGATTGGAGAAAATCCCGAACTTGCTCCCATGCTTTCTCTTCGGCCTCTTCAAATGTAATTACGGCCTTCTCTGCCTTCCCATCAATCGAGTCACCTTCTTCCCCTTTTTCCTTCGGTCGACCACGCTTCCACTCCTGATAGAGGCGGACTGCTTCTCTATAGAAGTCCTCTGGATCATTGTGCTTTCTATATGCCGTTCTCCCCTCCTCAGTCAGGATCCATCGCCCTTTAGTTTTAATCAACCAACCTGCCTTTACCAAATCTATTGTCGCAAAACGAACAATTTTATGATATCTGGGAGTATCCGGAGAAGATGAATAACTCCCTTGCTCATACGCCGACAAAGTCGTTTTCTGAACAATTGCCTCTAATATGTTCTTCGCTTGCATTCCTTCGGGCTTATCCCACAACAATTCAAATATAATTCGTAAGAGTTCACCCGTCCGCCGCCTATTTATTTCTGCCATCAAATTTCTCCTTTATGATCCTTTGTTCTCTATTTTTCTAAAGAATTCTAAAACCGGTTGGACAATCTTATCATTCAGCATCTCGCTCGAATTGATCTCATACAAAGGCGTGCTCCTCAGAGTTCCCTTAAAACGCACATAAGCATCTTCAAAATTATCTGCGCCAGGTTTCGAGAAAAATTTGGATTCTCTATATTCAAAATGTTGTAGGAGCTGCTCGATTTTCTTTGGCCATTTGTCTGGAGGATTTTTCTTATAAAAATCGTACAGAACGCCCCAATAAACCGTGGGCTTACGGATTTCCTTGTCACTAAGAATAATTCGCAAATAAATGATTCTTGTACCAGGCTGTATTTTTGTGTAAGTTTGTCCCTTTATAACCGTGGTAGATTCTTCCGGGCCAAATGCGACTGCTAATTTCCGCACTAGCCACAAATTAACGCTGAATGGGTCCAAACCATTCGAGCTGCGTGCACTCACCATATAACCGGAAGGGCGAAGGATTATAAACGGAGGGTCGCCCTCCCTCAATAACCCTTCCACTTCCTTAATAAAATAGGAGACTTCGAGGTAAAGTCTCTGGACGAAATCAAAAGCCAAGGTGGTTTGCTCCAAAAGATCAATTTTATCCATCATAACCTCCTTTCGCAATCAACTGTCCGCCGTCCTAGCGTGACCCGCGAAAGCTAAATATTGGAGTCGCCATTTATTTTAAAACGATAATATATAACCGGAGGCCTTTTGTAGTGAAGTCTAGAAGATGTCAGTAATTCTTGGAAGCCGCGAAAATGACGACAATAGCCTGGCGTCTTAGTATCGAAGAAAATACAAGCTTCAATTTTCTTGTTTTTCTTATATTGCTTAAATATGTCCAGGAAACCAATGAAGTCCCCGCGGTAGCTCGAGGTGATCGCGCTAAAAAATATGGATCTAGGAGGCTCGTGAAATTTATGAAAACCGTTAAATGCCCTTGTCCCTTCGAATTTCCGAAGATTCTTTTTAACCAATAAGTCATATAGATCCTCTGTAAAGAGTTTTGCCTCGAGACTGATATCTGCGCCCTCCCCCAAGGTCTGGTATAAAAAGAATGCGACTTGCTGCCAGTTGATCCAAATAAATTGAGGGATTGCATCCGGGGGAATAGCCTGTCCGATATCCGGTTTCCGATAATCTGCTGTGACAGCAATGATGCGGAATATTTTCCCAAGGTTTTGCGCTTCATACTTTCCGGCTTCAATTTCTCTCACCAATTGGTGTTCTTGCGAACCGGTTTCTTTCCCAAAACCAGAAAGAAATTTTGATTCGATCAACAAATAGAAATCACCAATTAAAAGAACCAAATCAGGCTCTGTACTATCTTCAAAACGAGGCCAGAATTGAAATTCGGCAAGCTTTGCATCCTCAATTTGGATATTAAGACCTAATGATCTGATAAATGGATAGAGGAAAACTCCACGGCTTGCGTATTTAAAGAATGAAAAAACATCATGAGTGTCCAAATTAGCCAAAGCTCAACCGAAGTTGAAGCTCTAGTGGTGGGGACTGACTCTTTGGATGGAACGGCGCATTCAGCCAGTCCCATAGATTTCTTCTTGAAAAAAGGTTTGTCGG
>Ga0315282_10007003_pt1 | contig 18664 bp, 17 predicted proteins | sample YL17G07_20_MG_FD_203693 | JGI IMG/M metagenome (GOLD analysis project Ga0315282, IMG submission 203693) | Sediment microbial communities from Yellowstone Lake, YNP, Wyoming, USA - YL17G07_20 | ecosystem: Environmental > Aquatic > Freshwater > Lake > Sediment | place: USA: Wyoming | collected...
ACCTGCCCCGCTCAGCCCTGCTTATGCTGGTGACGGCCTTTGCCGGTAAAGGGCTTATCGGCAGGGCCTATCAGGAGGCCATCGCCCGGCGGTACCGCTTCTACAGCTTTGGCGATGCCATGCTGGTGTTATGACACGAAAATAGCTTCTCTTCGTTCTCTAAGCCAGCCAAATTCACTGCACAAGTTACTCCTATATGATCCATGTTCTCTGAAGGGTACACTTTGACATCGAGAATCTCGATGACCCTTACTTTTTCCTTGAACGTGGCATTACAGACATTTTCCAGATGCAATCTCGATAGAGCTTCTCTTGTTTTTTCCAGGGATTGTGCATCTCTGGTTATTTTTTGCAGCGAGGCCTCCAGTTCCTCTTTTCTTCGCTGTGCCTTTAGCACCCTTTCGCGGTATTCGGCTATCCGCCTTGTAGCTTCCTCAGCTATATAGAGCGGGCTATTGTTCTCATAAGCCTGCTGGATTCTGGTGATTCCGGATTCAGCCTGCGCTATCTGGTACTCTGCCAACCTCAAGTTGCGTTTGGCCTCACTCACGTGGCCTAGCTCATTGAATCGACTCATTTGCTTCAGGACGAGGTCGGGGTGGCTCAGTGCCTTTTTCACCCGGCGCCATACGGGCTGGTCGATTAAATCCATCCTTACCCATCCCATATCACAGTGTTTGGCCTTCCAGCGCATGTAGTAGCCTGGACATATATAGTAGACAAGATTAGGGCATTTAGGGTCCTTTCTCAAGGACATCGCTCTCCCGCATTTCGGGCAAAAAACGCGCCTTCGGAAAAGGGCTTCGATAGTTTGCTTTTTTAGTCTGCTTCCCTTGCGCTGGTCCAGGTTTTGGTTAGCTCGTTCCCAGAGAGCCTCCGACACGAGTGGCGGAACGTTGAACTTCACATGCTCTTCTTCTGGCTTTGGTTTCCTGATTGTACGCTTAATCTCCCCTGTAATATCACCTAGCGGGCGCTCAGGGTTAGTTACATAGTGGGCTGTATTGTAAGCGTGTTTGCCAGTATAGCTACGCTTCCTGACAAGGAATACGATTAGTGATGGTGACCAGTATTCTGCGTATCTGGGCTTAATGCCAAGCCTGTTTAGTTCCTTGGCGACCCAATATGAGCTCTGGTTCTCGATGCCTATCCAATGGAAGATTCGATCGACAATCCATGCCTCGCTACCGTAAATAAAATTTCCCTCGGAATCAATCTGATCAATTTCCCACCACGCACGGAGCGTGACTCCGGACGATGGGTCAATCTCCTTTCTATATTGATAGCCGTAAGCTGGTTTACCAGCAGGTACCCACCCCTTGAGCACACGACCGATATTTCCTGCCCTATTACTTTCCCTGTTGGTTCTTATCCTGAGCTTATTGCCGAGGGCCATAAACAAACGAGCTGCTTCACTTCCGAAGTCGTTACCTGTGGGGGCATCACCAAAGAAAAATTTGACACCATAATGAGTGCATTCCGTCTCGAAAATCATCTGGTGCAGAGGTTCTGCCGAAAGACGCCCCTGGTGTGTGAAGATTACCCCGCCAATTCTACGCTTTGCCACCAGCGTCTTTCTCAGATAGACCATTTGAGGTCTCTCCAGGTGCTCGCTAGAATCATGGTCATATAGGACATATTCGCGCGGCACTATCACTCTCATATCTTTGGCAATTCTGGCACAAGTGAGCAAATATTCCGGGAGCCGGTTATTCCTGGATTGTTCATCCAGGCTCTGTCGAACATAAGCCGCCCACCAGAGGTTTAGTGACAGGTCACAACCTCGAACTGCAAAACACTCTTTAAACTCAGGTTTTATAGCCACTGTATCTATTAGGGCATCAAATTCGTCTTTAGTTATCGGGCTATTGGTTGTTGTCAGCATCCTTGCCTCCTTCCCATGATGATGGGCGATTGAGCCAATCCAAGAGGCTCTCAAGCCTTTCTTCTCCGTTTTCGTAGGGTTTGATTTCAACCGTGATTCCACTGCGTCTTTTCCAGCTGGTGATCGCTTGCCTAACTAATTGCCTGACTTCACCTTCAGTAGCTTCGGGCTTGCCTGCAAGCTCCTTCACGACTTCAACTCCGAGAGTGTCGATCAATTTTTGTACCTGACGGTCACCTTTGGACATCTTATATCTACCGGTTTCTTTATGTAATGAACGATGTAGGGATAATTCTACAAATTATCCGAATACTTTGAGATCTCAATGAGTGTCATCTTTGCGTCCTATCTTCATTCTGAGATCTGGTTTTCATCTCTGAACGCTCTCGCATCCAAGTTGCAAACCAACGTGGTAATGGTAAGCCTTCATGCGGCAACGCAGGAAGCCAATCGTGGATGAAATCCATAGGCGTATACTCTAAATCCTGTCCATTCGGCTGCGGTGTTATTCCCCTTACGTAGGATAAAACTGTTGTGGCACTAGTCCGGAAGTAAGCGGCAATCGAACGTAAGCTAGCTCCGGCCCTCCGCATTTGGCGCATTTGATTTATCTGTTCTTCCGAAAAAGGCTTTAATTCTGGCATATTTACTCCGTCAATAATTGTCCTAACATAATCATCATAACATAATCGTTAAGACATGTCAAGTAATTTTAAGAGATAAAAGAATAGATCTTTAAGGAACCGATCCTTCTTAAGAACGAATCGATGTTACGTTATCCAAGCAAGCCTTACCCAACAAAAGCCTCTTTTGCGATTTGAGGAAACAAATCAAGCAACTGTGACATAATGGCTATCTCTCTGGCGGGAAGATAAAGCATTGTGCCGTTGAACTCCTCTAGCCGAAATGATATTATTTCCAGAGCGTATTCAAGCTGAGTCTCAACATGATTAAAGCGCTGTCCGCAAAAGACGCAAGCATAATATATGAAGTCATAAATAAGGCTGCTCATGCCTACCGGGGCGTTATCCCCGAGGACTGTTATCACGAGCCCTACATGCCGGAGCAAGAACTGCGTCGTGAGATGGCAGGTATGACTTTCTTTGGCTGGCATGAAGGAGGCAAGGTCATTGGCGTAATAGGCTTCCAAAGCGTCAAGGATGTTACCCTTGTCAGGCACGCTTACGTGTTACCTGAATACCAAAGAAAGGGTATCGGTACGAAGCTCCTTAACCACGTAAAGCAGATGACGAAGACCAAGCGCCTGCTTGTCGGGACCTGGGCAGACGCCGTCTGGGCAATTCAATTCTACCAGAAGCATGGCTTTAAGCTCATGCCTGAAAAAGATGAACTCTTGAAGAAGTACTGGAATGTTCCCCAGCGCCAGATTGAGGCTTCGGTAGTGCTAGGCATCGAAATATAAACAATCTGAACAAACGTGCAATCCTGATTAAGGCAGGCTACGAGAGCATCCACGATTAAGCTTTTTTAGTGTTCAATTGAAGAAGAGCCGCCGGATTTATTTCTTTATTGCCTTCTTAACCTTCTCGACCGTTTCTGGAGGGATTTCTTTCATGTTATGTGACTTTTCGGCGTGTAGTGCAATTATCGGCATCAGTTCATCTTGATTCTCGGTCTTTACCTCAAACTTGCACTTCATACCAATATCTTTACACTTAAACGATGGCATTTTCTCACCTCCTCCCTTGGTTCCAGGCGTCATTCCAGTTTAATCCCTCTTTTTGTCATTGTCAACCAATTTGTAAATACAGTAGTTTCGTATTACGATTTCGATAAGTAACATTACGCCCTATTGTGACACACCATTTTGAGTTGCAGCAGATTCCCACCAAGGTAAGGCATCCTTAATCCAAAGGCGGAATCGAAGTGCTACCGGCGCGTGCGTGAGGGCGCCTTTGCTGGCACAGAGGCGGAGGACCTCTACTTGCCACAAGGGCTTTGGTAGAGTGTGCCACGTATTACAGTGAGGAGCGACTAAATTCTGCTCTGAAGTATCTCCGCCCAATTGATCACCACAGGGGTAAGGCAGTGACACTGCGGGGTGAACGACATAGGAAACCAAGGAGACTATTTGAAAATCAGCTTTGAGGTTTTGGCAGTTTCAAGGTCTAGCTGAAGCCAAAAGCTGCTGACTGAATCGGGGACGAAAATTTCAGGGGTGGTCAACTTCAAATATGTTAGCTTTGAGGCAAAATTAAACAGCCTCGCCAGACAGAAGGTGGTGGAAACCGCCGAATTGAGTTGATAAGTTCAAAATACAGGTATATTATTTTAGTAGCCCCATTTTTTCAAAACTGATTGAGCCATTTGCATTTACCTAGAGAGGGCTTACTGAAAGGAGGTAAAGGTGACTGACGAAAAGACTAAATTACCAGGGGGAAGGAAATCAGACGAGTTGGCAAAAATGCTAACGAAGCCTCTTGCTGATATCCTGGGTGAAATAGAGCGAAATATCCAGATAGTTGCTGAAGTTGCCCGTAGAGCTGAAGAAATAGCAAAGACGACTAAAGAAGCTGCCGAAGCCAATCGCAAAGCAGCGGTGGAAGCAGCGAAAAAAGCTGAGGAAACTGAGGGAAGATCTAGAAAAACCGCTGAGGTTTTCCGGAAAGTGACTGACGAAGCAGTCAAGAAAACCGAAGAGATGGCTAAGGCAATCAGGAAAGCGGCTGATGAGGCAGTAAGGGAAGCCAAGAGCGCAAGCACTATCGCTAAGGAAGCTGCCGATGCGGCTATCAGGACATCAAGGCAAATAGCTGAGGAAATGGCAAGGAAGACTGAAGAGGCAGTGAGGAAAGCTGAGGAGGCTGCCGGGCAGGCAACCCAGGCATCCATACAGGCGGCTGATAAAGCCACGAGAAAAGCCGAGGAAGCAATTAATAGAGCTACAGAGTCTGCTGAGACAGCGACGCAGGCATCTAAAGCAGCAGCCTTGGAAGCAGCGAGGAAGGCTGATGAGGCTAGTGCTTCGGCCACTGAAGCTGCTAATGCCGCAACTCAGTCTGCTAAGGAAGCTGCGCGAAAAGCGGAAGAGGCAACGAAGAAAGCCGAGGAAGTAGACCTATCAGCCAGGGAAGTGGTTCAGCAGGCAGTCAAGAAAACTGATGAAGCAGTGATGACAGCGAAGGAGGCTGCCGAGTCGGCAACCAAGGCATCCAGGCTGGCGGCTGACGAAATGGCAAGAAAGGTTGAACAAGCAATCAAGACAGCTAGAGAAGCGGCCGATACGGCCATCCAGACGTCAAGGCAAATCGCTGAAGAAATGGCAAGGAAGGCTGAAGATGCAGTGAGGAAAGCTGAGGAGGCTGCCGAGCAGGCAACTAAGGCATCTGTGGAAGCAGCTAGAAGAGCTGAAGAAGCTCGCGGGGCTGAAAGTAGGGCTGCGGAGAGAGTAGCTCAGGCGATTACTGAAGCAGGGGCTAAGGCTGAGGAGATAGCCAAGCCGGCTGAAAAGGCGGCTGCAGAGGCCACGAGAAGAGCTCAGGATGCGGCTGACAGAGCCCAAAAAGCTACTGAAGCTGCAGAAGCAGCGGCGGAGATGGCTAAGGAAGCACCAGCAAAGGCAGCACGGGCGGCGGAAAGCATGGCTCAGGCGACAGCCACAGCTGAGGAACGAGCCCAAGCAGCCAGAAAATCTGCAGAGGAAGCAGTCAAAAGGGCGGAAAAAGCGGCCCAGGCGGCTCTTAAAGCAGCAGCTGATGCGGCTCAGACAGCCGAGCGGGTAGCTGCCATCATGGAAAAAGCCGATACTAAAGATGCTGATATCAAAGAGGAAATGGCAAGGAAGGCTGAAGAGACAGTCAAGGTAGCTGGAGGGGCTACTGAGGCCGCGACAAAGGCATCTGTGGAAGCAGCTGTAAGAGCTGAAGAAGCTCGTGCGGCTGAAAGTAGGGCTGCGGAGAGAGTAGCTCAGGCGATTACTGAAGCAGGGGCTAAAGCTGAGGAGATAGCCGAGCCAACTGCCAAAGTCCGAAAAGCTACTGAAACTGCGGAAGCAGCGATGGAGATGGCTAAGGAAGCACCAGCGAAGGCAGGACTGGCCGCAGGCAAACTGTACCGCTCGAGGGATGGACAATTTCTGGCCAACGTTAGCTACCAGTTTCTGCAGGAGTCACCCCAGCGATGGTGGGGAGAACTTACCCTAATTGAATATATGCGCCTTGATAATGGTTCAGAGTATATATTGGAACTGGAGGACAACCGGAGAAGCCAGTGCACTCTGAAAAAGAGGGTCAACCGTGCCGTAACTAGCGTCCCGCCCCGCTACATATACCGCTTCAGCGGCACCGGACTTTTTAAATAGCGCCGAGGGCCAGGTTGGGGAGGCGGACATGGAAACAAACATCCTTTATTCTAGTGACCACATAGAAGTAATGCATGAATGTATTCTTGATGATTCCGTTGATTTAGTCTACATAGACTCCCCCATTCTTCAGCAACAAGGCTTAATTAGTAAATCATAAGAGACAAAGATTGAACTTTTCGCTAGATTGTTACTTGCGGCCAGCACTAGACGGCTATTTGGGCGGATGCTCCAAAGGGGATATCTCTTGTTTGTAAGCTACGGAGGGTGTAGAATTAGCCATAGCCAAAAGGACTTCTTATTGGCATAGCCTCGAATATGGCCCAAGGGGACTGAATTGACCGACAGGCCGGCGAACACATTAGCAGCGAGTCTCGCCCAAGCCATTCGCGACGTGGCAGACCGTGCGGGGACCGAGGAAGACCTACGAATCGGCGTAGAAGAGCTACTCAAACCCGCCCTGCAACAGTTGGGCATTCTGGCGCAGCCTCGCTATGAGAAGCATATCCGCCGCTCGGTTCTGACCGTCCCTGGGCGGGCTGACGCACTCTACGGCCAGGCAATTATTGAATATGAACCCCCGGGCAAACTCAGCACGCGGAGAGGTCTAGCCTCCACTCGCAAGCAACTCGAAGGCTATCTTCTAGGGCTAGCAGGTTCGGGCAGCGAGCGCGAAGCCGCCCTGCGTCGCATAGCCGGCATTGGTCTCGATGGGCACAGCATCTTCTTTCTTCGCTACCGTGGCGATAGACCGTCAGCGGAACAGGCTAGTCCGAAGGCGCAGTCAACCCAACTCGCTTTGATGGTAGAAGAAGCACCCAAAGGCAGTTTTTCCCTCGTCGGCCCGTACGCTGTCACTGAAGAAAGCATCAGCGAATTCCTCCTCCATTTGCGGGCACTGCGCCGCCGTCCTTTGGCCGCGGACGAGCTTGCCAAAGAGTTTGGTCCCCCGGGAGAGGTGGCGCATCAGATAGTCAGTGCTCTTTACAGTCGGCTGGAGGAATGCCTCACAGCGCCAGGGGGCGCATTTCCTCAAGTGGAGACGCTCTACGAAGAGTGGAAGCGCATCTTTGGGGTCGTCTACGGCCAGGAATTGGTGAAGGCCCAGCAAGATGCTCACGCCCTGGCACGGCTCTACCACGTCACGGAGTTTACCGACCTTAAACCACTCCTTTTCGCAGTCCACACTTATTATGCATTGTTCATGAAACTATTGGCGGCAGAACTTCTTTCCTTGCAGCAAGGCGCAGTGTTGGCCTCTATGGCGGAGCAACTTCCGGCCTTGCCTGGAGAACAACTCCGAAGCCGCTTGGAAGAACTAGAGAAGGGGACGTGGTTCGAGGCCCAGGGTATCCGCAACTTCTTGGAGGCAGACTTCTTTGGGTGGTACTTGTCGGCTTGGAATACAGACATAGAGGGGGTTATCCGTGTGCTAGCCAGAGCCCTGGCAGAATACGAGCCCGCCACCGTTACCCTTAGCCCAGAAGCTACCAGAGACCTACTGAAGAAGCTGTACCAATGCTTGGTGCCAAGAGAATTGCGCCATGACTTGGGCGAATACTACACGCCAGACTGGCTGGCGGAGCTGGTGCTGAACGAGGTAGGGTATGCAGGTGAACCGGAAGAGCGGCTGCTGGACCCGGCTTGCGGATCGGGTACCTTCCTGGTGCTGGCCCTTCGTCGCATTTTGGATTCTGCCCGGTACTCCCTGGAGTGGCGAACACGTGAGCGGGAGCTGGTGGCGCAAATCCTGGAAAACGTGGTAGGCTTTGACCTAAATCCTCTGGCTGTTATCTCTGCCAGAACCAACTACCTCTTAGCTCTAGGCCCCTTGGCCCGCCACTTAACAGGAAAGGATATCCCCATTTATCTCTGCGACTCTATCCTAACGCCGCAGACTCAGCGGCATCAGAAGCGTCCCATCGAGCATCAGCAAGATATCCCTGTGCCCTCGACGCAGAAAGAGTTCTGGATCCCGCAGGAGCTAGTAGACAGTGGTCAGGTGAATACACTCTGTGGCCTCTTAGAACAGTGCGCCGAGCGTGGTTACAGTACAGAGCAATTTGTGGCCTTGGGGCAACGGGAGATGCGGTGGGGAAACCCCCTTACTGAACATTCGCTTGCAGAACTTTACGAGAAGGTACTACAGCTAAAAGCGGATAAACGTAATGGCCTCTGGGCTCGCATCATCAAGAACGCCTTTGCACCTGTCTTCCGTTCTGCTACTCCCTTCGACTACGTGGTAGGTAATCCCCCCTGGGTGAACTGGGAGAGCCTGGCTAACGAGTACCGGGATGCTACCAGGGAGCTATGGCAGAAATACGGATTGTTTTCGCTGAAAGGGCATGCCGCCCGACTTGGTGGCGGCAAAAAAGATGTCGCCATGCTTATGCTTTATGCCGCTATGGATAGCTACCTGAAGGACGGCGGCAAGCTGGGCTTCGTCATTACCCAGACGGTTTTCAAGACCAAGGGAGCCGGCGACGGCTTCCGCCGCTTTCGCCTGGGGGACGGGCAGGAGCTCAAAGTGCTCAAAGTTAATGACCTCGTGGAACTCCAACCTTTTGAGGGAGCCTCAAATCGCACCAGCACTGTAGTTCTGGAGAAAGGGAAGGCGACCGAGTATCCCGTTACCTATGCGCTGTGGCAGAAGACTAAACCCGGCAGGATTGGCGTGGACCTCGACTTAGCGGACGTTGAAAAATGCACTCGGAGGACCTCGTTTTCAGCAGAGCCAGTTAACGATGAGGAACGCACTTCACCTTGGCTCACTGTCAACCCTGCAGCCATAGTCGGTCTACGGAAGATTATAGGTCCATCCCTTTACAAAGCATATTCCGGTGCTTGTACCTGGTTGAACGCGGTATACTGGATTGAAGTCAAAGAGTGGCGTTCAGATGGCAAGCTAGTGGTTAGGAACCGATGGGATATTGGGAGAGCAAAGGCACGTCAGACTGAAGGACTTATTGAGCCAGACCTCCTGTATCCGCTACTGAGGGGGCGAGATGTCGCTAGGTGGCGAGCGTCTCCATCTGAGAATATCTTGCTTACTCAAGACCCCGTAACAAGGACAGGAATAGATGAAACCCTGCTAAAGACCCGGCTTTCAGATACATATGCATTCCTCTGGAAGTTCCGCAACGAGCTACTGGCAAGAAGTGGTTATAGGAAGTTCTTCAGCCAGTCGGGCGCACCATTCTACAGCATATACAACGTTGGCACATATACAATGGAGCCATACAAAGTCGGTTGGGCTCGTGAGGATGTGACACTAAGTTGCGGTGTCTTCAGCTACGCACCATTTGGTGCATCATCCAAACTAATCATTCCTGACCAAACTGTACAGTTCATTAGTTTCACTAATGAACTCGAGGCGCATTTCGTGTGCGCTGTGTTGAATTCTTCACCTTCTGTTCTTCTACCGCTTGGATATACGACCGACATTACAACGCACATCATCACGGTTATAGCTATCCCCCGTTTTGAGACTGGAAATCCTCTTCATCAGGCCCTTTCATCGTTCTCCCAGCGAGCTCACCAGCTTGCTGCCCAGGGTGAAAGTAGCGAAAAGGAGTTACACGACGTAGAGGAGGAGATAGACCGCAAGGCGGCGGAGCTTTGGGGTTTAACAGATGAGGAACTAAAGGATATCCAGGCATCGCTGAAGGAAATCAGCTAGCGCCATTCTTTACAGAAGAGAAATAGCGTCCGTGGCTCTTTTTAGGCTCCACCCGTCCGGGGTTGACTGAACATTTCGTCATAATATTAACCTAACTTTTTTCAGGTGAGACCCAAAACAGCCCATTTCAGAACGTAAACCGTTGTTAAGTTCTCTATTGCAGGTGAGGTTGATTTACTATAAGATGTCCCTATATAGCCTTAGGAGGAAGCATACTCGTTGAAACTAGAGCTAATCGTCCCTGCTACACAAGAGAATATTCGAAGGAGGAAAAAGGGGCTAATCCCACCCCTCGGTCTGGCGATGGTCGCTGCGGTAACTCCACAAGAAGTTGAGGTCTCCCTAACTGACGAGAATGTCACAGATATTAATTTTCAAAAGGAAATCGATTTAGTGGGGATCACGGCACTAACAGTCACAGCGCCACGTGCCTACGAGATCGCTGATAACTTCAGAGCAAGGGGAGTAAAGGTTATCTTAGGAGGTGCCCATCCTAGCGCTCTGCCCGAAGAGGCAAGCCAGCATGCTGATGCTGTAGTCATCGGAGAAGCCGAAGGAATTTGGCCCAATCTAGTCAATGATTTCAAGGCAAACAAACTACAAAGGGTTTACCGGCAACATGAGCAACCCAGCTTGGTCAACTTGCCTATCCCCAGGCGAGACTTATTTGCGAAGGGAGCTTATTATATCACGAACACGATCTCAACCACTAGAGGCTGTCCCTATTCCTGCTCCTTCTGCTCAGTTACTTCGTTCTTCGGCCATACATATCGCTGCCGCCCTGTAGAAGAAGTCCTCAAGGAAATCGAAACACTAAACCAGAGGGAATTTATCGTCTTCGTTGACGATAATATCGCAGGTAATCCCAGATTCGCTGAAGAGCTCTTTCGTGCCCTTATTCCCTATCAAATCAAGTGGGTGTCCCAGGCCTCGGTTACGGTAGCAAGAAATGACGAATTACTCAAACTAGCAGCCGCTAGTGGCTGTATGGACTTGTTCATTGGTTTTGAGACGCTATCCCCAGCCAATCTGGCTACGGTAGGCAAGAAGGTCAATATAGTCGATGAATACGAAACGGTGATTAAGAAAATCCATTCCCACGGCATTGCCATCCACGGCTTCTTTATCTTGGGCTTGGATGAAGACGATGAAGAGGTTTTTGAGCGCACCCTCCATTTTGCCCAAAAAATGCGTTTAGAGAGCGCTCAATTTGCCTGGCCTGTACCGTATCCGGGTACCGCCTTCTACGAATCCTTAGACAAGACTGGTCGAATAATCACCAAGGACTGGTTACAGTACGAGTCTAACGTGGTATTTGAGCCAAAGTTAATGTCACGAGAGATGCTGCAACAGCGGCGTGACTGGGTTTGGCGTAAGTTTTATAGCCTACCCTCGATCTGGAGGAGAGTCGGAATCGCACGCCGGAATTTGAGGGACCTTTGGGCAGTGAATCTTTATTATCGAAATTTCTGGCGGAGAAAACACAAAGCTGATAGATAGCACTTGTTCAAATCCCCTTCGTTTCTTAGTTAGATTGGAACTCGTTTCCGATTGAATGTTATAGGATAAGGTTGCTGGTGGCGTCCCCAGTAGTAGTAATTCCTCTAGCATATTCTACCCTTTAGACCAGCTTGAGGTAAAGCCTTTTCTCATATCGTCTTCTCAGCCACATGGAGATGTTCGATTTCAGCTTGAAAACGCGCCTCAAGCTGCTGGACGCCGGCTGCTATGTCGCCTACGATAACTTCGGTAACCTGGGCTACCCTCACCCTTATCTGGGGCGCATCGTCAATTTAACCAGCGATATACACCGCATTAAGGATATCAAACAGCTCATCGAGAAAGGATATCTCAAGCAAATCCTGGTGGGTCACGATATCTGTATCAAAGACAGCCTGCTAGCGTACGGCGGCTTTGGATGCGCTCATCTTCTGAACAACGCCGTGCCTTTGATGCGTGCCATGGGAGTAAACGACGAGCAGATTAACGCGCTGTTAATCGATAACCCGAAACGCTTCCTGACGTTCACCCGGGGTCGTGTAACATTTATTGTGTGAAATTTTAGGGGGTTGAAAAAGTAGGCGCTTTCCTTTACAAGGTTTTATTGAGAGAAATAAAACATCAAGAAAGGAGAAGCGCCCGCATGAAAATCGAAATAAGTATAAAGGAAACTGCTCAACTTATCAAGGAGATAGAGCAGAAGCCGGCAAAGATTCTGGAGATGGTCAAGGTAGAGATGCCAAAGGTGCTGGGGGAATACCTGACAGAGATGATGAAGGTAGAGCTCACGAGGTTTCTGGGGAGACAGCCTTACGAGCGTGTTGAAGGAGGGGAGTCAAATCACCGCAATGGCTATTACCCGCGCACTGTGATTCTGAAGGGCCTCGGGGAAGTACCGGTAGAAATGCCACGGGACCGCAAAGGTGAATTTGAGACCCAGGTCATCCCCCGCAGCCAGCGTTATGAGGATGAGCTGAAGCAGGACATCGCCGTGCTGTTCCTGAGCGGTGTCAGCACACGTACCCTGGAAATGATTTCCACCAGGCTTTTGGGTCACAAGATTTCCGCCGGCGAGGTCAGCCGGTGCAGTAAGAAGCTGGTTCAGGCTATCGAGGAGTGGCGCAACCGCGACCTGTCCGCGCTGAAGTTCAAATACCTGTTCTGTGACGGTGTCTATTTTGAGATGCGCCTTGCCAGGAGCATTGAGAAGGTCTCGGTTCTGGTGGTCATCGGGGTAGCCGAAAACGGTCAAAAACAGGTTATTGGCCTGCAGTCCGGGGACAAGGAATCGGCCACCAACTGGCGTGAGCTGTTTAAAGACCTGAAAAGCCGTGGTCTGGACAGCCAGACCGTCACCCTGGGCATCATGGACGGACTTCCCGGGCTGGAGAAGGTCTTCAGAGAGGAATTTCCAAAGGGCAAAGTGCAGCGGTGCCAGGTGCACGTCATGCGCAACGTCCTGGCTAAAGTGCCCCAGAAGCTGAAGCAGAAGGTGGCGGACGATATCCGCTCCATCTTCTACGCCTCAAGCAGGCCAAAGGCGCTAGAATTCTGGGGTAAGTTTACGGAACGCTGGCAGAAGGAAATCCCCTCGGCGGTGAAATGCCTGCAGAACTCTCTGGATAGCTGCCTGACCTTCTTTGACTTCCCGCAGGAGGAATGGATTTCTCTGCGTACCACCAATGTCATCGAGCGGCTAAACAAAGAGTTCAAGCGGCGGACAAAACCGATGGAGATAGTGGCCGGGGAGAATGCCTGCTATACCCTGCTGGCTTTTATCAGTATCAAGATGGAGATTTACTGGAGGTCGAACCCTGTGGGGAAAGTGCGCTACAATCTCCCTTCCCTGCGCAGTTTAATCCAGGGAAATTTCACACAATCGTGTTGACAGTACCTTCACCCGGGCTAAAGACTAGTGTAACCAGCAGAAGCTATGGTACTATAAAGAAGCAGCCATATCCGGTTCCTGAGGATTAGCCCGGCGTTAATGCTGGACTAAGATTCAGAAAGGGGAATCCGAACGGTTAAAAAAGCGTACCCGCCGGATAGGATATTTGACAATTTAAAGCTAAAGTGGATACAATCCCCTAAAATGCTATATTTGTTTAGTGGTTAGCAAACCAAATTCCTTTCGTGAATAAACTACTTAAAAAGGAGGTCTATGTAGAAAAGTAATTTAGATAACTAGTATTGCATATTGGAAACTTGAAGGAAAAGGGAGGAAATAAGTCGTGAAAAGGTTTCTTGTTATATTATTACCGATTCTACTAATCACCTCGTTAATGATAAGCGGTTGCGCAAAAACACCAGCATCTACTGAACCACCGCAAGGAACGCCCCAATCACCATCAGCCCCTACAGAAATTCGCATAGGAGATACGGTATCCTTTACCGGGATTTATGCCGGTTTCGGTTTTAACTCGTTCGGAGTGAAGGCGGCTGTCGAAGATATAAACAAGCAAGGCGGAATATATGTTAAACAGTACGGGAAAAAATTACCGGTCAGATGGATAACCGCTGATGTTCAGAGCGACCCGTTAAAGGTAGCGCCTCTTACTGAAGACCTGATTCTTCGCGAAAAGGTCCATTTCCTTGGACCACATCTTGAGGCGCCGCCTATGCGTCTAGGTACGGCTCAGATGGCGGAAAAATACAAGATACCAGCCGTTTATGGAGTCGGGCCTATTGAATCTTGGATGGCTATGCAAGCAGCATCCGATGTACCTTGGACATATAGCTGGACATATGGTTTTGCTTTGGTCACGCTACCTGAACCACCAGATTTCAGAGCAAACGCCCCGGGGTATTCGATGATGGCTACATTTTTCGGGGCGATGGCGGAATTTAGTACCATGACCAATAAGAAAATAGCTGTATTTGCCGCAGATGATGCCGATGGTAAGGGCTGGTATCAGGCATTTACCGGTGCTGCGGCACAGGAAGGCTATGATTGCTACGGTGCCGATAAGGAGTTTGGCATATTCCCTGCAGGGACCACTGATTTTACTCCAATCATAAAAGAGTGGAAAAATGCCGGGTGTGAAGTACTGTGGGGTAATTGTCCCGGACCAGATTATGGAATCCTGTGGAAACAGTGCCATACCCAAGGATTCAAACCGAAATTGGTGTTCGCGACAAGGGCAGCAGGCTTATATTATGATATAAAGGCTTGGGGTGGTGACCTACCAAATGGTGTCTTAGTGGAAGCATTCTGGAGACCAGAAGTTGAAGGAGTTGGTATTGGTGACACAACTCCACAATCGCTATGTGACAGATTCTTTAAGGAGACGGGCCAACCGTTAAACCAAGGGATAGGCTATGACTATATGGGGGCCCAGATACTGTTTGATGCCATTGAGAGGGCTGGTACACTTGATCCGGATGCGGTTGTTAAGGCTATAAGTGAAACCGACCTGAACACGATAGATGGGCGCGCCGTGTTTGAGAAAAAGACGCGGTTTCATCGATGGCCAGTCGCCGTTGGGCAGTGGCAGAAGACTGATAGTCCGTGGATCTGGGACGCGCCTGCAGTATTTTCTTTTAACGATTTCCTAAAGCCGGCGGGTAAGCTGATTTTCCCCATACCCTACGAGTAAACCACATCTGAATAGATGAGACACGAGGAGTTCAGGGGTTTTTATAGCCCCTGCTCCTCGTGTTTCAATGAACAGGCATTGTATTTTGCGAAGCGCGAATTAAATCGTGAAAGGTAGCTCCATCAGCCAATGGCTGTAGACTGATAGATGAGAAGGAGTGTGGTAACATAGAAGAGCCAATTCTTTCAGTTGCCGGAGTATGTAAGCATTTCGGGGGATTGACGGCAGTAAATAACATTAGTTTTGATGTTCATGCCGGTGAAGCCCTGGGTTTGATGGGCCCAAATGGTGCCGGCAAGTCAACATTATTGAATATCATATCTGGTACCTACAAGCCAGACTATGGAGTAATAAAATTTAGAGGACGTAATATTACGGGTCTGGCCCCAAACAAAGCCTGTCGCCTTGGAATTGCCAGAACTTTTCAGATCCCTCAGCCCTTTACTAATTTAACGGTCCTGCAAAATACCATTGTGGCGGCAGAATATGGAAAAGGGCTTGGAAGAGTCGCAGCTGAAAACGAATCTCTCAAAATACTTGAGATGGTGGGCCTTTTAGGAGAAAAGGACGTATTAACCAGAGATCTGGCAGCGATAACTTTAAAAAGGCTCGAACTAGCTAGGTCTCTAGCCTCAAATCCGGCACTGCTATTGCTTGATGAGGTGGCGGCGGGCTTAACCGAAGAAGAAATACCACGTATGCTCGAGATAATACAACAGGTTCGCGAAATGGGTATCACAATCATATTAATCGAACATATTATGAGGGTTATGACCAAGGCAGTTGACAGGATTATAGTGATAGATAAGGGCGTGAAAATAAGCGAAGGTACACCGAATGAGGTAATGAAGGATACAAAGGTAATTCAGGCTTATCTGGGTGAGGCTGAATAAAAGGGAAATCTATATCATATAGGAAATAGAAAAATATTCAGATAATGAGTGAAGATATATTACTGAGTGTTAACCACATAAATGTGTTCCATGGGAGCTTTCAGGCACTATGGGATATATCGTTAGCAGTTAAGACCGGAGAAATTGTAGCTATTATTGGTGCCAACAGAGCAGGTAAATCCACGTTATTGGACACGATATCTGGTTTGGCGCACCCGGCTAGCGGTAGTGTTGAATTTGATGGGAAGGATATCTCCAGCACGGAGCCCTTCGATATAGTTGACCTTGGTATCTCTCAAGTTCCGGAAGGAAGAGAGATTTTCCCCGATATGACTGTTTTTGAGAATTTAAAAATTGGCTCTTACAATCATAAAGCCAGAACCAAGAGAGCACAAAATCTCCAATTGGTTTATCAGCTCTTTCCTACGCTGGAAGAAAGGAAGTCCCAACTGGCTAAAACACTAAGCGGGGGTGAGCAACAGATGTTAGCCATAGGACGAGGCTTAATGTCGGATCCAAAATTATTACTCCTTGACGAAATGTCGCTTGGTCTTGCCCCAATAATTATTAATGAGCTGTACAAAGTTTTAAGAAAAATTAGAGAAATGGGAATTACTATTCTGTTTGTCGAACAGAATGTCAGATTAAGCCTGAAACAAGCAGATAGAGCTTATGTTATCGAAACGGGTCGTGTCGTCTTGAGCGGCAAAGCCTCCGAGCTTCGTGAGGAAGAAAAAGTCAAAAAGGCATATTTTGGTACATAATATTTATTAGGATTTATAGAAGTTGACATTATTAGCTGATTTATCCACTCCTGTAGTGATGGGTATCCTGCTAGGCGGTTTGTACGCGGTAATTGCGCTGGGTCTTTCGCTGGTCTTCGGAGTCGTGAAAGAAATGAACATCGCCCATGGCGATTTTGTTATACTGGGTAGTTATATTGCTTACTCTGCCTTAACTTCTTTTGGAATAGACCCTATTATTAGCTTGGTCATAGGTGTGCCATTATTATTCGTGATTGGTTTTGCTGTTCAGAAATATCTCCTAAATAGGACTTATAGGGTATCAGCCGACGCTACGTTGATAATGACTTTTGGAATTTCTATCATCTTGCAGAACACTTTTCAACTTATCTGGTCTCCTATGTCAATGGGTTTATCCACACCTTACTCTATGGAGAGTCTTATTATAGGACCAATTCGCGTACCGCTCGTTTATTTTCTTAATTTTCTTGTCGCCGTAATAGTCATGGTTGTCATCAGTGAATTCCTCAAAAGGAGCTATTTGGGGTGTGCCATAAGAGCTGCCGCTCAAAACAGGAAAGCAGCCAACCTGATGGGGATAAATACTTACAGAATATATGCGTTCACCTTTGCCATTGCCATGGCTTTGGCTGCCATAGCTGGGGTGTTCTTGGGATTGACTTTTCCATTTACACCTGTATCGGGAACGTCCTTTCTGATTATTGCGTTCGGAGTGGTTGTGTTGGGAGGCTTAGGTAGCATCATAGGAACATTTATCGGCGGTATATTTTTTGGCTTAGCACAGACCCTCGGCGGGTATTTTTTCGGTATTACGGCTCAAATGCTCGTTGCTTATGTTATGGTGCTTTTAGCTCTAGTAGTAATTCCGCGTGGTATATTTGGACGCTAGGAGAAATATGAAACTTGCTGTTCGGCGTCTCAGGTTGAGCTTTATATCGGTGATAATATTAATAGCCATTCTGGCACTCTCGCCGATAATCAATGTGCCTAAATACCTAATTCTTTATCTCTTCCTCTTCTTCATATATCTCAGCATGGCTAATATGTGGAATTTGCTCGCCGGCTATAGCGGCTTGATATCCCTATGTCCGGCGGCATTCATTGGTCTGGCAGGATATACCTTGACAATAGCTACATGGCTCGGTTATGCATGGTATTGGGGAATATTGCTTGGTGGTATCGTAGCCGCGCTGTTTGCTATTCTTATTTCTTATCCCGTCTTCAGGATGAAAGGTATCTACTTTGCCATTGCTACCCTAATCGTTCCCCAAATATTGAGATTCATTTTCTCCCTCTGGAAGCCGGTCGGCGAGAAGGTTTATGGTGGAGGTGCGGGTTACATTATTAAAGGGATAGCAGATGTTTCACAGTCTCAACTGTATTGGATTTCACTGGTTATTGGGGTTGGGTCTATTCTCCTCGTTAGATATATCCTGCGCTCAAAGCTAGGTTTAGGGTTGGCAGCAATTCGTGATAACGATGCATCAGCAGCTAGTAGCGGGGTAGACGTCCTCAAACTTAAGGTGTCATCATTCGCGATTTCCGCCTTTTTAACTGGCATAGCCGGGGCAACCTACTATGTTTACTCAGGATATATAGAGCCAGTTAGTGGCTTTGGCATACAATGGCTAATCGCAATAATGTTAGCGACAGTTATAGGTGGAATTGGTACCGAGGCAGGCCCGATTATAGGAACAATTATCTATGTTTTTCTAAGCTTCTTATTGACCAGGTACTCTAATATCAGCCTCCTCATACAAGGTGTAATACTGGTAGTAATAATGTCTTTGGCACCAAAGGGTATCATAGGCTTTATACACGATACCCGAACTTACCTTTCTCTTTTACAATTTTTCACCAAGCGCTGTGAATGGTGTAGAGCAAAAATCCATAAGGTTTCATGAGGTAACTTTTCATCTTAATGTATAGGAAAGCTACACTACGTAAACAAGGTATAAACCGGGCTATTCCACCAACTCTTCCTTAGAACCATGTACCAGATAGGTTTTCCCATCAGTCATTATTC
>Ga0315282_10007004_pt1 | contig 18664 bp, 24 predicted proteins | sample YL17G07_20_MG_FD_203693 | JGI IMG/M metagenome (GOLD analysis project Ga0315282, IMG submission 203693) | Sediment microbial communities from Yellowstone Lake, YNP, Wyoming, USA - YL17G07_20 | ecosystem: Environmental > Aquatic > Freshwater > Lake > Sediment | place: USA: Wyoming | collected...
AACCCAAAAGTAGCAAGCACTGAAATCGCAGGCTTGATTGTGGCAAAGACCAATTTAAACCCCTTTGAAGCGGTGAGAAAACTCAGAAACTTGCTAACAGATAGACCCTGGGATTTCAGATCCACCTTAAAAATTCGGCCTGTGGAGAAGGTTGTGAAGACAAGCCTTGAAGATATATTAGAAGCCTCCCTTAACCTCGCCGCAAACATCGGCGAAGAAGAAAGCTTTATGATAAAAATCGAAAAACGTCTCACAGATCTAAAAAAACGAGATATAATTGAGGCGGTTGCGGCGAAAATCGAACGAAAAGTCGATCTGGAGAACCCGGCCAAGATCCTTCTGATCGAGATTCTAGGCGGCGTAACAGGCTTGTCATTAATCGGTGACGATGGCGTTCTATCGGTTGTGAGGGAAAAGAGATTCATCTAGCCCTCCAATACTAAAAGCGCCGTTCGTTCAATGATCAGCTGCGTTACGGCATCCTCTACCCCTATTTCTCCGTCACTCAATGTTTCAACTTCCAAGTCTGATATGTCAAAAAGCCTCTTAAGCCTCTGCACTTTCTTCTTCTCTCTAATCTCTAATGCTTCGTCGTCTCTGACTCCATCAATTCGCTGAGCCACTCTACTTTCAGCATCTGAGATCGTATTCTCATTTTTGTCAATCAGCAGAACTGCAACTTTCGAAGTATTGGGCTTAACGCCCAACATATCCAAAGCCTTCCTAATCTGTCTCTGACAAGAGGCGTAAAGCATCGTCTCCATCGAAAGACTGTCCGAAACATTTCGCTTCTGCTCTACAGCGCGAACAGCGTTTACTGCAGCAAAGAAAAGGTGTTTCGCTCCTGCAACGCAGTCCGCGTCGAACAGTTGAACCGTACATGGCTTCGCCTCATCCTTCAGCAGCCTAAGAAACTCGTCTACGTCATGTATGTTGACGTTTCTTCGACCGGTTATCGAGACCAGCCTATCATACGCTTCTATTTTCTCGATCATCCTCCTCCTCCGAAGATCTCTTTCACAAACCTCTTCACGACTAGCGGCTCCAGACCTATTCGAATGAGTTCGACCTGCACCTCGTCTAGCGTCTTCCCTTCGTCAAGCATTTTCCTCCCCAGCTTCTTTATCGTTTCATAGCGCTCCCAAGGGAAAACCACCCAAACGCTGGTCTCCACCATGTAGAAGTCCGGTCTAAAAACGCTCCAAGGCTTGTAATACAGGGTGGCGACCTTCACGTCCTCGGCCCCGTCTTCGATCAACTTGTCGTGAACGAGTTTCAGCGTCTTTCCCGTATCCGCCACATCGTCCACTAGAAGAACCTTTTTTCCGTTGATCGGGGCAGAGATCGTCTGAGTTATGATCGGCTCCTCAGATGTTCTACCCAAGTCCAAATAGAATTCGGCTTTTATGTTGGCTATGTTAGGGTTCTCTAAGAGGTCTGATATGACCCTGGCTGGAGGCCAACCACCTCTCGATATGCCAACGATGAGATCAGGCTTATAGTTGCTCTTTCTGACCTTTTCAGCGAGTTCTATCAGGAGCTGATATGCGTAGTCCCAACTTACGACCTCAAATTCTAGATGCTTCTTCAAGGCTCCTCATCCTCAAGTTTATGCTTTGCTTTTGACATAGTGTCAGCCCCCGTGAGTCACAGGTATAACCGTTACGATGTCGCGGTTCTTCAACTTCGTATCAAGTTCCTGCAACAAACCTATCTCCACATCGTTTACTAATATCAGTGCTTTCTGTCTCAGGCCATCCAGTTCTAGATTAGTTAGATCACGTTTGAATTCGATACCCATCGTCTCTTCCGGGTTCTGAAAAAGCGATCTTATTGAAGTGCCGTCATTCAATGTAATCATAACCTCACTCCTGCCTGAAGGACCTTTAAACGGTCCTACTAACTTTACTTTTACTTCAATCATAGTCTTTGGTTCTCCGCAAGAGTGCGTATACTTTGTATTCTGAACTTCATCTTCTGGTTGCTAGTAAACTTATTTTACTTAGCCAAAAACTGCGGATCTTCACCCGGTGACTATTATGGAATATAATTTTGCTTATTTGTTACGGTAAATCCGTCCACTTAAGCATCCTTTGAAAAAGACGACGCTTGCCCCGCTTACTCTTTCTTCTTCGTACTCTTAAGGCGAGCGATGTGGCCTGCAATCCTGTTCCGCATCTGCTTCGACGTTATCAGCGTGAGCTCTTTTATCAGTTTCTTATTCGTTTCGAAGTCTGTTGTGAACTTGTCGCCATACATCTTAACGAGGACTTTTGCAACTCTGCCAGGCTCAAGTGCAAGCGATGTAACCTCGCTTTCTTCAGTCAATTCTCGTTTGCCTCACGGTATTCTGGTTTCCTGCCACACGCCTTCTTTTAATCGGTTTTTGAGCTTGCTTAGAATGATTATGATCCAGATAAGTATTTTTGTATCGTCTGGTGAGGTGCACGATAGAATTATATACTGTTGTTGAGAGAAAACTGTGTCAGAGAGATCTTAATGGGCAACGAAGACCTTCAACTGGCTCCGATGCACAGGATTCTGAAGAAGGCCGGCGCTTACAGGGTAAGCGAAGAAGCAGCTGAAGAGCTGAGGAAAGCCTTGGAGACGATCGGCCTTAACATATCAAAAGAAGCATTAGACTTTACAAAACACGCTGGCAGAAAGACCGTCAAGTCTGAAGACATTCAGATAGCCGTTAAACGACTACTGAAGCAGTAGAGGTTCTTCAAGTCATTTTTTCGTTTTCAGCGAAAAGTACTTATATTTGCGGTATTTTTCGTTTCTACAGATTTTTATCCTGAATGGAGGTTAATGCTAAGATGAGTGTTGCTGTTCAAGGACAATTGGCTGGTCAGCCAGTTCTGATTCTAAGGGAAGGCGCCTCGCGTAGAAGAGGCAAAGAAGCCCAAAGGGCCAACATTACGGCTGCGAAGATTGTTTCTGAAGTTGTAAAGACCACTCTGGGGCCACGTGGAATGGATAAGATGCTCGTGGACAATCTCGGAGACATTACGATCACGAACGATGGTGCAACCATCCTCAAGGACATAGATGTCCAACACCCAGCGGCCAAGATCATGGTGGAGGTTGCTGAGACTCAGGACGATGAAGTCGGTGATGGTACTACGACCGCGGTTGTTTTTGCCGGAGAACTCTTGAAAAAGGCAGAGGATCTATTGGACAAGAACATACATCCAACGATCATCGTCAGCGGTTACAGGAAGGCCGCTGACAAGGCAATCGAAGTCTTGAAGTCTATCGCCATTAAGATCGACGTGAATGACAGGGCGAAGCTGAAGAACGTGGCCATGACCTCCATGTACAGTAAGGTCATAGGCTATAATCGAGAGAGCTTTGCAGAGATGGCTGTCGACGCGGTCAAGATGATTGCAGACAAACGAGGTGACAAAATAGTCGCCGATAAAGATAACATCCAGATTGTAAAAAAGACTGGGAAGAGCCTGTTCGACACACAACTCATCAAAGGGCTGATCCTCGATAAGGAGGTCGTCCACTCTGATATGCCTAAGCGGGTTGAGAAAGCGAACATAGCGTTGCTCGACTTCCCGATGGAGATCGAGAAGACCGAGATGGACGCCGAAATCAGAATAAAGAACCCATCGCAGATGAAGGCTTTCTTAGAAGAAGAGACAAGGATGCTCAAAGAGATGGTAGATGAAGTTGCTGCAGCAGGAGCAAACGTCCTTGTCTGTCAGAGAGGAATAGACGATGTGGCTCAGCACTTCCTAGCCAAACAGAAGATTCTAGCCGTCAGACGGGCCAAGTCCTCGGATATGGAGAAACTCGCCAAGGCCACGGGCGCTAAGATTGTTTTGAATTTAAAGGACTTGAAGAAGACTGACCTTGGCCACGCCGGCCTCGTTGAGGAACGTAAAATCGGCGAAGACAAGATGGTCTTCATCGAAGGCTGTAAGAACCCAAAGGCAGTGAGCATTCTGGTTCGAGCAGGTCTAGAGAGGATGGTAGACGAGGCTGAGAGATCTATCAATGACGCGCTGAGCGTTGTCGCAGACGTTATGGAAGAAAACATGATCGTTGCCGGCGGAGGAGCCGTGGAAGAAGAGCTGGCAAAGAGGATCAGATTGTACGCGGCGAAGGTGGGTGGCAGAGAACAGCTGGCCATAAACGTATTCGCCGAAGCACTAGAGGCGATCCCCATAACGCTGGCTGAAAACGCTGGCCTTGACCCTGTAGACATCCTAGTCTCGCTCAGGGCAGCGCACGAGAAGAAAGAAGGCTTATGGATGGGTGTAGATGTCTTCGCAGGCAAAGTCGTAGACATGCTGAAGCAGAACATTGTTGAACCATACAGCGTCAAGGAACAGGTCATAAAATCCGCTGTTGAAGCATCCTCGATGATTCTAAGAATTGACGACGTAATAGCTGCCGCCAAACCGCCTTCGACGCCGCCAAGAGGCCCTGAAGGAGAAATGCCGGAATACTAAGCGCTTCTCCCATTTTTTGGCGCTGGACGGGAAACAGTTTAAAACCAGTTATCCCCTTTTTCTATTAGGCTCCGGGAAGAAATCTAGGCTCCGGTAGAGGAGTCTTTCCGCCGAATATAGACAGGTTAAGTATATCGGCCTCTCGAGTCGATGACCCGGGTTCAAATCCCGGCCGGAGCACCAAAGAAGACGCTGGATCCAAGACTGTTTTCTTTTCACCTCTTTGTCTTAAAAACTTCTTTTCCAATAGTTTCAGTTTAGGTCTAAGGAGTGATCAAATTTAGACGCGTAATAATTCTGACCGGCACGCCCGGGGTAGGCAAAACAAACGTATCCAGACTATTGTCAAAAAGGTTAAAGGCGTTAAACATCGATCTGAACAAGATCGTTAGAGAAGAGAATTTGACTGTTGGTAGGGACGTAGAGCGGGAAACATTAATCGTCGATCTAAATGGGCTTTTGAAAAGAGTTAACGAGATCGTAGAGTCTTCATCTCAAGACGTGGTTCTTGAAGGACATTACGCTTCTGATGCCATATCTCCCGACCTAGTTTCGCATGTCTTCGTTCTGAGAAGAGATCCGTATGTGCTGAAAAAAACCCTCAAAAAAAGAGGCTTTAAAGAGTCAAAGGTCATGGAAAACGTGTTAGCCGAGATTCTGGACGTTTGTCTATTCGACGCAGTGAACAAATACGGTACAGAGAAAGTTTGCGAATTAGATGTAACAAATCATAGCGTAAGCGAAGTTGTTGAAAGCATGCTTCGAATACTCGGTGGCTTGGACGAACCATTGATCGGCAAGGTTGATTGGATCGGAAAGCTGGAAAAAGAGGGACGTCTTGACGAATTTATCAGGGCTCTCTAAGCGCTTGGGGCTCTTCAAGCAGCGTCAATACCTCTTTACTGGTCATAATGGTCACTCCACGCCTTCTCGAATACGCTTTAGCATGGTCGCTAAACTTGTTCCCTATAACTATGGGGTTTGATGTGTTTACGTCAGCTGCAGCTCTATCGAGTTTTATTATCTCATTCACTCCGACAGTTTTTGCATAATTCTTTACAGACACAATCCGTTTCTCTTCATCCTTGGTTATCAATAGGTCAAATACGTATATGAGCCCCGAAAGGCCTTCAAACAAGGCTTTTTGCTTGACGGCATATCCTCTTTTTCTAAATAGCTTCACAACGTTGTCTGTTAGCGATTTCTCGCTCAACTTTCCACTTCAAAATTAGTTAATGGTTGGTGGGAATATCTGATTGCGCCTGAATATACGTTTGTTGCCCAGTCGTTTCAAACGCTATTGCATCTTAACAATAGAAGGCCAGAAAAATTCCACGGTCAGGCTAATGAGTGCAACCACGTAACCATCGCACAATTTCAAAAAATGGTCTTTTGGCCGCTAGTTGCTATCTTTCGAGCTTTGAGTTCCGAAACTGCTTCCCTTGCTTCCCGTACATTGTCGTAGGTTTTTATGATCCGAACCTTTGAGTAGTCTAGCCTTATGGTTTTGCCACAATAGGGGCATTGCTTAGTTTTTCTGTCGCTTCTGACATAGAAAGGAAATTTGTGACAGGAAAGGCAATTGATGATGAAGTACTTCAAGAGTCGTTTCCCTACTTAGTTTCTAATCATTGTTTTTTAGTTCTTCTTATCGGCTGGAAACCATTTCTTTATTGATAAAGATGAAATCATTATATTTTGGTATCGCCTTTAATTCTCGTTTGAGGAGATAAGAAAGAGATTTGTCTTCGATAGCCGAAAGAAGTTTTCATCAAGAGCTACGGATGCTTCTACAAAGAAGTGTAACGGTTGTTACAACAGACGGTAAAATGTACGCTGGTACACTGGCCGGCTACAACGCCGACAATATGAGCATCTGCTTAGCTGATGTCAAAGACGAGAAAGGCGCCCTCCTCAACAGAATCTTCATAAACGGATCCATCGTTGCCAGACTATATACAATCGAAAAGTCTTTTGATCTTAAGGCACTGTCTGAGAGGCTGGATAAAGTTTTTCCAAGGATGGTCAAGCTTTACGAGGAAGCGGGCATTATAGTTGTGATGGATAAGATAAGGCTTAACGAAAACGGTATCGTTGAAGGATCGGGCCCAATAGCTGAGCGTGTTCAAAGGATTTATGACGAGTTCATGAGAGAAAAATCTAAGACTTAGGCTGTTTTCAGAACTTCTGATCTACTCAGCTTCATAGAGTGTTTAGCACGAAGCTGAAAGCGCGATGTCTTCATAAGACGGCCTTACGAATGGTCTTATCCTGAATAATTTCAGGCGATCCAAACTCTTAATAGCAGCCAATCACATAAGCTTTCAAAACTGGTTTGGTTGAGGTAAAAATCGATTAATCTTACTTTTAACATTTTATGAACTTTTTGAATAGAGCAAAACAACTGATAGCGCCTTCTAGACGGCATGGTTTCCTGTTAAGAATGGATGGTGGATAGAATTTCAAAGAATATTGTGATCAGGTTCTTAGGGGGCACTCAAGAGGTTGGTAGGTCTGCTATCGCCGTAAAATCCGGCGAAACCCAGATTCTACTAGACTACGGTGTAATGATCGATCACGAACCCGGTTTTCCGATGCACATCCCTCCTCGTGAGGTTGATGCGATAGTTCTCTCTCACGCCCATCTTGATCACTCGGGCTCAGTTCCTCTGTTTCATATCAAGAGTAAGACGCCTGTTTACGGAACCCCAATAACGTTTGAGATAACTCGGATTCTGATATCCGACTTCATCAAGCTGTCGGGTTACTATCTTCCCTACGAGTACATAGATCTCCAGAATATGTTGAACTGTAGCGAAAGCCAAAAATATCGTGAACCTTTCAAGATAGGGGACTTTCAAATAGAGTTTCTAAACGCTGGCCACATACCTGGTAGCGCTCAAACCATCGTAGAAACCGACAAGAAGAGGCTACTCTACACCAGCGATTTTAACGTGATGGGCACTAGACTGCTAAATGGAGCCGATCAATCATATGGCGATGTGGACGCCATAATAATTGAAGGCACATATGCCAACGAGGATCATATGGAAAGAAGAGAGGTAGAAAAGACCTTCATAGAAAAGATCAACAACGTCGTTGAAAGGGGAGGAACGGTTCTTGTGCCAGCCTTCTCTGTTGGGCGGTCGCAAGAGATTCTATGCATTCTAGCAGCACACCATTTCGAGTATCCGGTGTCTATAGACGGCATGGCAGAAGATGTTAATGAGATTCTGATGCGCTATCCAGGTTTTCTCAGAGACCCAGACCTATTCATGGAAAGCGTTCATATGGCGGACTGGATAAAGGGCTGGAAAGATAGAAGAATGGCGACCAGAAAGCCTGGAGTCATCGTGTCTCCTGCCGGAATGTTGAAGGGCGGAAACGCGGTCTTTTACATGAGCAAAATCGCAGGAAGAAGCGAAAACGCAATTTACATGGTGAGTTTCCAGATCCCAGGGACTCCCGGACACGAGTTGCTGACATCGAAGCGTTGCATTATCGGGGGGAAAATGAGTACAGTCAAGGCCGAGATTGAACACTTCGACTTTACGTCGCACTGCGGTCGCGCCCAGTTGCTTGATACCGTTAGAAAAGCAGGCAGTGATACTAAGATTTTTGTTATGCACGGAGCCGAAGAGAACTGTCAGGAACTTTCAAAATCGATAAGGGAAGAAATGGGCCTAGAAGCCTTTTCTCCAACATCGGGAGAAGTGTTTCAAGTTTAACGGGGATATGCGATCAAAGATCGTTGTCTTACCCATAGGCGGGATTGACGAGACGCTTCTTCAAGTGTTAGGTGAAGAGCTGGAGAAAAAAGTTCCAAACTCGGAAATCGTCGTAGCCAAAGAAGCGGTATGTGTTCCTGAAGAAGCCTACGACTCTTCAAGGAGACAGTACTATTCAACAAAGATCCTAGAAAAGATTAGTGAAAAGGCCTCGACGATGTCCGCGGGAAAAGTCTTAGGTGTAACCGCAGCTGACCTATATGTTCCACGTCTCAATTTTGTCTTCGGGGAGGCCTATTGTCCAGGCAAGGTAGCAGTCATCTCAATTAACCGTCTCAGACCAGAATTTTACAACGAACCACCAGATATCAGACTCTTACTTAGCCGTATGTCAAAAGAGGCAGTGCATGAGCTTGGTCACACTTTCGGACTGAATCATTGTTCGAATTCTGAATGTGTCATGTATTTCTCTAACAGCATCGTTGACACGGACACCAAAGGATCCGCCTTCTGCGATCAATGCCTCCAAAATCTAAGACTACCTCCTTGAGAGGGTGAAAGATTTAAACGAGGAAGCGTTCAAGGCTAGGCTTGCCTATCTTATTCCAATAGCCTTCTCCCTAGTAACTTCAGGGCTTTTAACACTTTTAGTTTTGGCAACTCAAGTAGAGCTTCCTTCGGTCGGCTTCTTTTCAGAGGAGGGCGCGGGTCCATTTCTGAACGGCCTGCTGTTCGTCTTGGCGATGGCGGCCGCTGGCACCCTTGTCCTCATTTTGATCAAGCATAGATCATGGCGCTTTCTGGAGATCATGTTTGCAGGCGCTTTCGCCTTAGTCACGTATTTTCTGACAATCGTCTACGGTCAGGCTTTCTTGACGGTTCTAGGAGCACGCGTGAACGGTATGACACTGTGGGTTCACATTCTTGGGGGCTTATCGGCTGGGGTTGCTACCTACAGCATCTTTATCTCGGCTAGTCGAGTTCAGGTTTTCGTTGCTCTAGTATTTGGAGCTGCTTTGGGCGCGTTTCTAGGCGTTTCTACACCAACGTTGAGCGCCATAGCACTATTCATTTTATTAATCATGTATGACGTTTTTACCGTTTATCGCGGCCCCGTCGGCAAAATTGCAAGTCAAGTGGAGCCCGAGAGACTCAAAGGGGTGAGCTTAACGTTCGGAAAGGTTCACATGGGTATGGGCGACATCGTCTTCTACTCGATGCTAGTGTCGCACATGTTCTTCGTCTATGGGATAAACTCTTTGATTGCGTCGTCGTTTGGAACCTTGATCGGCGTATACGCAGGCCTGAAGCTTCTCGAGAGACGATCCATGTTTCCGGGCTTACCGCTTGCCTTAGCACTTGGGCTATTGGCCGGCCTAGCTGTCTCTCTTTGATCCGATTTCTAATTGTTTTCTCAGAAACGTCATGTATCGTCGAGCTGCGACTAAGATGCAGGTGAATGTTTCGGAAGAAAGATTAGGAAGCTAATGGAATACTTAGCCCTGACTAGGTAGTCGAAAGGGTTTGAAACGAAACAGCGTCTTTGAAAGCAGCGTTGGAGCCCGAAAGATTTTGATGTATGTTCTAGGTGCGGCACTGATAGCCTTCTTGATAAATATGGCACCTAGCTATTGGTTAGAAGAGATAACAGCAAAAACCTCTTCCCTTATCCTTTCTCAGCTTGGCCTTGTCTCGTCATGGTTTTCCAACGGAATCCAGGCATACGTTCAAGTCGGCAACAACGTAGGAAGCCTAACCATAGAGATCGTTAGGGAGTGCACAGGCATCCACGTTATTGCGATCTTCTCAGGACTGGTTTTGCCTCTTAGAGAAGCTGACTTAAAGAGGAAACTCATCGCAATCATTATGGCAAGCGTGATACTGTTTTTCCTGAACATAACAAGAGTGTGTCTGACAATAGGCCTAATCTTCTTCAATGTTTTTCCCTTTTCAATAGTATTTCAGAATCCTACGGTGGAAACATACCACTATCCTCTAAGCTATTTGTACGGTGTCCTCGGCGTTTTCATTTTGATAGTGTCCGCCGACCGTCTTGTGCTACCAGAGTTGGGCGACATGTTGGTCGAGGTCGTGGCGACTCTGAACAAGGCGCTTTCGCATATAGCGATTAACATGCGGGGTGCGAGTCAATAGGTTGAAAAAGGCTTGTGTCCACATTGAGGAGAATTAGGCTCTGCTTAGTATTTCGCTAGGTTTTTTTACGATTTCTCCTTAGGAGGAAAAAGCCTCCAACCGCTCCCACGAAGACCAGCCCAAGAATAGTGTATATCAGACCCAGGTTGCTGTCTTTGCTCTTTTCTTCTACAATAAGCACGCGATCCGGGCTCTCAGCCTTCATGAAGGCTTCATCGCCGGCCCAAGACGCCTTGAGATAATGGGTTCCCGTTGATACAGGTGTCCAGACATAGAAATAGTTGCCGCCAGAAACCGTTTCCACGTTTGCCAATACCTGCCAGACAACCTCGTCATTACTGATGTAAATGGTAACTGTGTGGCCTGGATGAATAGGTAATATGACGCCACTGATAGTCACGTTCTCTCCAAACGTCACTTTATTCGAAGAAACTTCGCAGGTAACTTTGCTCAAATTCTTGCCAACAACCATCGTCTGTTCTGGGCTCGTAGCGTTAAGGTAGGCATTGTCTCCAGGCCAGGACGCCCTTATGCGCCACACCTCCTCGGCGGTGAAAGTCCAAAAATATGAGTAGTTTCCGTTCTGGTTAGAGAGCACAACAGCTAAGTCGATCCAAGTAGATCCATTGTCGTCACTGATCCAAATTGTTACATTGGCTGAATGGGGCGGGGCAATAAAACCGTAAATTAGGGCTTGCATGCCTACTGTCGCGGAAGAAAAGGATAAGTTGCAGGTTATGCGACTCGGCTCTTTGCTGGAGTTGCTGTAAAAGGCAGGGTGTATCCCTGTTCGTGATGCGAGAATAACGAATATCAACAGGATTTTGAGCACGTGAAACCTCTTTGGCTTAGTCAATGTATTTCTCGACTTGCTCAAATCAATTAAAGGTGCCGCTAACCCTCAGCAACTTGGCATTTCAGCTTCTTAATGACCTCTTCTGCCTCCGTAGGCTCCAACTTAAGGGTATAGAGAGTTTTCGGGGTTCTCAACTTCAGTTTGACAACGTCCTTTGCCCTCTTTATTTGGCAAACATTCGCAGACTCCGATAGGCTGACAAAGCGTTCTACATCTTTAGTTTCAACTGGCAAAGCTTCATTCCGCTCCTCGATGAACTAATCTGTCTTCCTAAACATCGGTTTTAAGTCTTTCTAAACAGGCAACGAAATGCGGATTAGTGGGCCCGCCCGGGGTTGAACCGGGGCCTCCGCCGCGTGAGGGCGATGTTCTGCCACTAGACTACGGGCCCAGAGAACTTCAACTCGATAAATCTGGAAAGTTTGGGCTATAAACATGACGTACAAATTGCGTGTCAATCTCCATTGTGCGCTCGACAGATAAATCTAAAGCAAGCTGATCTAGGCTCTTCTGGGAAATGTGGACACAAGGGGATGAGGCGCACGTAAGTGAGCACAGGCTATTACTTTGTTCCCAGCTCCCTATTCTTAAATCGCAGATTCTTACCTTTACACTTTCTACACTTTACGGCGCTAGCCGGGTTTCGTGCGCCGCATGATCTGCAGATCTTGAAGTAAAGTCTGTGTCTTTGGGCTATACGCCTCTTGAAGAGGTCTGTGACAGGCATGGCTTGTTCCCTTATCCTCCTAGATTGCTGAACTGAACATTTTAAAGGCTATCGTAAAGATTCTAGGGTGATGTAGGATCGCGTCTCCTCTACACCCTCTATTTGAGCCGCCTGACGAAGCACCTCGTCAAGCCGCTCCATCTCGACTATTATTATGATGTCCATGTCACCTGCCACTCGGAACGCGCTTCGTATCGGCAGCGAAAAGATCGCCTTATAGGCTTCTATCCTGTTTTTTGGTGAGATCTTGGCAAAGAGGAAAGCCGGGTTAGACGAAAAGCCCAGACTTTTCAGCCCCTTTTCCGTAATGTCTATGAAGCCCCTTCCCGTTCTAATGCGGCCTTGGTCTCTGAGCTTCCTTATGTGGACGTTCAGCGCCTGCCTTGTTATTCCTAATTCCTTCGCCAAATCGTTCTGCTTTGTCTGAATGGTGTAGGTGGTCATAGATCTGCTTCTATCATAAAGCATGTGTAGGAGGCGCAGGGGTCTCCCGGAGAGGACCTCTTCTGACATCGTAAATTCATCCTTTCTTGATTTAGGCTTGGTTTACTTAAGTCAAGTTGCATAAATTCCTTTCTGTCAAAACCGTAATGCATTTATTTATAAACATGATTAGGAGTGTAAAACACGGAAAACACACAAAACACAAGGGAGATTTCAAGAATGTCAGAGAGCACCGCAGTGCTAGTCGGGCGAAAGCCTGTCATGAACTACGTTCTAGCGTGTCTAACGTTGTTCCAAGAATCGGGAGTAGACGAAATAAGCATAAAAGCCAGGGGACGAGCCATCAGCACGGCCATCGACGTCGCGGAGATCTTGAGACGCCGTTTCATGTCGGACGTCAAAGTGAAGGACATCAAGATTGGAACGGATCAGATCGAGCGTGCTGAAGGTGGCGGTATGTCCAACGTCAGCAGCATCGAAGTCATCTTATCTAAGTAAACCCCTGAAGACCTCTACTCCCCCACCCTCTTTTTTCAAGAGGGATAACAAGTGAAAACCCCGCTTTGCGATTTTTGTCTTAGGAGTGGCGTACTATGCCCAAGATGCCAAGAAAAGGTCAGATTGGGCGAAATCAGTGAAACGGACGTAGAAGTCGCCAAGCTACTTCTAAGCCTTCAAGACAAATATCCTTCTCTGCAGAAAATCTCTTTCTACAAGGCGCATAAAGCTGACGGCGTATTGGCTATTCTCGTAGCGACTGGAGATCTGCCCCACCTACTTGGATACGGTGGGAAAATCCTGAGGGACATCGCGCAGAAGACTGGCAGGAACGTCAGAATATTAGAAAAGGGTGGAGAAATTAGAAAGTTCATCGAGGATCTATTGGCACCGGTGAACGTCGTCTCACTTAACACCATATGGTTGCCCGACGAGACCACCGAGACCAAGGTCATCATAGCCGGCCATTCTAGAAGACTGCCAATCGACGTAAAGACGTTGAAAGAGTTAACGAGTAGCATCTATGGGAAGACAATTCGGGTTGAATTCGAGAGGCAGAGAAGATGAGCCGATTACGCCACGACCCACTAGAAGAATGGCGTAGAACCCACTACTCCTCAGACATATCGCCCGAACTCGACGGCGCAAAAGTCACTGTGTTCGGCTGGGTCGAAGAAGTCAGAGACCTCGGTGGGATAAAGTTCATCGTCATAAGAGATAAGGAGGGAACCGTCCAGATTACGGCGCACCGTAAAGCCATTTCGCCAAAGATCGTCAAGAAGATGGATGGTTTGAGGAAGCAGGCAGTCGTTGGCGTTCAAGGCATCGTAAAGAAGATGGAGAAAGCTCCAAGAGGCGCAGAAATAATCCCTGAAGAGATCAAGGTTTTATCTTCGGCACCTCCTACCCTACCGTTGGACCCAACCGGTAGAATCCCAGCTGACATCGATGTTCGCTTGAACGCAAGAATCCTAGACTTGAGAAGACCAGCTTCTAGGGCAATCTTCAGAATTCGAGACGTAGTCTTGAGCGCCATTAGAAGCTTTCTATCTAAGCATGGTTATATTGAAGTTTGTACGCCCAAGATTATCGCTTCAGCCACCGAAGGCGGGGCTTCCCTCTTCCCTGTAGCCTACTTCGATAAGGAGGCCTTTCTCGCCCAAAGCCCTCAACTGTATAAGGAACAGTTGGTGAGCGACTTTGAGAAGGTCTTTGAGATAGGGCCTATCTTCAGAGCAGAGGAGTCGCGCACACAGCGCCATCTGAGCGAAGTCATCTCCGTGGATACTGAGGAGGCCTTTGTGACGGTCGAAGACGTGACAAAAACACTTGAAGAAATGATTCGCTACGTGTTTCATACGGTGGAGGACAGGTGCAAAAGCGAACTAGCCATATTAAAGCATAGACTGAGCCTTCCTAAGGCGCCCTTTGAACGCCTTACTTACGATCAGATCTTGGAGGAGCTGAGAGGAGAGGGAGTTGATGTACCTTGGGGGGAGGATCTTCTGACACCGTCTCTCAGGATCCTAGGGAAAGTTCATCCATCATTCTATTTCATTACGGATTGGCCCACCGCATCAAAACCCTTCTACATAAAGGTAAGAGAAGATGAACCCAAGATTTGTCAGGCATTCGACCTCATGCACGCTTGGAACGAGTTGGCTTCCGGAGGAACGCGTGTTGACTCGAAAGAGCAGCTGATACAGCGGCTTAAGAAGCAGGGGCTAGATCCATCATCCTTCGAGTATCATCTGAAGGTTTTTGACTATGGTATGCCCCCTCACGCTGGCTGGGGTATGGGGCTAGAGAGGTTGATGATGGTCATAACAGGCAAAAGAAATATTAGAGAGGTCACGTTTTTCCCGAGGGATAGGTTCAGGCTCGTTCCCTAGATGTCCCAATCAAGTTTCGCGTGTGCAAATTTATTATTATGAGGGGTAATCAATAAGTGATGAAAAGCGTATGCGGCTAGGAACTAAATGAAGTATGGAGGTCGACTCCGGTTGACGGAAAGAGATGTTGAGCTGGGCATAATTGGTGGAACGGGTGTATATGATCCGGGTATTATTGAGGATGTTAGGGAGGTCAAGGTCTTCACGCCTTACGGAAGGCCATCAGATCTCCCTATGATTGGTTATTACAAAGGACGAAAAGTGGTCTTTATTCAACGCCACGGGCGGAAGCATCAGATCCCACCGCACCGAATCAATTTTCGCGCCAACATATGGGCGATGAAGCAGCTCGGTGTTCGCCGAATAATATCGGCGTCTGCGGTAGGAAGTCTGGGGGAAGATTACAAGCCAGCTGACTTTGTCATCGTTGATCAGTTCATCGATAGAACTAAGGACAGGAGAGACACTTTCTACGAGGGAGGGCAGGTCTGCCACATCTCTTCCGCTGACCCGTTCTGCCCCGAATTAAGAACGATTTTCATCGACTCTGCCAGAAAGACGGGGCTGCGTTTCCACGACAAGGGTACATATGTGTGTATTCAAGGACCAAGGTTTTCCACGAGGGCTGAGTCCAAGCTATTCCGGTCTTGGGGCGCTGAAATCATAGGGATGACGCTTTACCCTGAATGTGTGTTGGCGAGAGAGGCTGAGATCTGCTACGTTACGGTCGCCATGGTAACGGACTACGATGTCTGGGCCGAGAAACCGGTTTCTGCGGAGGAGGTTACAAGAACGATGAGTCAGAATATTGAAAACTTCAGGAAACTGATAATGAATACGATGCCTTTGATACCGAAGGAACGGGGCTGCGAGTGCGGAGAGGCCCTGAAAGAAGCCTTGGTGTGAGATGCTATCTTAGAGTCTTGCCGACATGAAAGGAGACGTAGTTTGCGCAGTCTGATTTTTGCCGTTTTTGAACAGTCAGAAGCCCACGTTCATTGGTTCCTCGGGCTTCATAATCTCTCTGAGCAAGATTGTAGCATACTCGCCTCTTCTTAGAGAGAATTCAAGTTCAACGGCGACACGGTCGGGGTTCAATGAGTCTTCGGATATTCTTGAGACATTGAAATCGTTTATGGGGGCGATCATAGGTCGGAATGCTCCTTGTGAGCTGAACTCTTTCAGTTCGGGAAGATAGAAATCGTCGAGTTGAACATCTTCTTCGGATAGTATTTCCCGCTCAACATCTCCGTCGGCACTGTCAGGAATCTCGGTCTTGTAACCAAATACCGGTAGGACTAAGCACTTCTTTCCGTCCCTAAGGTCTTCATTAATCTTCATCTTGTCTTCTTGGACGATTAGTGTAGCTGCTTTTGATGGTAGACCGTGGCTATCTAGTTCGGCGACGTAGTCTCCGACTTCGCCGCCTTTCGAAGGGTTCATGGAGAGCTTCTGGCTTAGTAAACGGTTGAAAAGATACGATTGATATGCTTGCACGAACATACGTCCGAGTCTCCTTGGTAAGGCACGAAACGCGTTTGTGAAATCGTTTGGGTGTCTAGCAAGATAGTTAAGCATAGCAATCTCAAACTTCAAGTGTCTTGGAAAATCTTTCAAAGCCTGTTTGTAGTCTTGAGTACCACTCAACTTCTTCCTCGCCTCGGCGGCGTCAACTTCTTCCAAGGGTCTTGGCGCCGCGAGAAAAGTTAGGACTGCTTCTTCAAAACTTCCTTTAACAAGCTTCTTTCCAACTATATGTGTGACCGTTCCGAATCGTTGATGTCCGAAGAAGTTTGGCACCTCCCCAATATCTTTGACCTCCTCAAGAATTGACTCGATTCGATCCTTGACAGCCTCGCCTTCCCCCTCTATCTGCCTTATTGTTATTCGGAATCTGTTACCTAGGAGGTCTTTGAGTCTAATCGGTTTTGTTGAAAACTTCTCCGGCCGCAGTTCTATATCCTTTACGCGAACCCTGCCGACCTCCTTTGGCGAGATGTTCCATATGCTCACGTGCTGCGCCGTTAACGCTTTAGTATCCTTTATTCCTGCGTATCGAATTCTTCTCTTGCCCACTCCTAATCGGCTGGCGACCTGCTCCAACGCGAGAATGGTGTCCCAGTTCCTCTTTACGAGGACGCAGATCAGGTTTTCACCCTCACCAACAACTTTCTGAACCTCTTCCGGAGCAACTCGGGCCACAGATCCGTCTATCAGGGCTTCTTCGACGATGAAGTCTTCAGCAACCTGCTTTATCCTACCACCTATCCCATCGGTCTCTGTGTCATAGACTTCGATACCCAAGCGTCTGTCGTATTCGGGCACTTTCACTTCAGCAACCTCATAACAGGGGAAGATTTCCTGTTACTTTGTCCACAACTTGGCTTGGTGCCGGGCCTATGCCTAGGCAAGTATAGGTTCCAGGAGGCACCTCTGTCAAACCTTTGTCTTGAACCAAGGTTGTTGGCAGTTTCAGTTTTTTTGCTTCTTCTTCGATCTCTAAGAGCTCTTCTTCTGAGTCCACCATCACTACTACTTTACGTTGTCCCTCTTTGAGCCAAGCCTTCCACCACGCGTAATGCTCTTTTCTGGCAAGCTCTGCGCCTGAAACGGCGGCGTGGGCAACTTGAACCGCGGTCTTTCCACCGCTCATCTTTAGATCAACGCGGACAACGACAACCTGTTTATACTCAAGAAACAACAATCGTAAGCCCCATAACCGAAGTTTGATATTAATGTTCTCAGGTTGTTAAGGCTTGCCGAACGCTGGGGCGAAAGAGACCGATGTATTAGTCGTTGGAGCTGGACCCGCAGGACTGATAGCGGCTCGGACTGCGGCGCGCGAAGGGGTCGACGTCGTTGTTGTCGAGGAACATAACGAGGTGGGATTCCCTGTCCACTGCGCAGGTCTCCTGAGCATTGGAGGTTTGAGGGAGATAGAGGTGCCTCCAGATGTGTCTTTCGTCCAGAACGAGGTTTCCGACGCTGTATTCCATTCTCCCGGCGGTTTGACATTTAGAATTAGAGGAGGTGAAAGAAAGGCCTACGTTGTGGACAGGAGGGCCTTTGACAAGTTCCTAGCCGAGCAAGCAACGAGGGCAGGTGCAGACCTAAGGCTTGGTTTTCGAGTCGACTCCTTTATTCTCAAAAATAGACAAGTAGTAGGCGTCTCCGGAAAAGATGGATCTTCGTTAAAGGCGAAGGTTGTTATCGACGCAGAGGGTAGCAGTTGCAAATTGCTTAACAAGGCTGGGCTGAAGACGCCGGATCAAGCAGCCTTCTTGCCAGCAACACAGTTTGAGATCGACGAAGTAGAAGTGGACCCTGACTGTGTAGAGATCTTCTTCGGGAGGAAACTGGCACCGGGATTCTTCGCTTGGATAATTCCGACACGAAGATGCTCTGCAAGGGTAGGCTTAGCGTGTCGAGGAACCAACTTGCCTCAGCGTCTACAGGATCTTGTGAGAGATAGATTATGCACGGCTAAGATAGTCGCCAAACATGGAGGCCGCGTTTACACCGGACCCCCTTCACCGAAGACGTACGATGGCGGCTTACTGGTTGTAGGCGACGCGGCGGGCCACACAAAGGCGACGACAGGCGGAGGGGTAATCTTAGGTGGCATATGCGCCAAACTTGCTGGCATAACAGCGGCTGACGCGGTCTCAAAGGGCACTACTTCTGCGACTTTCCTGAAAACATACGAGAAGAGCTGGAAAAAACGTCTAGGAACCGAGTTTCGTGCAATGCGTTTAGCCCGTAGAATGGGGGACATGCTTTCAGATAAAGCTCTGGACGAAACCTTCAGACTAATCATAGAAAAAGGTTTACAGAGATTGATAGAAGAGCGCGGTCAAATCGATTTTCAAAGTAGACTTCTGATGAGGTTAGCTCTG
>Ga0315282_10007005_pt1 | contig 18663 bp, 18 predicted proteins | sample YL17G07_20_MG_FD_203693 | JGI IMG/M metagenome (GOLD analysis project Ga0315282, IMG submission 203693) | Sediment microbial communities from Yellowstone Lake, YNP, Wyoming, USA - YL17G07_20 | ecosystem: Environmental > Aquatic > Freshwater > Lake > Sediment | place: USA: Wyoming | collected...
TTGATGAAAATGGGAGTCCTCGGAAAACCAAGGACATCATGTGCAGACATGTAGGGTGGGCACGGCCCACCTTCATAATTGCTTAAATCTTCATCATGTTTAGTTCATGGGGCAAGGGCCCTGGCTGCCAGCGCAATTTTCGTACCGGACACTTCTGCCCCGGCCCCCCTTTAAGAAAGGGGGGTAATAATAAAAGCCTTTGATTAATCAGGAAAATTTCCTGTTAAGTCCCTTTTTCCTAAAGGGGGATTTAGGGGGATTATTCAAGCCTTCCCACTTTGGGTAAGCCTCTTTCACAGCTCTCGACAACTTGGAAGCAGGAGTGTTTATGGCCCGCTATGACCGCGAGACCCTGGTGCGTTGGGACCGGGACCACCTCTGGCACCCCTTCACCCAGATGCAGGCCTTCCGGGAGGAAGAACCCCTCATCGTCAGCCGGGGGGAGGGCGTCTATCTTTACGACCTGGAGGGCCGGCGCTACCTGGACGGGGTTGCTTCCCTGTGGGCCAACCTTCATGGCCACCGGCGCCGGGAGCTGGACGAGGCCCTGCGGGCGCAGCTTGAGCAGGTGGCGCACAGCACCCTGCTGGGCCTGGCCCACCCGGCGGCCATCGTGCTGGCCCGCCGCCTAACGGAGCTGGCGCCCCCGGGCCTTACCAAGGTGTTCTTCTCCGACGACGGCTCCACCGCGGTGGAGGTGGCCCTGAAGCTGGCCTTCCAGTACTGGCGCAACCGGGGCCAGAACGACAAGCGGCTCTTCCTGAAGCTCAGCAACGCCTACCACGGCGACACCCTGGGGGCGGTGTCCGTGGGCGGCATCCCGCTGTTCCACGAGATCTATCGGCCCCTGCTCTTTGACACCCTGGAGGCCCCGGCGCCGTATTGCTACCGCTGCCGGCACCGGGAGGACTGCGACCTCCAGTGCCTGACCGTCCTGGAAGAGCAGGTGGCCGCGCATCAGCAGGAGCTGGCCGCGGTCATCATCGAGCCCCTGATGCAGGGGGCCGCGGGCATGATCCCCCAGCCGCCGGGCTATCTGGCGAAGGTCAGGGAGGCGACCCGGCGCCACGGGGTGCTCCTCATCGCCGATGAGGTGGCCACCGGCTTCGGCCGCACCGGGCGGATGTTCGCCTGTGAGCACGAAAACGTCAGCCCCGACCTCATGTGCCTGGCCAAGGGGCTCACCGGCGGGTATCTGCCCCTGGCCGCCACGTTGGCCAGCGATGACCTCTACCAGGCCTTCCTGGGCGACTACACCGAGTTCAAAGCCTTTTTCCACGGGCACACCTACACCGGCAACCCCCTGGCCGCGGCGGTGGGGCTGGCCAGCCTGGATATTTTTGTCAGAGACCGGGTGCTGGAGGGTTTGGCCGCCAAGATCGAGCGGTTGAGCACCCATCTGGCCGAAATGGCGGGCCACCCGCACGTGGGCGACGTGCGCCAGCTGGGGTTGATGGTGGGCCTGGAGCTGGTGCAGGACAAGGCCGGCCGGGAGCCTTTCCCGGTGGCCCGGAGGGTCGGCCACCGGGTGATCCTGGAAGCGCGCCAACTGGGGGCCATTCTCCGGCCCCTGGGGGATACCATCGTCCTGATGCCGCCCCTCAGCATCACCCTGGCGGAACTGGACGAGCTCTGCCGCATCACTTTTGAGGCCATCCGCCGGGGGACGGCGGCGGGTTAAATAGGGGCGGGGTGGGATGACGTCTTTTGCAGATATGGGCCGGATAGTCGCTATGCCTGCAGAGACTCGGTTTAATGCCGGGGCCAGCTGCTAATCGCGGCGGATACCCAGGTGGTCCCTATCTTTCCTAGTGCCCCCCTACTATTGCCCGGTGCCGCCTAGGAAAAAAATTGCGGCAAGACTGGGCAATCTATCAGAAATATGGAAATTGTTTCAATTCTGTGATAGATTTTTCAATGAGATTCCTCCAATTATTGGACGGCTTGGATCCAAATCCGGTTTGGACCGAGACTTGAAAGGAGGGGAAACGTATGGACTGCCTTCCGCACCATGACCGGGGGGCTTTTTTTTCCGAATCCGCCGAGGCGCTGAAATTCACCGAGGCCCTGGACCAGATGCACCATGAGTTGGGAGGGGTGCTCTCCCAACTGACCCCGGACCTGGCCGAGACCTTGATCAGGGAAATTCAAGCCGCGCCTCGCATCTTCGGCTGCGCCACCGGCCGCTCCGGGTTCATCCTCCGGTGCTTCTTGATGCGCCTGATGCACCTGGGCTTCAACGTCTATTTCGTGGGAGAGACCATCACCCCGCGCATCCGCCCGGCCGACCTGCTCATGGTCATGTCGGGCTCGGGAGAGACGGCCCAACCGCGGGAGATGCAGCGCCGGGCCAACGCCGTGGGGGCCCGCACCCTGGCCCTGACCACCCACCGGGAATCCACCATCGGGCGGGAAGCCCAGGTGGTCCTCCTGATCCCCGGCACCACCAAACTGACCCGGACCCAGGAGGCCACCTCGGTGCAATGCCCCGGCAGCCTCTTCGAACAGGCCACCTTCCTGTTCCTGGAAGCCGTGGTGCTCATCCTCTACCAGCGACGCCTGGGCCACGACCAGGACGAAATCCTGGACCGCCATACGGATTTGGAGTAGATGATGTTGGGGGAGGGGGCTAAGGGCTTTTTCGTAAGTGCTCTTACCCCCACCCCCAATCCCCCACCCCCAATCCCCTAAGTTTTAGGCTGGGAAGTCGAGGCCGTAGGCCACGCCTTCCCAGCCCCTTATGCGGGTTGGGAGGGGGGTTGGGGGAGGGGTTAAGGGCCATGGGCCCTTAACCCCCTCCCCCAAGTAACTTTCCGAAGGAAAAAACTATGCCTCCTATCTTGCAGTTGGCTTTGGATTTTGTGGATTTGCACCGGGCCGTGCATGTGGCCAAGCTGGCGGTGCCCGCCGGGGTGGATTGGCTGGAGGCCGGCACTCCCCTGATCAAGAGTGAGGGGCTGGACGCGGTGCGGGAGTTGAAGCGTCTTTTTCCCGGCAAGGCCATCGTGGCGGACATGAAGATCATGGATGCGGGGCGCATCGAAGTGGAGGCCGCGGCCAAGGCCGGGGCCCAGATCATCGACGTGTTGGGCACCGCCACGGACGCCACCATCGAGGAATGCATCCAGGCGGGGAAGAATTACGGGGCCCGCATCGTGGTGGACCTCATCGCGGTGGCCGACCCGGTGGCGCGGGCCAAGCAGGTGGAGGAGCTGGGGGCGGACTACATCACGGTGCACGTGGCCATTGACGAGCAGATGCGGGGCCGGGACCCCTTTACCATTTTGCAGGCGGTGAGCCAGGCGGTGCAGATTCCGGTGGGGGTGGCCGGCGGCATCAACTCCGAGACCGCGGCCGCGGCGGTGGCCCACGGGGCCACTTACGTCATCGTGGGCGGGGCCATCACCAAGGCCCTGGACCCCGAGGCCGCCACCCGGGAGATTCGCCGGGCCCTGGACGAAGGCGAGGTGATCCCCACCACCCTGTTCAAGCGGGTGGGCGAAGAAGGGATCCGCCAGGTCCTGGAGATGGTCTCCGCCGCCAACCTCTCCGACGCCCTGCACCGGGGCGGGGTGCTGGAGGGTTTGCGCCCCCTGTTCCCGGGCATCCGCATGGTGGGCCGGGCTCTAACGGTGCGCACCTACCCGGGGGATTGGGCCAAGCCGGTGGAGGCCATCGACGTGGCCCAGCCCGGGGACGTGCTGGTCATCGACGCCGGCGGGGTGGGCCCGGCCATCTGGGGGGAACTGGCCACCCACTCGGCCTTGCAAAAAGGCCTGGCCGGGGTGGTCATCGACGGGGCCCTCAGGGACTCCGGCGACATCGCCAGGCTGGGCTTCCCGGCCTTTTCCCGGTTGGTGATGCCCAACGCCGGGGAACCGCGAGGGTTCGGGGAGATCGGCCTGCCCATCCGCATGGGCCACGTCCGGGTGGAGACCGGCGACTGGCTGGTGGGGGACGACGACGGGGTGACCGCCCTGCCGAAGCGCCTGGCGGTGGAGTACGCCAACCGGGCCATGGACGTCCTGGAAAAAGAGAACCGCATCCGGGAGGAGATCAAGGAAGGCAGCACCCTGGCCCAGGTGACGGATTTGCTCCGCTGGGAGAAGAAGACGTAGATGGGGGAAGGGGCCAGGGTCCTGAGGACCCTGCCCCTCCCCCCATACCCCCCTCCCCAACCCGCATATTGATAGAAATTTACCCCCTTTATCTCCTGGTTCCCAAGCTCCCGCTTGGGAACCCAACTGGGTGTCAACTTCCATTTGGCTATTATCTAAGCAATGTAGGGTGCGTCTCACGCACCATCCAAGGGTAAGGGGCTTAAACAAATATGGTGCGTAAGACGCACCCCACGACTCTGCTAAATTATTGTAAGGCGCGCATTGCCCGCCATCCAGTAACATAGGGCGTGCCGTGCACGCCGATTAATGGCGGCCAAGGGCCGCCCTATGTCCAGTTGCACAGGCGGGAAGCCTGTGCCACCAATTCCTCAGAACTTCCCGGAGCAAAGATTTCGATTTACCTTGATTCTTAAACCTTTTCCCCTTTTCGCCGTTTCCCCTTTTCCCCCTTGCTCTCCTTGCAGCGCTTCCTGGCCTCCTTGCGGCACAGTTCCCAGATGACGCACCCCTGACGGAACTTGCAATAGAGGCAGGGGTCGGTGCAGGCCTTGCACAGGTCCAGGCACTCCTTGCAGTACCAGAACTCCATCTTCTGGCATGTAACTAAGGCCTCCCGGTGCGGGTGGAAGCGGCAGGTACGCAGCAATTCCATAAAATAATTATATCAAAGAGTTGTTAAGTGGGGCCCCGTCAAAGCCCAAGGAGGCGCGCAAAGTAAAGTATGGTAGGGCGGGCCTCCGTGCCCGCCTATCATTTTATTCCATTGGTTGGATATGGGGCGGGCACGGAGGCCCGCCCTGCCAGTTTCTCGGTGAAATCTCATAATAGTTACTGCTCGCCCAAGCCCCGGGTGGCTTCTTAAGGGCCTTTTCTTTTTTTCCCGTTCCCCAGGGTTTCCACGATAACAAAAATCTCCGGAATCCCCTTTAAAAAAGGGGGATTTCATCTTATTTTAATAACAATGGGTTTAAGGGGATAATGGCTAAAACGTTGGAGACGTTGCCCCGGTAACCGGCTTGAGACCGGCTGCCAAGAGGTTGATCCATGGATGAAGATAAGTACGCGGCCGCCCGCCATAACATGGTGAAGACCCAGCTCATCCCCCGGGGGATTGCCGACCCCCGGGTGCTGGCCGTCATGCGGAAGGTGCCGCGGCACCGCTTCGTGCCCTCCCACCTGTGGGACCAGGCCTACAACGATTATCCGCTGCCCATCGGGGAGGACCAGACCATTTCCCAGCCCTATATCGTGGCCCTGATGACCGAGATCCTGGAGCCCCGGGAAGCGGACAAGGTGCTGGAGATCGGCATGGGCTCCGGCTACCAGGCGGCCATCCTGGCGGACCTGGTGGCCCAGGTCTTCACCATCGACCGGATGGCGCCCCTGGTTGCCGCCGCCAGGCAGGTGCTGGAGTCCCTGGGGTACCGGAACATCAAGACCCGGCTGGGGGACGGCACCGAAGGGTGGCCCGAAGAGGGCCCCTTTGATGGCATCATGGTCACCGCCGCGGCCCCCCAGGTGCCCCGGCCCCTGACGGAGCAACTGGCCCTGGGCGGGCGGTTGGTGATCCCGGTGGGCGACCGCTACTCCCAGACCCTGACCCTGGTGCGGAAGATCAAGGACGGGCTGAAATACGAATACCACGGCGGCTGCCGCTTCGTGCCTCTCATCGGCAAGTACGGCTGGCAGGAGTGGGAAGGGCGGGGCGGCATTTTTTCGGATTAAGTTGGGGGGAGGGCGGGGAGTGAGACATTTGGGGGGCGCGCGCCCAGGGGCCGAGGGCCCCACCCCCCAACCCCCTCCCCAACCCCCATAAGGAATCTGGGGAAGACGGGGCTAAGCCCCGACTTCCCCAGATTAAATCACTCCTTAAGGGATTGGGGGTGGGGGATTTGGGGAGTTTTTCATAAGTGTAAGGGCTTGCTGCCCTTAGCCCCCTCCCCCAAATAATTTCCCCCCTCACTCCGACTGGGCGACGCGCTTCTCCGGGAAGTTGGCCTCCAGGAGCCGTTTGGCCAGGGGGGCGGCCACCGCGCCGCCGCCGCCGCCGTGCTCGATGAGGACCGCCACCGCGATCTGGGGGTCGGAGACCGGGGCATAAGCCACGAACCAGGCGTGGTTCTGGGTCCCCTTCACCCCTTTCTTTTCCTTTTCCAGGGCCACCACCTGGGAGGTGCCGGTCTTGCCGGCCACCTCCACCTGGGGCAGCTTGGCGTTCTTGCCGGTCCCTTCGCTCACCACCCCGTGCAGGGCCTTCTGCACGAAGTCCAGGGTGGCGGCGGAGGCCCCCAGGCTGGACTTCAGGACGGGCCTGGCCTGGTAGAGGATCTCACCCGCGGGGCTTTCCACTTTTTCCACCAGCTGGGGTTCGTAGAGATAACCGCCGTTGGCGACGGCCGCGGCCACCTGGGTCATCTGGAGGGGGGTGACCAGGTTGTAGCCCTGGCCGATGGCCACCGACAGGGTTTCCCCTTCGTGCCAGGGCTGGTGAAAGCGGGCTTTTTTCCAGGCCGTGGAAGCCACCAGGCCGGTCATTTCCTTGTCCAGGTTCAGGCCGGTGGGCTGCCCCAGGCCGAAGCGGTGGCTCCACTCGGCGATGCGGTCGATGCCCAGGCGCCGGCCCACGTTATAGAAATAGATGTCGCAGGACTGCACCAGGGCCCGGTAGAGGTCCACCCCGCCGTGGCCGCCCTTCTTCCAGCAGTGAAACACGTGGTTGCCGAAGGGCATGGTGCCGTTGCAGTAGAACACGGTGCTCGGGGTGATGACCTTCTCCTCCAGGCCGGCCACCGCCATGACGATCTTGAAGGTGGACCCCGGGGGATACTGGCCCTTCAACGGGCGGTTTTCCAGGGGGTGGTCTTTGGCGGTGCTGAGCTTCTGCCACTCTGAGGCGCTAAGCCCCCGCTCAAAGGCCTCCTGGGAGAAGGTGGGGGAAGAGGCCATGGCCAGGATCTTGCCGGAGCGAGGGTCCAGGGCCACGATGGCCCCCATCTTGCCCTCCAGGCAGGCCTCGGCTTCCTGCTGCAGCTTATCGTCCAGGGTGAGGAAGACGTTGGCCCCCGGGGTGGGAAAGATGCGGTCCAGCTGGCCCAGCTCCCGGCCGTAGGCGTCCACCTCGATGCGGCGGTAGCCCCGCTGGCCCCGCAGGTATTTCTCCCAGGCCAGCTCCACCCCGCACCGGCCCAGATAGTCGCCCATCTTGTAGCCCGAAAACTTGCCGCTCTTGAGCTGGACGTCGGTGACTTCCCCCAGATAGCCCAGGACGTGGGCCGCCTGCCCTTTGTGGCGGTACTGCCGTTTGGGCTGGATTTGGACCATCACCCCGGGTAGCTCGGACTGATAGGTCTCCACCCGGGCCAGGTCCTCCCAGGTAAGGTCGGCCCGGACCCGCACCTGGTGGAGGCCGGCGCTCTTGGCGCCGGTGATTTGGGCGGCCAGCGGCTGGGGGTCCAGGCGCAGGAGAGACGCCAGGCGCCGGGTCAGGAGCGGCACGTCGGCCACATCTTCCGGCACCACCACCAGTTCATAACTGGGCCGGTTGCCCACCAGCAACTGGCCGTGGCGGTCCAGGATCATGCCCCGCCAGGGGGGGAGGTCCAGCTGGCGAATGCGGTTGTGTTCCGAGCGCTGCCGCAGGTCTTCTCCCTGCACCAGCTGCAAGAACCAGAGGCGCAAGAAGAGGAGGCCGAAGAGGCACAGGATTACCAGGGCGGCGCCGGAGAAGGTCCGGCGCGCCTGTTCCTGCTCCTCCGGGGGTATCAGGCCGCCGAAAGTGCCTTCCAGGAACCGGTATCTGAAAAAGCCCTTGGGCTCCGCGCCTAGCATGGTGCAAGGTCTCGATTTACGAAAAGGAGTGGTAGGCGGGGGGTTCGCTCAAGGCCCGCCAGCCGAAGCGGCGCAAGAATTTTTCCAGGCCCTTGACCAGGTGTCGCATCAAGGGCCCCAGGGCCGCGGTCCCCAGGATCTCCCAGGTCTGGTGCGTGATCATCTCTTTGCTGATGTTGGGCTGCAGTCCGAGGAGGACGGCGCCGGCGTGGAAGCAGACCTCCTGCAGGGTCAGGGCCACCACGCTGGCCAGGACCTGGGAGCCGATGCGCTGCAGCAACAGGCGGCGCCGAAAGAACCGGGCCGCCGCCACCAGCACCAGGGACGCCCCCAGGTGGAGGCCGAAGGGCGTGGTGGCGTAACTATCCTGCAGCAGGCCCAGGGCCAGAGCCAGAGCCAGGGCCAGGGACAAGGACGGCCGCAACCCCACGTAAAACAACAGCAGGGCCAGCAGCCGCAGGTGCACATGGGGGAAGAAGAGCAGATTCTGCAAGTAAAAGAAGCCCAGCCCCATGGCAGAGAACAGGAGAAAAGCGGCGATCATGGCTCAGAAATGGCGATATTGGCGACCTTTACCACCAGTACTTCTTCCAGGGCGGATAAATCCACCGCCGGCGTCACCTCGATTTCCTGGAAGAGCCCAGGGTTTTTCTTGTTGGTCCCGGAGACCCTGCCAAATACCAGGCCCTTGGGGTAGAGGCCCGCCAGACCGGAAGCCAGCACCAGGTCACCCAATTGCACCTCGGCGCTCTTGGGAACAAATTCCAGGGAGCAGCGGTTGCCGCCTTTGCCCTGGAGGATACCCCGCACCCGGGTCCGATGGATCATGGCATCGGCGCCGCTTTTGCGGTCCACGATGAGCATCACCTTGGAGTACTGGGGATAGGCCTCCACCACCCGGCCGGCGATCCCCTGAGGGGCCAGGACCGGCAGCCCTTCCTTGACTCCCTGGACCTGGCCCTGGTCGATCATGGCGCTGCGGGACCAGAGCGACGGGTCATAGCCAATGACCCGGGCCCCGATGACGGGCATGGCCACCTGCCGCTTCAGGTCCAGGAGGGCCTCCAGACGGGTCAGGGCCTGCTGGGCCTCCTGGAAGCGCACTTCTTTCTGTTTGTACTCCTCCAGGCGCTGCCTGAGGGTGGCGTTTTCCTGCTTCACCTCCACCAGGTAAAAGTAGCCCCCCCAGAGATTCTTGACCCCCCGGGTCATATACTCCAGGGACCGCAGCCCCGGGGCGGTGAGGGAAATCATCCAGCCCTCCACCTGCATCAGGGCCGGAGAGCGCTTCAGGCTCAGGGACAGGACGGAGAAGACCAGCAGCAGGGCAACGGCAATGATCAGCGGGGTGCGGTAGCGACCTTTGGGGCGCAAATCAAACCTTCTTAATCAATCATGACTTCCTTGAGGATGTTCAGGTTATCCAGGGCCCGGCCGGAACCCAGGACCACAGTGGTCAGTGGGTCGTCGGCGATCTTGATGGGAAGCCCGGTCTCCTGGTGGAGCAGGATGTCCAGGTTCTTCAGCAGGGCGCCGCCGCCGGTGAGGTAGATGCCCCGGTCCACGATGTCCGCGGCCAGCTCCGGCGGGGTCTGCTCCAGGGCGGTCTTGACGACGGCCACGATGGTGTCGATCTGCTCCTGGATGGCCTGCCGGACCTCGTCGGAGTTGATGTTGATGATTTTCGGGATGCCGGTGACCAGGTCCCGGCCCTTGACGTCCATGGACTCGCTTTCGGGGCCGGGATAGGCGTTGCCGATGGTGGTCTTGATGATCTCCGAGGTGCGCTCGCCGATGAGGAGGTTGTAGGTCCGTTTGACGTACTGCAGGATGGCTTCGTCCATCTTGTCGCCGCCCACCCGCACGGACTTGGAGTAGACGATGCCGGCCAGGGAGATGACCGCCACCTCGGAGGTGCCGCCGCCGATGTCCACCACCATGTTGCAGATGGGCTCGGTGATGGGCAGCCCGGCGCCGATGGCCGCGGCCATGGGCTCTTCAATGAGATAGACTTCCCGGGCCCCGGCGGATTCGGCCGACTCGCGCACCGCCCGTTTCTCCACCGGGGTGATGCCCGAGGGCACGCAGATGATGATGCGGGGCCGGATTAGGGAGCGGCGGTTGTGGACCTTGCGGATGAAGTGGCGCAGCATGGCCTCGGTGATTTCGAAATCGGCGATGACCCCGTCCTTCATGGGGCGGATGGCCACGATGTTGCCCGGGGTGCGGCCCAGCATCATCTTGGCCTCCCGGCCCACGGCCAGCACCCGGCTGCGGTGGTCCCGGTCGCTTTTGCGCACCGCCACCACCGAGGGTTCGCTCAAGACGATGCCCTTGCCTTTGACGTAGACCAGGGTGTTGGCGGTGCCCAGGTCGATGGCCAGGTCGTTGGAAAACCATCCCAAGATGGGATCGAGAAACATAAGACATTACTCCTTTATCATGGAAACACCGCCCGTGGTGTGGCAGTACCGGTTAGAGGGCAAAAAGGCGCCCCGTCTCGGAGCGCCGGAGAGGGACTGCAAAAGCTCCTCGCCTTTCTATTTTGCCTACTTACGGAAAAATTTCAAGCTAAAAATCCTGGGAGGCCCTTCCGGACCAAGCTAAAAAGGGGGGCGGGGACGAAATGAGGCCTTTGAAGCGGGGCAAAGCCGCAAAATCTCCATGCCTCCCTTGACAAAGGGCGAGATAAATGGTTTATAAAATGGTTGGAAAAAGTTCTGGGAATAAGGATGGTTGAATGAAACGCACCTATCAGCCCCATAATCTGCGCCGGGCCCGAACCCACGGCTTTTTGGAGCGGATGAGCACCAAGGGCGGCCGTCGGGTTGTGAAGCGCCGTCGGGCCAAGGGCCGGACACGCCTCTCGGTCTAAGGGTGGGAGCCTCCTGAGCCGGACCCCGAAAACCCCCAACCGGTGCTCCGCCAACACCCCCACCGCTAAAGGGACTGCCCGTTTCACCAAAGCGGACCGTATCCGCCGACGGGCCGATTTTCTCCGGGCCCAGGCCCAGGGCCGGCGGCTCCACACGCCCCACTTCGGCATCGTTCTGGGGCCAGGGCCCACCGGCGCGCCCCGCCTGGGGTTGGCGGTGACCCGGCGCCTGGGAAGCGCGGTGCGGCGCAACCGGGTGAAACGCTTGCTGCGGGAATTCTTTCGCCGCCACAAGCAGCAACTGCCCCCCGGTGACCTGGTCATCATGGCCAAAAAGGGGGCCGCGGAGCTGAACTACCAGCAGGTGGAGGAAGAATTGGGCCGCTTGCTGCTCCGCCGGGAGAAGGATACAAGCAATGACCAGCGTGGTTTTCCATAAGGTATCCGATTACTCCTTAAAGCTCGCGTCTGGGTTTCAGAGGCTTGGAGTCCCCCTTTGCTAAAGGGGGATTTAGGGGGATTAACAAGAGGTTATTTATAATCCCCCCTTTCCCCCCTTTAGAAAAGGGGGGAAAGAAATATGTCTAATTATGCCATAATTATGAAACCAGCCACTAAGGTGGGCCTGCTGCTTATCAGGACTTACCAGTTGCTGCTGTCGCCGCTGATCCCTAGCTGCTGCCGCTTCGCTCCCAGCTGTTCGCACTATGCCGCCGAAGCCCTGGCGCGCTACGGTTTCTTAAGGGGCCTGTACCTGAGCCTGCGGCGCCTGGGCCGCTGTCATCCCTTCCACCCCGGGGGCTGGGACCCGGTACCCTGAGGAGTCTGACATGGAAAAACGGGCCTTGATAGCCCTGGCCTTGAGTTTTCTGGTATTTCTGGGTTTCATCTATTTTGGGCAAACTTTCCAAAAGCGCCTGGCGCCCGAGGCCCCGGCCCCCACCCCCGCGGCGCCGGCGGTTCCGGCCCCGGCGGCCCCGGCAGCTCGCCCCCGGCCGGCGCCGCCTCCGCCCAAAGCGGCTCCGGCCCGGCTGGTCCGGGACATCGTGGTGGAGACCCCGCGGTTTAAGGCGGTGTTCACCGAGTCGGGGGGGTGCCTCAAGAGTTTCCAGCTGAAGGACTACCTGGAGAGCCTGCCCTTCAAACCCCTCTCCAGCTTCAAGGCGGGCCCCGTGGCCTTTGAGATGGAGCGCTACCAAAGCCCCCAACAAGCCGGGGCCAAGCCCAAGGAGCTCATCAGGGCGGGGAAAAATCAGGAACTCCCCCTGAGCCTGGCCTGGGAAGGCAGGAATCTGGAGGTGCCGGCCACCCTGTTCTACGAGGCGTCCCAGCCGGGGCTCACCCTCAAGCCGGGAGAGAAGGGCGCTTTGAAGTTCACCGGCACCAGCCCCCAGGGCCTGGTTTTCACCAAGGTCTTCACCTTCACCGGCGACGGTTACAGCTTTGACCTGGCGGCGCAATTGGCGAACCACACCGGCCAGCCTCTGGAAGGGCAGCTTTCCCTGGAGCTCAGCGAAAATTTTGCCGATGAAGAGGCCTCCCGCTTCCATTTCCTGGGATTCAACGGCTCCATCAATAACCGCTGGGAGGACATCAAAAGCGGCAGCCTTCAGGAGTCCGGCGGATGGTTTCAGAAAAAGCCGGCTACCGCCAAACCCGCCACTTTGACCTTTTCCGGCAAGGTGGATTGGGCCGGCCTGGACGAGGGGTACTTTCTGACGGCCATGGTCCCGGCGGTCCCCAAGGCCGTGGTCACCCTGTCGGAGAAACCCGGGAGCCCCATGGTGGCCGCGGTGAAGATCGCGGTGGAGGCCCTGGGGCCGGGCCAGGAGACCCAGTTTTCCTATGCCCTCTATTTCGGGCCCAAGGACCTGAGCAACCTCAAGCCCCTGGGGCTGGACCGGGCGGTGAACTTCGGCTGGTTCGATTTTCTGGGCAAGCCCCTGCTGTACGTCTTGAAATTTTTTAAAGACTACGCCTTTAGTTACGGCTGGGCCATCGTGATCCTGACGGTCTTGCTCCGCATCGTCTTTCTCTACCCCAACCATAAAAGCTACAAGTCCATGAAGGACATGCAGAAGCTGCAGCCCAAGGTGGCCAAGATCCGGGAGAAATACAAGGACGACCGGGAGGCCATGAACAAGGAGCTGATGGCCCTGTACCGCACCTTCAAGGTCAATCCCATGGCCGGCTGTATGCCCATGCTGCTGCAGTTGCCGGTTTTCATCGCGTTGTACAACGTCCTGGGCTATGCCATCGAACTGCGGCACGCTTCCTTTATCCCCACGCTGCCTTTTACTGACATCGTCTGGCTGGCGGACCTGTCCGCCAAGGACCCGCTCCTGATCACCCCCCTGGTCATGGGGGCCACCATGTTCATCCAGCAGAAGATGACCCCCTCGCCCGGAGATCCCACCCAGGCCAAGATGATGATGTTTCTGCCCCTGGTTTTCACCTTTCTCTTTTTGAATTTCGCCTCCGGCCTGGTGATCTACTGGTTGGTCAACAACGTTCTTTCCATCGTACAGCAGCACTACACCAACAAGTACCTTACCTAGGGTTTCAGGGGATGGGTTGATGGAGTTTCAGGAGTTTGAAGGCAAGAGCACCGAGGAAGCCATTAAGATAGCCTGTGAACATTTCCAGGTAGCGCCGGAGAGCCTGGAGATCGAAATCGTTTCCGTAGGTTCTCCCGGGTTATTCGGGCTGGGGAGCCGCAAAGCCAGGATCCGGGCGGCGCTGCGGGGAGCGACCGAAGAGGACCTGCTGCCCCTGGCCCAGGAGCTGCTGCAGCAGCTGCTGGAGAAGATGCACGAGCCCGCCGAGGTCAGCGCCCAGCATGAGGACGACCGCATTACCCTGCGCATCGAAACGGAGGACGCCGGCCTGCTCATCGGCAAACTGGGCCAAACCCTGGATGCCTTGCAATATCTGGTCACCAAGATGCTGGCCAAGAAAAGCCGCCGGAAAGTCAGGATCGCCATCGACGTGGAAGCCTACCGGGCCCGCCACAACGAGGCCCTGTCCCACCTGGCCCGGAAGAACGGGGATAAGGTCAAGCGCAGCGGCAAACCCGTCACCTTGAGCCCCATGAATCCCTATGACCGCCGCATCGTGCACCTGGCCCTGCAGGGGGACAAGGACCTGAAGACCATGAGCCGCGGGGAAGGCCTCTATAAGAAGGTGGTCATCTCGCCGGCGAAGAAAAAGGAAGGCCAGGAGGATGCCCCCGGGCCCCACGAATCACCCTGAGCCGGCCGACACCATCGCGGCCATTGCCACCCCCCTGGGCGAGGGTGGCATCGGTGTGGTGAGGCTCTCCGGCCCGGAGGCCTTACCAATCGCCCGCCGCCTCTTCCGCCCCCGCCGCCGCGGCCGGTGGCAGTCCCACCGGCTCTACCTGGGACACATCGTCGACCCCCAGGGCGGCACCGTGGACGAGGTGCTCCTCACCTGCATGCACGCCCCCCACACCTATACCCGGGAAGACGTGGTGGAGATCAATTGCCACTCCGGCTACCGGGTGCTGCGCCGCATTCTGGACCTGACGCTCTCCCAGGGGGCCCGCCTGGCCCGCCCCGGCGAGTTCACCCTCAGGGCCTTCCTCTCCGGCAGAGTGGACCTGACCCAGGCGGAGGCGGTCCTGGAACTCATCCAGGCCCGCACCGACGCCGGGCTGAAAGTGGCGGCGGGGCACCTGGAAGGCAGCCTGGGCCGCGGCATCGGCCAGGCCCGGGCGGCCCTGCTGGACCTTTTGGCCCGGGTGGAGGCGGCCCTGGATTTCCCGGAGGAAGCCGGCGAGCTGTCTCCAGAAGCCCTAAGGGCCGGCTTTGAAGCCCAGGCGCAATTTCTGGAGACCCTGGCCGGCACCTACCAGGAGGGACGCCTGCTGCGGGAGGGCCTCAGGGTGGTCATCGCCGGGCGGCCCAACGTGGGCAAATCCAGCCTGCTGAACCGGCTCCTTAACCTGGACCGGGCCATCGTCACCGAGATTCCCGGCACCACCCGGGACGTCATCGAGGAAGCCATCACCCTGGACGGGGTGGCGGTGCGCCTCATTGACACCGCGGGGCTGCGGCCGGCCCAAGACCGGCTGGAAGCCCTGGGCATCCAGCGGGCCCGGGACCGGCTGGCCCAGGCGGACCTGGTGCTCTACCTGGTGGACAGCAGCCTCCCCTTTGACCCCGGGGATGGGGAAGCCCTGGCGGAGCTGGCGGCCCGCCCGGGATTGGCGGTGATCAACAAGACGGATTTGCCGGCGGTACTCAAGGAGACGGACCTGCGGGCGGCCACCGCCTTTCCCATCGTCAGGCTTTCGGCCCTCACCGGCCAGGGCATCCCGGACTTGAAACAGGCCATCGTGGACCTCGCCCTGGGCGGAGGCCTGAAAGGGGCCGGGGAGGTCGTCACCCAGGCCCGCCACCACCGGCACCTGGTGCACTGCCTGGGTTATCTGCAGCAGGCCCGGGAACTCCTGGGACAGGCAACCCCCTGGGAACTGGTGGCCCTGGAACTCAAAGAGGCCGTCCGGGAGCTGGGGGAGATCACCGGCCAGGAAGTGGGGGACGAGGTCCTGGACCGTGTTTTTTCGGAGTTCTGCCTGGGGAAATAAAGGATGGTGGCACAGGCTTCCAGCCTGTGCAGGACCGGGCGGAAACCTGTGGTTACCATCTTCTGGTTCCCAAGCTCCCGCTTGGGAACCCGCTTGGGTGCAAAGCTCTGCTTTGCTCAAAAGTCGGCAATCCCGGCGGTGACCTGCCGTTGCCAAGCGGAGCTTGGCGCCAAAATGCGTCCCCAAGCAGGAGCTTGGGGACGAGTACAGAACTAGTCTTTTCCGCTAAGGGCGGTTCGCCAACCGCCCCACAAAGTCATCTAAATTGCAGCCTGCCAAGCTGCTGGAAGACTTATGTCCCAGCCTGTCATTTCAGACCCCGTTGCCCTTCTTGAAAAGGGCGCCGCGGCCCTGGGGCTGGAGCTGGCGCCGCCCACCCTGGAGCAGTTCCGGTTCTATCTCACCGAGTTGCAGCGCTGGAACGCCCGGGTCAATCTCACCGGCTTGAAGACCGATAGAGACATCGTGGTCAAGGGCTTCCTGGATTCCCTGGCGGTCTTGCCATTTCTAGGAGAGGCCGCCTCCCTGGCGGACCTGGGCAGCGGCGCCGGATTTCCGGGGCTGGTGTTGAAACTGGCCCGGCCGATGCTGGCCCTGACCCTGGTGGAGGCCCGGGAGAAAAAGGCGGCCTTCCTGCAGTACCTGGTGGCCGTTCTTAAACTCACCGACGTGACGGTGGTGCGGGTCCACCTGACCCCGGCCCTGGCCCGGGAATGGGGGCCCAGGTTTGGCGCGGTGGTCTCCCGGGCTACCTTTAAGCTCACCCGCTTCCTGGAGTTGGCGGCCCCCCTGCTGGTCCCCGGGGGGGTGGCCCTGGCGCTCAAAGGACCTGGCCTGCCGGAGGCGGAACTGGAGGGGGCCTTGAGCCGCAGCCGGCTTTTGGGGCTGGCGCCCTTAACGCTTAGGGAATACCGTCTGCCTCTGACCGGGGAGCCGCGCCTGCTGGTCATCACCGGCCGATAGTACTTAATTGCAGAAGTTCGCGCCTTATTTGAGACCCCTTTTTATTCCCCCCTTTTCCAAAGGGGGACTTTAGGTAGTCCTGATCTTTGAGAATACTTGCAATTACTTACGCTGATTTCGCAACCAAGTACTAGGCCGGCTGGGTCGGTTGCCATCGGCAGGAGGTCGAGTTAAGATCTACTGGTCTGGGCGTAAATCCCCTTTTCGGCTTGGAGGGGCTTTGGAGCAGGTTTTAGGCATGTTCTACGGGCTGGCCCTGGGAGACGCCCTGGGGGCGCCGGATTTTGGCAGGATTTAAGGAAGCCTTCAGTCCAGCCGCTTAACACGTACCCGGGGGGGTGTTGATGATAAAGGCCGCAGGTTTCTTTTCCAGTTCAACCTGAGGGAGCTTATAAGGCCGTTGGGGCTCATCGATATCCTGCCCCACCACCATAACTCCTGAAGGTTGACCATGGATGTCGTGGAGCAGGTTACAGTTCCAACGGAATACTCGCAGGGTGCCGTCAGCCAATATTAACGGAAGATCAAAGCTCTTTAAGGGGCTTCCCGCCAGGACGTCGGCGATTTTAGCCCCGACCCAGCCCCGGTCTTCTTGGAAAACCAGTAATTCAAGGCAGTTTTTCCCCAGAACCTCATGTCGCGACCAACCCGTCAGGCGTTCAGCCCCATGATTGAATGACAGGATACGGTGGTCGGCGGCCAAGAAGGCGACCATGCTTCCGGCGGAGGGATCAGGAAAATCTAGGGATTCCGCCTCCCGTGGGTCTGCCATTTCCCCCAACGGGAGTCTTAGCGCGGCCCACAACTGACCCAGGAGGTCTTGAAGCCTGAGAGCTGGGGCCCCGGACTCCGGGTTGGTCTTGACTTTTTCCGCGCCCACGGCTTCCGAAACAAAGATGAACGGCACCTTGGGACATTCCTCCTGGGCCAGGGCCAGGGCTGTGAGGCCATCAGGGGACGATATTAGGCAGTCGGCCAGGATCAAATGAGGGTGAAATTCTTTCAGGGCCTGGAGGAAAGATTCTTGATTGTTCACCCGTTCCAATAGGAAGGAAGTTTTGGCTTTACTGATTTCGAATTCCACCAGTTCGGCGCTGCGCATCACATCTTCGAGGAGAAGTATCCTAAAGCCCCGCCTCATTACATTCTCCTAAAACCCCGGCATAAGGTGAACCATGCCCGGAAATCGTGGCTCAAAGGTTATCGACATGGCGCCACGCCGAAGATGAGCTTCATTTTTCCAACCCTATCCCAGTTTTTCTGATTATTTGCCATAGGGACAGTTACCAAAAGGTTACAAGAAGCAGGAAGGGTTATTCTTAGTTAACTATCTGGAATTTTTATGATTATAAAACGTGGAAAGTTTTGGAAATTTTTGGGAAAATTCTTTTATGAATGGACTAAATTTAGAACTCTCAAGGGCGCATCTTTCAGGCGTTCTAGGGAAAGCGCCATGAATACTTCTAGAAGTCACAGAATTCGCGCCTTGGTTCTCGCTTTGTTACTCATGGGGATAGTGGTTGGGGTGGCCCGGCCAGCCGAAGATTATAACGATGCCCGGCAGGCCATGGTGACCCTGCAGCTAAAGCATCGGGACATCACCGATCCCCGGGTGCTGGCGGCCATGGGCAAGGTGCCCCGGCACCGGTTCGTGCCCGGCGGCATGGCCGCCATGGCCTACGGCGACCATCCCCTGCCCATCGGCCAGGGGCAGACCATCTCCCAGCCCTATATTGTGGCGCTGATGACGGAGTGGGCCGAAGTGAAGACCGGGGACAAAGTCCTGGAGGTGGGCACGGGCTCCGGCTACCAGGCCGCGGTCCTGGCTGAGATCACGGATAAGGTCTTCAGCATGGAGCTCCGGCCGGAGCTGGCCCGGGAGGCGGCGGAGCGCCTGGAGAGCCTGGGTTATTCCCGGGTGCGGGTTAAGAGCGGCGACGGCTACCTGGGCTGGCCCGGGGAGGCCCCCTTCGACGCCATCCTGGTCACCGCCGCGGCGCCCCGGGTGCCCCCGGCCCTGGCGGCGCAGCTCAAAGAGGGGGGCCGCCTGGTCATCCCCCTGGGGGACCCCGGGGGAGTCCAAAACCTGGTGCGCCTGCGGCAGACCCAGGGGAAACTTAAGGAAGAGGCCAGCCTGCCGGTGCGGTTCGTCCCCCTGGTGCGCCCCCCAACCCTGGAGCCGGCGAAGTAGGAGGGAGAGAAGTTTGGGGAGGGGGCTAAGGGCAAAAGCCCTTACCCCCTCCCCAAGCCCCTCCCCCAAACCC
>Ga0315282_10007006_pt1 | contig 18663 bp, 19 predicted proteins | sample YL17G07_20_MG_FD_203693 | JGI IMG/M metagenome (GOLD analysis project Ga0315282, IMG submission 203693) | Sediment microbial communities from Yellowstone Lake, YNP, Wyoming, USA - YL17G07_20 | ecosystem: Environmental > Aquatic > Freshwater > Lake > Sediment | place: USA: Wyoming | collected...
CTTTTACCTATTGACGCAAATTAAACTTTTTCAATACAAAATAAGAGTATCCAAATCAACCAAACAGACCAGAGAAACCAGATAACTAAAAATAAAAAGTGTCAGTTTTCAACAACGTCCCTCGGGATTCTTCTAAAAAGAATATAGGATGTCCCTCCATCTTTCCAGGCGTGACCGTCTTTCAATAAAATGAATATATTATTGATACTAAGTGCTGTATTGCTTGTTGTTGGATTGAAGTATCCACCTATATTTTTCTTTCTCTTGATATTATTGACTGCTAATGGGGATAGTTTGGGGATGGGGGGTTTTCTGAACTCTTTAGGTTTTGGGTTTGCTATGAAGGTTATTAATGTTATTGCTATAGCATCTTCTTTTGTTTGCTTTCAAAAGCTCTGGCAAAGAAAAAACGAGGATAAATCTGCTAATAGAGCTTTTATAATGGGAAGCTTGGCTATGTTTGCATCTATTTGGATAGCATTTTCAACAATTGTTAAATACACAAACATTGGAGGAGGAATAGGGGCTTTCGTTGACTCAAGATTGTATTCTGTTCTAATCGTATTAGCGTACTGGAGAAGCAAAAGAGCGCAAAAGTTATTTATTACATTGCTTATTATACAACTTTCTCTTGCAGCAACGTTAGTTTTATTCCCTGACGGATTCTTCTCAGATTTAAATGCAACAAACTATTTAGATCAAGAGATGGGGGTACGTGAATATTACCAACAATATACAGGATCAGTTGCTCGATTTATAATAGATGGCCACAAGGATACTCGTTTTTTTGGGCAATTTCACAATCCTAACCAGTACGGTTTTTATAGCATTATTGGCTTGGTCATTGGCTGGTATCTTTTCTTTTACAATACCACTAAATACAAACGGATAATTGGATTAGTAATTTTGATTGAAGCAATTTTCGGATGGATGGTGACATTCACACGTGGTGCAACAATGGGGCTTTTGGTGGGTATTCTTGCGATTACGATACACTCAAAGAATCCAAGATACGTAATGCGGTGGTTTTTATTGATTATACTTTTCCTGTTAACTTTTTTGGTTTTTCCATTTATTTTTGACAAGACATTGAACATATTCCTAGAACCAGACTCGTTTGATTCTCGGATTAAAGGTTTACAATTTGCTCTTGAAAACATGTTCATCTATCCTTTGTTTGGTATACCAGTTGAACTCACTTATGCAAATAATTACTATGGTCCACATCAGACTATCCCTCAGTATATTATGTACTATGGAATCCCCGTTGGGATAGTTATTAGTATTTTTACTTGGTGGCAGATATCATCAAATTTCATCCAGGACTTTAAAACAGTTGGTCATAGAAATGATCAGGTTATTTTCACGAATAATGAATACTATTTATTTATCGTAATCGGTTGGATAGTTTTTGGTATGGGGTTAACAAACTTTACTGGTGGGGGCGTGCTGAATTGGTTGTGTTTCGCAATCGCCTGTCTTCCATGGGTGAATTCTGGCTATTATTTCACGCATGACATACCCCGAAAGCCTCGCCGTCAGCCGAGACAATATAGATAAGCATTAATTGTAGTACTTCATAACTGATCACCACATTTTATGTTAAAAAAACTGATAATATCACGTCAGAGAGTAAAGAGAGTAATATTTTTTATTTTTCATGAATTACCGATTAACTTCAGCCAAGTGTTGTCCGTAATTCGCCTACGGCCTTTTAATTCAGATAGTGAAGCTGATAGATCGCGAGAAAGATACCGCCGAATCGTTCTGGGCGCTAGCACATCTTTGGGTGCGAGAGCCATAGGAATGCTAATATCTGTTATTCAGGTTCCTTTGAGCACTGGATATCTCGGAAGAGAGCGCTACGGATTATGGATGACAGTTGGTTCTATGATGGGGTTTTTTGGTTTCGCTGATTTCGGTATGGGCAATGGGTTAGTCAATGCGCTTTCAGAAGCTGATGGAAAGCAGAATCGTGTGCTTGCTCGAATATATGTTTCAAATGCTTTTTTTTTGTTGTTAGGTATTGGTGCTCTCGTAATTATGACTTTCTTTCTTCTGGATCCCTTCATCGCATGGGAGGGAATCTTCAATGTAAAAACCGCATCTGTTAAAAATGAGACAACTGCAGTTGTATTTGTTCTTATAGCAATTACTGCATTCAATTTTCCCTTAGGAGTAGTTCAAAGAGTTCGGGATGGATATCAAGAAAGTTATATTAACACTTTTTGGGGAATCATCGGCGCATTTATTAGCTTGGGTGGGCTTTTAACTGTGATTTATTTGAAGGCAAGTCTTCCATGGTTGATAGCTGCCATTTCTAGTGGGCAAATTATAGCCTTGTTCTTTAGCTGGATTCACTTATTTCTTAGTCGACCTTGGCTGGCTCCGTCTTTGAGTGCATTCGATTGGAGAGAAGCACGAAAGTTGGCTAACATTGGTATAATATTTCTGATGTTGCAGATATTCACAATTATCGTTAATTCAAGTGATAATATCATTATAGCGCAGATAATTAGTGTTGTTGCAGTATCTAACTTCGTTATCGCTCAAAAAATGTTTATGATGACACAAGTTGTACAAGCTTTTGTACAGCCATTATGGCCGGCTTTCGGTGAGGCAATGTCACGGCGAGAATATGACTGGGCAAGGAGAACATTTAATAGAGCTCTTGGCTTAAGCGTCTGCATGGCTGCTCTCACATCAATTCCTTTAGTAATATTTGGAAAGAGAATTATTAATGTATGGATTGGACCGGACTTCGTCCCATCAACAATTCTGCTAGTGGGTTTTGCGCTTTGGACAATTCTAATAGCATATGGAGGTGTTCTTTCCGTATTTCTTAATCATGGGGATATGTTGAAAAAGCAGCTTTTGTTTTACGGTATGGCAGCTATATCAACCTTGCTGATGAAAATATGTTTAGTTAAATATTGGGATATCGCTGGCGCGGTGTGGGCTACATTGATCTGTTTTGGTGTGTTCTACGTCCTTCCAGGCGCAAAGTTGGCCTATTCGACGCTGGACAAGTTCAGTGAGGGAAAAAGACCGTCTGTTGATTCTGTACCAGGGCGCGAAAAAAATGACCATTGAACCTCTTGCAAAAATATAATAGACACTGCTGTACAAATGCCGCTGGCAGATCGAAACCTTCTTTAAGTGGATTAAAAGCATCTGCGTATCAAGTGGTTCTATGCACATCATTGAACGCCGTGAAGACACAAATATGGATCGCCGTTTCCGTCTATGTGCTTGTTAGGCTTCCCATTCAACGCACGGAGTAATCATGAAGAAGTTTCAAAAAATCCGAAACAACCTACTTTCAGGAAGAGCAGTTTCGGTTCTCGGTCTAGTGCTGTATTCAGACTATCTTGCAAACTTTATTGCAAATATTCCAAGATTTCTAAGAGTAGGTGATTTGCGTCCATTAGATAAATGCATGGAATGACTGCAAAACAGTTGCATTATCGGGGACGAAAACAACAATGAAAAGAGCAATCCAGAAGATTCTCCAGCGCTTTGGCTACCAATTAAGTAGGACAGCAAATTCACCTATAGACACCTTCGATGTGCAGAGCGAACTAATCACAATTAGGGAGCCAGTCGTTCTTGACATCGGCGCACACATTGGCGAAGTAGCTAAAATATACAGGGAGCGGTTTCCTCTCGCTTCGATATACTGTTTTGAACCATTTCCGCAATCATTCCAAGTACTATCGAAGAGCGTAGAAGGAGACCCTCGTACTTTCTGCCATGAGACAGCAGTGTCTGAAAAGAAAGGCACAGCAATTCTCAATGCGAATCTCAGTTCTGCAACAAATTCTCTATTAATGACAGATGAGAGGGGCGCTTCATCCTGGGAGGAGGGTTGCTTGATACAACGTCACAGGTTGAAGTAAGCACAACAACAGTTGACATATTTTGCCTTGAGGCAGGCATTTCCCATATAGATATTTTTAAGATCGATGTGCAGGGGGCAGAATTCTCTGTTCTTGTGGGTGCAAAAGATATGCTGGCAAACCAAAGGATATCGCTTATCTACACCGAATTGATAATGTGCCCGACTTACAAGGGACAACACAAGCTGCACGAGTATCTATCGTTTCTTGATTCCTTTGGTTACGACTTCCTCGACTTCTTCAACCCATGGAGGAGTCACAACCAACTCCTTCAGGCAGAAGTAGTGTTTTTGAGTTCTTCATTCAAGAAGTGAATCGAGAATGGGTTAAAGAGCACCTAATAAGGCACTGCGCTTCGTCTGCAGCCGGCCAGCTAACTTTATTCAACTGTTAACCGGACAGCACTTATGGTAAATATGTTTTTATATATTCACAATCTGAAACTTTATTCTGGCATGGAGAACTGTAATGCATACTCAAGGCCAATCAAGAGGAGCAGTTCATATTGCTCAGTGTATGCTCTTGTGAGAGGCGCCATATGCTTTTGAAGCTTATGACATATTGCACGAATGTTGGATGCACCATTCTAAAAAACAAAGTTATAGAATATTTAAGGTGGTGTTATCGAAGAAAGCAGCATTGGGGTGAGCCTCTTACATTCAGAATGTCGGAAGGGTTGGGAATCTTTTTATATCCGGAAGGTCAAATAGTTGAATTATTATTTACTCATAAATTTGAGCGAACTGAACTTAGCCAGGTCGCCATGTATCTAAAGCCAGGTATGCGCGTATTGGATATAGGAGCCAATGTTGGCCTTTATTCTATCTTAATGGGAAAAATTGTTGGTGACGAGGGTGTCGTATTTGCTTTCGAACCATCCTCAGAATCATATCAAAGACTCATGAGGAACTTAACCTTAAACAATAGCTTGAACGTGAACCCGGAGAAACTTGCTGTTGGTTCTTTTGTGTCCGACGACGTAACTCTTAGGCGTGAATCTGGATATAAAGATGGAGACAGATATATAGATAAGACAGGAGCAGAAGATTCTGAATATGCCGCGTCAAGGATTGATATGGGTGATTCAGAAAGAGTCAAGACAACTACTCTCGATCAATATTTCTATAGTAAAAAGTATTTTGAGATGTCAATCGATTTTATTAAGATGGACATTGAGGGGGGCGAGCTTGATGTCTTTCTTGGTGCGGAGAAAGTGCTTAAGGACAACCGTGATGTAGTTATTATGTTTGAGTGTACTTCGGAAAATTGCACTCGAATTGGGTATCAGAAGGAAGAGTTATTTGCACTCCTATATAATTATGGGTTTGAAATATATTGCTGGAATTCCAAGCGTCACGTTTGGAAGAATGATCTTAATTCACTGAAGCTGGCTGGTAATATCTGGGCTTGCCGGGATAAGTCGCGCCTACCCCACATAGGCAGTCTGTGAGCGTGTTTATGTCGCAGCCTCGATTTAATTATATTATCACTATACATAACAAAGAGAGCTTAATTGGGCAAGTGTTGATGGCACTCCTAATCAGTTGTCGCCAGAATAGTCGTATATATGCAGTATTAGATGGATGTACAGACAAAACGGAGCACATCATTGACAATTTAGTGAATACCTATTCAGACCTCCCTATTTCAAAAGTATATGCAGATGATGTTCATGAAATACTGTCTATAAATGCAGGACTTCGAGCTGCTGATCAAAGCGGTGAGGGCTTTAACATTATTTTGCAGGATGACGTAATATTAGCTGACTACATGTTTGAAAAGAAGGTTGCGAGTCTTTATGAGTATGCAGGTACTGAGTTAGGTTTCGTTTCATTTCGACAGGGTGCTAATTTTCCTAAAGAAGATAACTGGACTCAGGATGTGCCGTTAGTTGAGAAAGTTGAAAGCGCATATGGCCACGGGTCAAGAGATGCTGACATGCTCTTACCAGGCTTTCTTGCTTATAGAACCATTGTTCTTAAGAGTCCTGTCTGCATCCCTTTCTCGGTTATCAGGTCCGTAGGCCTACTGGATGAACAGTTGGCGCCATATATGTGTGATGATATCGAGTACTCTATCCGCTGCATCAAGGCAGGATACAAAAATGCAGTATTCGCGTTACGGTTCATCTCTGATGTTGCGTGGGGTACCACTAGATTAAAGCCAGATGCGAGAATGGGTGAGTACATAAGACGCAATATGCGAATAATACGGTCGTTACATGCTTCCACGATAAAGGCGATTGTTCAAAATCAAATAACTAAGATCGTTAAAATTGAAGGCATGTATAGTCAAGATGATGAGCAAAACGCACGGGAAAAGTGGCAAATATATTGTACTGCGACTAACCGTTTGTTGTCGTCCAATCATCAGAGCTTTATGCATAAGGTTAGAAGGTCTCTTAAACGTTGTCTTAAGTTTTATCAACCATTATAGAGAGGCAGTGAGTGAATCAGACATTATTTGACTTTCTCAAGAGGACTGCAGTGAATAAAGTTGAGAAAAGTCGAAAGAATTATTATTACAACCGATACAGTAAGTACAATCCCAATTATAATCATGAGTTTAGTTTTTCAGAAGCAGTTAATGCCTATAGTGACCGAAACGAGCTCTATTCGTATATGCACCATTATTTTCACCATCGTTGCCCTGAAATCCTGCGAGATCATCGTCAATACTTTCGGCAAGAAAACCGGGGATTTGGAGAGGATGCCTTTCATGCGATGTGGTGGTTACTTCTTGAAATTGGAGTCTATCGAGGTCAAGTTATCACACTCTGGTCCTTGATATGCAAACTGCTTAACCAATCATGTGAAGTCCATGGTGTTTCGCCTTTTGATGCGATTGGTGATACAGTCTGCTCCTATCCACAACACATCGATTATATAACTGATGTGTTGACTTCTTTCAAATATTGGGATTTAGAGACGCCTATCTTAGTGAAAGCACTCTCGACGGATCGGACCGCAATAGAACATATACAAAGCATTTCGTGGGATTTGATCCTCATTGATGGAAACCATGACTTCGAAGTGGTATTGACTGATTATTGCCTTTGTCGTGATAGTCTGAAGAATGGTGGTATTTTAGTATTGGACGATGCCAGTCTTGGAACATCCTTTAGACCACCCATATTCTCATCTGCAGGATTTGTTGGCCCATCAGAGGTTGCTATGGCACATGCCATGACGGAGATGAATTTCCTCGGCGCAATTGGTCATAATGTAGTATTTATGAAGAACAGAAAGGAATAAAATGAGATTTTGGCGTTCAAGAAATGGCATCGACAGAGTGAGGGTGGCTCTACGTCGCGGCTGCAAACTTATCTATCTTGATAGCATCATTATAGTAGCCAAACTACGCATGAAGATATCCCGGTTCTTAGGTATAAAGATAGAATCAACTTCCTTTTCCAAAATTGAGATTGACATTTCGGCTCGGATCTCAGATAACATGTTTAAACAATCAAGGCCCGAAATGTTAAAAGCACACAAGCCCGTCATATTTGTCTCTGTTTGTACTGACGATAAGCAAACGGGTGGCTATAAGTACAATGGTGGTATCAAGGAATTGAACTATCTCGTAAAACTTTTAAGACGGCATGGATATGAAGCATACATGGTGACCTATGACGGATTCTATGAGCCTTGGTTAGTCGAACATCAGCCACATATTTCAATTGGAGAATTTCAAAAACGCCTGAAGACAGAAAAAAATGTCCGCTGTCTGACATCGTGGATAATGTCTGATGCATTTATTAATGAATGTGAGGTATTATATTTTTGGGACATGGAGCTTGCTTATTCTGAACACAGGCAATTTGGAAGAATCTATGCGTTGCTCAAGTCAAAGCGATTAAGAATAGCTGGATGTAATTCCATGATCTGTTCCTGGCACATGGCTAATTGGGGTATTCCATGCACACGTTTATTAGATTGGATAGACGAAGATATTTGGCATCATGACGATACCAAGATGGTTTATAATAGAATAGGGTATATGGTAGAGAGCGAGAATACGGCGGCAGAAGTCTGTCAAATAAGAGAGTTCTTAGAGAGGCATGGTTTGAATATTGATTTCCACCTTGTATCCGGAGATGAGCGTACATGTCTTGAACAAATGCAGACATGCAATCTTTTTATGGGTTTGAATCATGGTAAAGATTTACTTTGGGGTGAAGGATTCGGCTTGCCCATGATGGAAGCCATGTGGGCTGGTTGTATCGTTATTGCGTATGACATCATAGGTAACAGGGATTTTATTTATCAAGGATTCAATGGGTTTCTCGTTAGTAGAGCTCAGCCTCTTCAAATAGCACAAACAATAATATCCATTTTCAACAAAAAGGGCGAAATCGCAAGGCTTCGGATAAATTCACTGAACGTTCTTAATTCATGCCATACTTCTGCGGCGCGTTGGACAGCAGTTAAAGAATTCTTAGAACTCACCTGATAACTCTGAATATGATCAGTATTCTTGCCAGTCCTAAACCCTGGCACGGCCTTGCCGCGGTACATCAGTACAATGCCGTCAAGAGTTGGCTTGCATTACACCCAGGGGTTGAAGTCATTCTCTATGGTGCTGCTCCGGGAACGGCAGAGGCATGCGAGAGACTTGGTGTACAACACGTACCGCACGTTGATGCTACACCTGAAGGTGTTCCATATTTTGGTGCCATCGCGGATCATGCAGCAGAACATGCCCGATGTGACCTTCAGTGCTATGTGAACTGCGATATTCTTTTTACAAAAAGTCTGTTGGATGCGACTCAGCGCGTGTTTTTTAAGCAATTTCTTATGATCGGGCAGAGGATTGACCTGGCTGAAGGTGTAGCTATTGATGTAACAAATCCCGACTTTTTGGTTGAAATCCGTAATCTTGCAGAAAAAGGAATGGCACAACTCCATCCCCCTGCCGGTTCTGATTACTTTGTTTTTCCACGTGGGTTATGGAAAGGATTGCCACCCGTTGTAATAGGCCGGGGAGGGTATGATAACGTTCTTATTGCGTTTTGCCTTAAGAAAATGATTCCGGCCATCGATGCGACACCGCTTGTTTTAGCAATACACCAGCATCATGATTATAGTCATGTAGCTGAAGGGGCTTCACATATTTTTGGCGGCGATGATGCAAGGACTAATTACTCAAATATCAGTAATATGAACGGTGTCAGTATAGAAGATGTTGCTTGGCTTATGAACGGTAAGGGAATTTATGAAACAAAATGCCGAGGCGATTGGGCAAGATATCTTGTTTTGAAAAGTATAATTTATTCAAACAGTCGTTTTTTGCAGCACCTTGCAGTTATTACCCGCTCATTAGCATACAAATTACATCTGTCTAAACCTAAAAGATATAATTTATTCGAAATAATAAGACTTTTCGAGAATCCTAAGTGTGACAATCAGAATATTTAGTCCTAGAAGCTGTAAAAATCCAAAAATCGATTATTATATCCCCCTTCTTTTTCCTTTCTGGGGAAAGGGTGAAAAAGATATTTCGTCTCATGATGCGGACAGATTCGATGAATGGTGGAAATCAGGGGATCAATATTTTCAGTTGGTTGATTCTATTAAGGTGTGCGATATTGTTGTACTGCCCTATGAATGGCGACAAGGGTACGATGCGGCCTTTGAACTGGCGCAGGCAGCAGTAAGCCACAACAAACCTTTTATCCTCTTTTTTAATAGTGATTCGACTGAGGATATACCCATGGAAAATGCTGTTATCTTCCGCACATCCCTTTACAAATCACAGCAGAAGAAAAATGAGTTCGCCCTGCCAGGCTGGAATAGTGATTTTGCAAAAAAGTACCTGACGGGTGCGCTCAATCTAAAAGATAAAGGCGATGTTCCGGTAATCGGTTATACAGGATACATAGATTATCGGAACCCCTGGGAGTATTTCAAATTCATTACCCGATATGTACGTCATCCCAGAATGCAGCAGCCCGGGCCATGTCTACGTGGCGCCTGTGTGAGAAAGCTATCGGACAGTTCCCTTGTGAAAACTAATTTTAATATTCGGAATGGTTGTCAAACCGGTACGTCAACTCTTAAAGAGAGGCGGGAGTTTGTACAGAACATCCTGGACTCTGATTATTCCCTTGTCTGTCGTGGCGGTGGTAATTTTTCATATAGACTGTACGAAGTCCTCAGTCTTGGCAGAATTCCTCTGTTTATAGACACAGATTGTGTCCTGCCCTATGACCACATCATTGATTGGAAAAGGTTCTGTCTTTGGGTTGATCGTAAAGACGTTAAGAAACTTGATAGGATAGTGGTTGATTTTCATAACAGAACTTCAAATGATGAATTCAAGGCCATGCAAAATCAAGCCAGAAATGTCTATGAGCAATGGATCTGTCCTACCGGGTTCTATAGAAACCTATGGCGTTGTATCCCTGGTCTGAGGGCAAATTGAGCGTTCAGAAGAGTGATGCCTTGGTAGGTGCACCAAAAATGACATTCGGCATGATTGTCCTTAATGGTGAGCCCTTTATCGGTTATAACCTGCGGGCGCTCTATCCATATGCACATCAAATCATAGTTGTGGAAGGTGCCGTGCCTGATGCAAAGTCTGTCGCGACAGCGAATGGCCATTCCCTTGATAGCACCATCGAGACATTACGGCGTTTCAAGGCGGAAGAAGATTTTGAAAATAAAGTAACGATTGTTACAGCAGAGGATGAGGGGTATCCAAATGGGTTTTGGCCGGGAGAAAAGCATGAGATGTCGCAAGCATATGCAAAAAGAGCGACGGGTAATTACCTCTGGCAGGTTGATTGTGATGAATATTATCTTCCCAAAGATCTCCAAGGCATAATAAATTTGCTGAAAGAGGATCCCGATATCCAAGCAATATCATTCATAGTAAAGACTTTTTGGGGTTCGCCTGATTATCTTGTTGACGGATACTTTTTGTTGGGCGGTGCAAATGTTGTTCATCGCCTATTTTCTTGGAAGCCGGGTTACCGATATATCACCCATCGTCCCCCTACCGTTGTGGATGAAAACGGAAAGAATCTCCGAGACAAAAAGTCGATCAGCGCTGTTGAAATGGCAAGGCGTGGCATTTATCTCTACCATTACGAGTTGTTGTTTCCGAAGCAAGTGATAGAGAAGTGCCGCTATTATCGAGATGCCGAATGGATTACCTGCCTTCGTGGATTGGATACGTGGGTTAGTAATTCATATGGGAATTTGCATACCCCTTTCCGTCCGCACATGGTGTATCAACATGTCAGTTGGCTGGAGCGGTTTGATGGGTCACAGTCTCCAGCAGTTGTTGACATGGTTGAGGCAGTCAAAGTGGGCAATCATCCCGGAATTTCGATGCGGAAAAATAACGATGTTGAAGAACTCCTTGCAAAGTCATGGTATCGCACCGCCCGCCGGGCGTTGAAGATCTCATTTCCAGTTTATCATACTGTGCAGATTTTGATGAACGCCATCCGCAGGTTTCTCAAGACGTCAATTCTGCACCGATGAAACGTTTTTCTTTAATGCAATGCCCCCCAGCACAAACAAACTCATTTCCGCGATACACAAATTTATTAGAAAAGAAGGATTTAATCCAGGATTCTTGGGGCTTTTTATAAATCCCTTCTATTTCGCCAGAAAGGGACTTTATGAAAACATCCATGATCTCGCGCAACACATTCGAGGCCGGACGTTAGATGTGGGTTGTGGGAGTAAGCCCTACGAAAAATTATTCCTTCATTCTACACGATATGTAGGTCTGGAAATGAACCGTGAAAACAAATCCGCGGATTATTATTACGACGGATCTAAATTTCCATTCCTGGATAAAGAATTTAACTCTATCATTACCAGCCAGGTTTTCGAACATGTATTCAATCCCGACGAGTTTTTGAGTGAAATTCATCGGGTGTTAATCCCTGGGGGCATGTTGTTGCTTACAGTGCCCTTTGTCTGGGATGAGCACGAACAACCAAACGATTATGCTAGATATTCATCCTATGGCCTCAGGAGACTTCTAAATGGTCATGGCTTTGAAATCATCGAAATGCGCAAAAGCCTAAACGATATCCGGGTGATTGCACAGATGATGAATGCATATATCTACAAAACGACGGTTTCGCAATATATAGCACTGAATTATTTGACCACTTTATTACTTATGGCACCCATCAACATTGCAGGGGCCATCCTTGAATGGATACTGCCGAAAAATGATGACTTGTATCTGGACAACATTGTTTTGTGTAGGAAACCAATGTAAAATGAAAGCTGAGAATGGTCAACATGGAAAATAAACATGTACTTATTACCGGCGGACTGGGTTTCATTGGTTCTAATCTGGCGCGGCGCCTTGTTGATTTAAATGCCAAGGTCACTCTGGTGGATAGCCTCATCCCGGAATATGGCGGCAATCTCTTCAACGTTGGCGGCATAGAGGATCGGGTGCGAGTTAACATCTCCGATGTTAGGGATGAGCATGGCATGAAATGCTTGGTACAGGGTCAGGATTACCTTTTTAACCTGGCAGGCCAAACCAGCCACCTGGACTCGATGCAAGATCCATACACCGATCTGGAGATCAACTGCCGAGCGCAACTCTCCATTCTTGAAAAATGCCGAGAGCATAATCCGAACATCAAGATCGTCTTTGCCAGCACCCGTCAGATCTACGGTAAACCCAATTATCTGCCCGTTGATGAAAAGCATTTGCTTCGGCCCGTGGACGTGAACGGTATTAATAAAATGGCCGGTGAATGGTACCATATTCTTTATAACAATGTTTACGGGATCCGAGCCTGCTCTTTGCGCCTAACTAACACGTACGGTCCGCGCATGCGGATAAAAGATGATCGCCAGACATTTCTCGGTATCTGGATAAGAAGCCTTCTTGAAGGGAAGCTTGTACTGGTATATGGAGATGGGTCTCAATTACGTGATTTTAACTATGTTGATGATGTTATAGACGCATTAGTCATGTGTGCCCTTGATGAGCGTGCTAATGGTCAAATATTCAATACGGGAGGAACGGAACGTATCAGCCTTCTTGAACTGGCTAAGCTGCTTATTGAATGCAATAACGGGCAAGGAGAATACCAGATCGTTCCGTTTCCGGAGGATCGCAAGGCCATTGATATCGGAGATTATTACAGTGATTATTCTCTTATACATAGCAGTCTTGGGTGGGCGCCACAGGTCAATCTCCGGGACGGACTTGTTCGTACTTTAGAATATTATAGAAAGAACCTTTGCCACTATGTTTGAAATTATTGTTCCATTTGGCAATCTCAAGGAAAATTATATAAGGCGGAAACAAACCATCGACAACGCTATAAGTACAGTCTTGCAAAGTGGGTGGTTTATCCTTGGCGAAAAAGTAGCTGAATTTGAAAGCACATTTGCAGACTATTGCGGCGCTGCTTTTGGAATAGGGGTTGGTTCAGGAACGGAGGCGCTCCATCTCGCACTCGTTGCCCTTGGCGTGGGTGCAGGTGATGAGGTGATTACCGTGGCCAACACCTGCGTGCCAACTGTATCTGCGATCACGTTTGCGGGAGCGCTTCCTGTTATGGTCGATATTGATCCTCAAACATATACGATGGATCCAGCGCGAATCGAAGAGAGAATCACAAAAAGAACCAAGGTTATTCTCCCAGTTCATCTCTATGGTCAATGTGCGGACATGGACCCTATCCTTGAAATCGCAGCCCGTCACGGAATAAAGGTGGTTGAAGACTGCGCCCAGGCACACGGCTCTATGTATAAAAGTCGAATGGCGGGTTCCATGGGAGATGCAGGGGCATACAGCTTTTACCCGAGCAAGAATCTTGGTGCTTTTGGCGATGCGGGGATGATCATAACCAATGATGCCATGACTGCGGAAAAGGTGCGTAAGCTCCGGAATTATGGCGAATCACAAAGATACTATCATGACACCAAAGGCTTCAACAGTCGCCTGGATGAAATGCAAGCGGCGATATTGCTGGCTAAACTGCAAAGGTTGGATTCAGATAATGAAAGACGCCGTAAAATCGCTGATATGTACAATAATGCCTTGGCTTCTATCGCAAATGTAAAAATACCCCAAGAGGCTGAAGGTAGAAAACATGTGTATCATCTTTATGTTATTCAAGTAATAAAAAGGTTAGATTTTCAGAATTATTTACTTGAACAGGGAATTCAGACCCTTATTCACTATCCTGTACCAATTCATCGACAGGTTGCCTACTCTGAGTGCTTGAAAGATTCGAGTTTTCTTGCCGTCACGGAGAGGCAATCCGATTTGATCGTGAGCCTCCCGATTTATCCAGAGCTGACGGATGACCAAGTAAGTCATGTGACAAGGACTGTAGAGCGATGGTCTGAGAGGTTCCGATAACAATGCAGTTTTGTACTTACTTTGACAAAAACTATCTACACCGAGGTCTTGCCCTCTATTTTTCAATAAAAAAACAGCTATCTGACTTCAAATTATGGGTTCTATGCATGGATGATGTCACATTGAAGGCATTGACCAGCTTGAGTCTCGATGATATCCGTGCTATATCATTGGATGAGTTTGAGTCTAAAAATAAAGTTTTGCTTCAAATAAAGAATACCAGATCGCTCGTCGAGTATTACTGGACCTGTTCCCCCTTCCTTCCCCGTTTTATCCTTCATGAAGAACCAACAATAGAGACGATCACTTATCTTGACGCGGACATGTTTTTCTTTGGTCCTCCTGAAGCGATTGCGGAGGAATTGTCAACGGGAAGTATCCTGATAGTTCCACATGATTATAGTGAAGAATATCAGTCCGAGACCCATTCCGGCAAATATAATGTAGGCATCTTGACGTTTCGGTCGGACGAAAATGCTTTGGCCTGCCTTGATTGGTGGGCGGATAGATGTGCAGAATGGTGTTATGCCCGTCATGAAGATGGTAAATTTGGTGATCAAAGATATCTTGATAATTGGCCAATAATGTTTAAAGGGGTCAAAATCGCCGATAGAGTGGCTCTTGGGCTTGCTCCTTGGAACATTGGAAAATACGGTGCCTTCGTTGGTCCCGATGGAACATTGTACACAAAGGGAGGAAAGATAATTTGCTACCATTGCCACGCAGTCAGATTCTGTACGCAGCATCTGTCTCTGGTAGCGAGTTGGAACATCAACATGACTCGCGATGCAAAAAAACTCATTTACATGCCCTACATCGAGTCTATTAAACAAGTGGAAGCGTTACTGACTTCAAAAGGCGTTCATGAAAAACTAACACGGTTAGGATTTCCCTTTCGTTATGTTTTTGGTCGCATGGTTAAGTGGCAACCAATACGGCATTTCTGCCTGCATTAATAAACAATACATGAAAAAGAGTTCTTATATTCTCTGGCTTGGGATGTGCTTTGATGAAGCAACGATGATTTCATCCCCTGCGGTGAGTCCGGCGGCGAATCGCTGGCAATCCGGGCTAATCCGTGCACTCCAGGAAAGCGGTTGTGATGTACAGATCCTCGGACATCGGCCTGAGCCGGTCTGGCCACGCGGGGATTTTTATGTCCGAGGAGGCACGGAAAACGTACCTCTGATCGGCGGCGGGCCTCAGACACACCAACACCTTACCGGGTATCTGAATATTTACCGGTTGCGGGAGTTCATGCTCAGACGCCAGTACTTGAACCTGTCTCGCCGTATTTTCCAAAGTGGCAAGCGCCCGCATTTTGTGCTTTGTTACAATGTCTATCCACATTCCGATGCGGTGGGCCGTGAGGCCATGCGCCACGGTATCCCCTGGATTCCCGTAGTGGCGGATGCGCCGGGTGATCCGCTCGCATACCACAGATTGGAGGAAAAGCTTCGCGTTGCGGCTGGTTGCGTGTTCCTCTCCTGGCATTCATATGAGAAATGGACTGGTGGCCCGAAAATCCACCTTGATGGCGGTGTATCTGCCATGCCAAAAGAAGAAATTGATTTGCCCAAGTCGGGTGGCCCCAAAATCATCTTTTACTCTGGAGTGTTGAATCAGTTTGGTGGAGTGGAGTTGTTGTTGGATGCCTTTGAAATCATCAAGAATCAGGATGCCCATCTCTGGGTTTGTGGAAAGGGTTATAATAAAAAACTGCAGCAGTCTATTAAGAAGGATAGGCGGATTACCTTCTATGGTTGTGTTGATGAGTTGGCTCTGCGGCAACTCTCACAGCAAGCTTGGGTGATGGTCAACCCTCGGCCAAATAGTGTTGTTGATAGTCAGCACAACTTCCCATCAAAATTGTTGGAATATCTTTCTTATGGAAAGCCCGTCATCAGTACCTGTACCCCAGGTATTGCACCTGAGTACAGCCATGTAATTGATATTCCAGAAGACGAAACCCCAGCGGGTTTAGCAGGTGTAATACAAAGAGTCTTACAATGGTCCGAAGTCCAACGTCGAGAACGTGCTGTTGCGATTCGAGAGTTTTTGAAAACAAGAAAAACATGGATTGTCCAGGCCCGAAGACTGACAGAATGGCTCGAAGATCAAATGTTGCGTTAGGGTCAAATTCATGAAAATTGCAATTTGGACATACGTGTCTTCACCTCACCAGAATGATTTTTTCGATGCTCTGCGCAAAGAAGGTGTTGATCTTTGCGTCCGCTATTGTTTTCCCACCTTAACGGACCGGTTGCAGCAGGGATGGAAAATCCCCGAGTTAAAGGCAGGTGAAGCGATCTTACAACATGGCGTTGATATATTTTTCGCAATACCGGATTGGCGTAAACACATTCACATCATAGCCGGGTATGGCCTGCCTTCCCTTCGGAGGGTTATATGGCGCCTTCATACTGAAAAAGTGCCTTGGGTGCACTGGAGTGAGCATCCCAATGTAGGTTTCAAAAGATACTTCATGCATCCTATTCGGATGCTATATGCACAACTTATCAATCACACCGCCCTGGGTGCTTTGGCTATCAGCCAGTTGGCAGCGAGATCATTTGTCAGTTGGGGTGTTAGGCCCGACAGGATAGCCATTCTACCCTACTCGGTCGCACCGCCCGTATTTAGTGAATCGGACTTACAGTGTAAAGATTTTATGGCCGGAAAGAAGGTTTTTCTATTTGTTGGACGTTTGGATTACAACAAAGGTGCTCATATTCTCTTGCATGCTTTTAGAAAAGTTATTTCAGAACGAACAGATTGGATTTTATTGTTGGTAGGGACTGGAAATAACACTGATAATCTTAAAAAACTTGCTGTGCAGCTTGGCATATGTAAACAGGTGTTATTCCGTGGTCAGGTCCCATCGGATAAGATTGGCAACATACTATCATTGGCAAGTGTTTTAGTGACACCTACAATACTAAAGGATGGCTGGGGTGTTGTGCTTAACGAAGCAGCGGCAATGGGACTGCCGCTTATCGCATCACACCATGTGGGGGCCGGTTACCACCTTATAGATCCTGGTGTAAATGGTTATCGAGTGATTGCCGGAAGTGTTGAGTCATTAGCTGAAGCCATGCAGGTTTATATGCGTAATCCGGATCTGATAGCAGTGCACGGCGCCGCATCGAGACGCATTTTTTCTCAATATACCCCAGAATGTAATGCACAACGACTTATTAACATCCTTGGAAGCTGGACGGCATTAAGGCAATGAAAATCGCCATTGATGCAGTGGGAATCCGAGGGCATGGTGGGGCGGCTGTGCTTTGTGAGCTGTTGCACTGGATTCCAAAAGTCCGTCCGGGTTGGCACTGGCGTGTATTTTTGTTTGAGCGAGATTTGCGTGAGTTTGATGATCCACCAACTGGAAAGAATGTTACACTTGTTTATACCAGAGATGGCGATAGCGGCCTGGCGCGGCTTCACTGGGTTAATAAAGGTTTACAAAAGCGGGTAAAAGATATGGGGGCTGATGTTCTCTTTTCTTTCGCCAATATCGCTTCAAATAATCCTTGTGTTCCCCAAATAGTTTTTGTTCAGCGACTAAATGCATTTTTTAATGAAGGGTTTCCAAAACGTAATTTTCTTAAACATTTGCGGATGAAATTTATGCGGCGAGAAATTCTTAAGGGTGCTAAGGCAAGTAGGACAGTGATCGTCCAGACAGAAGCGATGCATAACCGGATGTTGAAGTATGCCCCCGAATTGAATGGTCGAATCCATGTAATTCCTAGCGGTTTTCGTACACCCTCCCTTAACCCAGTGATTCGCCCAGAAATAAGCGCACTGATTGATAATTCTAGCCATCCAAGGCTCATTTATGTTTCGCATCCTAGTGAACATAAGAATCATATAAATCTTATTAAGGCATTGCCAAGTATCATCAAATCGTTCCCTAATACACAATTGCTTCTCACACTCGAAAAAAGTAATCCACCGAATGTGCGATACGCCACTTTAGTAAGGGAAATAACAAAAGCAGCCAGGGGGGTTGGGGTGGATAACAATTTAGTTTGGCTTGGGATACTCACACCCGATGAGGTTAATTACGCTTTATCGAATAGTGATTTGCTTGTTTTTCCTTCTCTTGCGGAATCCTTTGGACTTGGAATCGTCGAGGCAATGGCAACAGGCTGCCCTGTCATTGCATCTAATTTACCCTACGCACATGATGTAACGGGAGATGCAGCAGCTTATTTCGATCCGTTAAGTCCCAAAGATATCGCACGGACCGTGGTTACAATCCTTTCAGACAGGCAAAGATTAGCCCAAATGAGGGAGATGGGTTCAAGTCTGAAAGAAAAATACTCATATGAGAACATTGCAAAGGAAATGGCTTTGCTCTTGCAACAAGTTAGTTCATAGTATCCGATATGTCTGAACA
>Ga0315282_10007007_pt1 | contig 18662 bp, 25 predicted proteins | sample YL17G07_20_MG_FD_203693 | JGI IMG/M metagenome (GOLD analysis project Ga0315282, IMG submission 203693) | Sediment microbial communities from Yellowstone Lake, YNP, Wyoming, USA - YL17G07_20 | ecosystem: Environmental > Aquatic > Freshwater > Lake > Sediment | place: USA: Wyoming | collected...
CGGCCGTATGAGCCATTCCAATCCGACATTAAGTCAAAGGGCAGAATATAGTGAGAGAAAGCCCAAAATCTATTGGGAAAAGTCAAGGGTTCTGGTAGGCCGGTTCGCAGCCGCCCCGGACTTTCTCGCTTTCGTAGGAAAGTGAGAAAGCTCACATCAGATTTTCTGACTTAATTTTTGAGTCAGCTTTTTCCATACAACCTAAGGAATCAAAGAAACTAAAGAAACTAATTTTTCATGACGGCTACGTCACTCTCGAAGGATAAAAATCCCCCTTGGTCCCCCTGAAGCTGTGAAAAAATTGCTTCAAGCTGAGAGGGCGGGTAGGGGTATCGGAAAAGTTTTACAGCGGTACATTTTCGCGTTAACTACTCACGATGAAAAACTTCAATAATCGTCTTTATTTGCAGAGCCTTATTACCTCTACCTTCAAAAGGACCGCAATTGTAAAACTTTGAAGATATTCCTGCCCGACCGGCATTCCCGATTTTTTCACACCTTCCCTTTTACAAAGGGGGATAATTACCCCGGAAACAAGATCAAGCAAATAGACCTCTGTTAAAAGTTTTTGCTCGTGCTGAGGCAAAAAGAATGTTTTCCAGATTTAGCACTGTTGAAACAAAGGTTTATTGGCTCGTCAAAAAGAACATCCCATTCATCGGTAAATACATTCCCCGTCCCCTTGATTATGTTTTAGGAAGGCTCATGGGTTGGGCCTTATATATCATCGCGGTTAAATGGATAAATCGGCCAAGCCGCAACCTCTGGGGGCGACATAGTCTAAGCCCGAGACCTTAATGCTCAAACCTCAAAGTTTATGGTCTTCCTGACTTAATTTTTCAGTCATCTTACATTCTCATCCACCTTAACAGTCTCCACCAGAAAAGCCAAACAAACGAAATAAACCAAATAAACGAGAAAAATCAAACAGATTTATCCCGTGAGATGCTTTTCGGCTATCTCACCGGGACCAGATGAACTAAATAGACAAGATGTCCCTCCTGACTACATTTTTCAGTCAACTTTCAGGGCAAAACCGAACCAAAATAAAATCAAATAAAACCAACAAACGAGATAACCAGAATATCCTGAAGTCCAGGCGATGCTAAGTTAGGGGGCTATTGAACATACACACAAAATATTATAAAATAACATCAAAATGAAATCGATTATCGATACGTCAACATTGATATCTCTTGCAAGAATTGCTTATCTTGAGCTTATTTCTATGTTAAGAACGGATGTCTTTATTCCAGATGAGATATATGAGGAAGCAGTTTTAAAAGGAGAAGAGAAAGGATTTGCGGACGCAACAGTCATCAAAAATTTTATGGAAAAGCATCGAATAAAAATAGTGCGTGTTAAAACACATTCCATAACCGCCTTAAGAAAAAGGGTGAATAAAATTCTTACTAAAGGGGATGAGTCAGTTCTTTCATTAGCCTTACAAGAAAAAGCAGAGGAAATTGTGACCGATGACGATGGCCTTGGCAAGTTAGCTATGGCATTAGGGTTCGACGTTAAGGCCACTCCTGATTTGCTCATAGAAGGATTGAAGAAAAATAGATTGAGCATCCAGGATTTTGAGATATTTATCAGGGGGCTTGTTATCGAGAACAGGTTGAGTTCTGGTGTCGCAGAATTTTATATTTTGGAGGGCAGAAAAGATGTTAAAGGATAAAAAATTAATAAGAACGAATGTCATGCTTGATAAAGAGGTATTGCAGTCAATTGACGAATTTGCAAAAATAATGGAGGAGGATAGATCCACAGCCATCAGGCAGCTTATAAAAAAGGCGGTTTCTGGAGAGAAGATAGAGCTTGCTGTCAAAAGATTTCAAGAGGGTGTCCCATTCAGAAAAGCTGCTGAAATAACCGGTCTTGATTACTGGGACTTTCAGGCTGAGCTTGATAGGCGTGGCATTTCTATATCCTCTTCTATTTCCCTTGCAAGAAAACGGATGAAACACTAAGGATAAAAAAGGGAAGAGGCGATGAATAATGTTAAAGACAATTAGTGAAGTCAGAGAAACCGGATGGAGGCAGCAATTCTCGGTGAAAATACAGCGAGATTCTTCAGTCGCTAGGGCTTCCTTCGACTACGCTCAGGACAGGCTCTTCAGAATGACATTACGAAAGTCCCCAGTTGTCATTCTGAGCCCTTCGCCATGTGTCACCCTGACCCTGAGAGAACCGAAGGGGAAGGGTCTCGCTTTTTGGCTCAGGGTAAACTCCGCGAAGAATCTCAATAGTTTGTGAACTCACCGAGAATTGCTGAACTTTATGCATATGATTGGACAGATAGGATAAATTGTGATACGATCCCAAAAGATTTGAGGAAAAGCGATGGCAGAGATCACAAAAAAGGATATCTTTGATGCTTTAAGCGAATTCTACGGGAAGGTCGTCGAACCACGCTTTGACCGAATCGAGATGAGGCTTGATGAACACGATCAAAAATTTCGTGACATTCTTAACCACTTCGACGAAATCTACAAAAGGTTTGAAAGACTCGAAACGGAATATTATTCGATCGTTGCTGCAATTGATAGGATGGAGAAACGTCTCGATCAGGTCGAAGGCCGCTTGGATAAGATTGAAGTGCAACTGGATGGAATAGGCCAGAAACTTGATAAAGAGATTTCTATAAGGGAAATTATTGAAAAGGAAATCAAGGACCTTAAACAGCGTGTATCAACACTTCAAGAAAGAATCGAAGACTTGGAAAGACGCCTAAAATCCTTTTCATAACACGCATTAACTCGTTCATCACTTTCACGCAGTCACCTTGATCTTTCAACTTTGAGCTTCCTTTGCCCCACTCATTTACCCAGCGACTTAATTATTAATTACTGAATAAACACCAAATAACCTAAAAGAAAACAAACTAAACAGACTAAATACACGAGAAAAACCAAACAGATTTATCCCGTGAGATGCTTTTCGGCTATCTCACCGGGACCAGAAAGACTAAATAAACAAGATTGACTCAATAGACCCAATAACACAATAACTTAATAACCAAAATCGATGTGTGGAATAGCAGGACTTGCTGGTGATTATGACTAAAAGAATTTATCCCGAGGAGAATCTGGTGAAACTCTTTGGTTCAATTTCGAGGGCAAGGATTCTCAGTTTCCTCTACGCCTTTGAAGGACAGTCCTTTTATCAGAGGGAGATTGTCAGGCCCTTTTCAAACAGGCATGGATTAAAGCCAAAAGAGAAGGATTCTGGAAGATCTTTCAGGAGGCAATGGGTAGGCTCGATGCGCCAAATCCCCTTGGCTACAGTTGTGCGGGTGTGGGCGGATTCCTTAGGGCTGGACAATTTTTGGAATGTTGAGTATAATAATTTTAAAAGAGGTTATAAGAAAGGGGTCGTTATGAATCAAATCGTTTTGGACATCCCCGATGAAATATTGCTGGCTTTGAAGGTTCCTCCGGGAGAGGCTGGGGCAGCCCTCCGTATGGCTGCTGCGGTCAAGTTGTATGAGCTGGGGCAACTTTCGTCAGGGGCTGCTGCTCGGTTGGCAGGGGTACCACGGGTAGTCTTCCTTTCCCGGTTGGCCGATTATGGGGTTGAAACATTTCGCCTAAGCGAAGAAGAACTCCGGAAAGAAGCCCGTCTTGCCTGACGTAGATGCAAAACGCAAGAACCTTATTTCAGCCATTTTTCCTCTATTGGACCAACTCGACGGACTCCATTAATGGAGCGGCTGGGTTTGGCCGGCGTGATAGGGCAGAGGTGTTATAATAGAGAAAAAGAGAATGCGAGGTGAGGCGGGATGACGACGATCAGAATTCTATCCGACCAAAAAGAAATGCCCGAAATTATAAGGTCAGCAATCTCTGCCGAGATCAAAAGGTTGGAGATCGGGCTGAAGAAGACGGAGAAAGAGATCAAGGCATTTGAAGACAAATATGAGGTAAGCTCGGAAGTTTTTTTTGCTCAATTTGGAGCGGAGGACTTGCACGGGGGGGATGAGGAATATGTTAGATGGGAGGGAGAATTAAAGGTCCGCGAGAGAATCCTCGAAGATCTGAAGCGGCTGGAAGAAATCGAATATGTTTCTGGCTGAATATCTATCCGTTCTTACTGCACAAGTTGACCAGTATTCAAGGACGGGTCTGATTACTTCTTCCGAAATGAAGGCAGATTTCAGGACTGAAAAGATTGGTGTGATAAGGGGGATAATCGAATTTATCGATGAGTCAAAGCTTTTTTTAACAGAGTACATTGATTTCCGATACAAGCTCGAAAAACTTACCTATGCATACCATTATCAAGACAAAAATGGTCAACTGATATTTAGATATGATAATGCCTTGCACAAGCCGCGTCTCGATTTCAAAGACCACAAGCACCTTAAAGACAAAGTCATTTCATGTCACATTCCGGAATTAAGGCAGGTCTTGGAAGAGATTTTGAGCCCTTTGGCAAAGTAAAAGAAAATAAAGGGGCAAATGATATCTCAGAACCGGGATTCAAAAACACTTAAGGCATTTTTTAAACAAATGGCTTTCAAATTGACCGTTCGAAACCGCATAGCTTGCTTTACTCTCTAATTCACCCTCTCTCATTCTTCAAATTGAGCGATGAAACAAATCATTCAAAATTATAAAACTGGTGAAATAAGATTAGAAGAGGTTTCACCTCCTATTTGTAGGTCGGATGGGGTGTTAGTTAGGAATGTTGCTTCTGCAGTCAGTTTGGGCACGGAGCGTTCCATTATTGATTTAGGGAAGAAAAGCCTAATTGGAAAAGCAATGGCTCGGCCCCATTTATTTAAACAAGCTCTGAATAAAGCTAAAGGAGAGGGATTCTGGAAGATCTTTCAGGAGGCAATGGGTAGGCTCGATGCGCCAAATCCCCTTGGCTACAGTTGTGCGGGTGTGGCGGATGACTTGCTGAGACTGCGCTTTGGGATGAACTTGCCCGAACCTGACTCTTTTGTAGTTGTAGCCTGCCCTGACACAGAAATCGGTTTTTCTTGGGAGGGTGGAAATCGTCTTGGATCTTTGTTGAGATATTACGAGCGGGTGGGTATTAGCAGGGCAAGCTTTTTTCTGACAGTTTTTGGGAATTTTTGGGAAAATTGATGGAGTCTCTCAAAATCTACGTCGCTAAATTCAAGTTCATCGCTAAAGGGGATTTGACCTCTTAAATAGAGAAGATCGAGGAGAGCCTTTTCGGGTGTGGCAACATCATAACGCTCCTCTCTTGTGAAACCAAAAAAGAGGGCCGCAGCAATTCTTGAAAATTCAAGAGTAATCCCTTGGTATTCTAATGATCGACTTTGTCCAACAGAACTCTGGAGGGTGATGACGGTGCAGGTTTGAGGGACCTGGAGGAGAAGACCATGTTTGTGGAGGGCCCATTCTCCAGAAACATATGCTGGAGTTCGAAGAAAACAACCCACCTCCTCCACAAGGGGCCAGCCTTTGAGAAAAGTATTGATATAATAACCCCTTGAAAGACGATGGATCAACCCCTTTTTGACAGCGCGGCTGAGAAAAATTGGGGCATGTTTAGTCCATTTTTCCGCTTCTGTTTTTCGAAAGAGGTGGGGCAATTCTTTAAGAATTTTGATCGCGGACTGTTTGGGCATAGGAATTTAATAAATCCTCCAATCCTTCTTTGATGAGAGGAGATAGAATTTCTTCAATGGATTGAAAGATCGGGGCAAAGTGTGAAGTTTCAAGAACCTTATAAACGGAGGACGGGAGAAAACGTCCGAGATCGGTCTTGAGGGCCTCTAATAATTCTTTTTTTGATTCTTTTTTCAGAAAGAAAGTTGCTCTTCGAGCCACGCGGAAGGGACGAACGTAAGATTTGAGCTTCCGATCCAGTTGTTCAAGATGAGTTTGTACACCCAGCATGGAATGGAGAAACCACAGATCATAGAGGTCGCGACCTTTCAAGTAAGGCCGCTCATAAAGCGCCCTGAGTTTATCTGTCAGGATCTCTTCCGGTGTTTCAACAACGAGGATGCTACTCGAGAAGGGAAGGGTAAGAAATCCCTCTTTCATCACATTAAACACTTGAGGACAATCCATCATTGGAATCTTTCGCTGGGCAGGAAACCGATTCGATTGAATCTCTTCGACTTCAATCCTTACATTGATCCTTTCTCGTTGAATATTGGGGCTGAAGAGGATAAAGGTACGGAAGCATCCCGAAGAGGCGTGACGGGGTTTTTCTTCGAAGGCTCCCATGCCGAATTGACTTAGAGCGAGATGGCGTGTTTGTGGTAGGGCGTGATTTAGCAATTTTCTAAGTTCAGATGGTGGCATCGCAGAAACGAAATCCAGGTCTTCCGAAGCCCTTTGTTCGCCATAAATCCAGCGCAAAGCCGTTCCACCCTGAAAGATGAGCTGATCAGACCCCCTCTGGCTGTAAAGGGTGTGCAAGAGGATGAGTTGAAATAGAGCCCCCTGCTGCCATTTTTTTGGAAATGATTGGTTCAACATATTATTTACGATATTATACATAATTGTTAATTTTTGTCAATATCGAATATGAGAAGGGTGTAGATAAGGGGATCTCTCTGAAATTAGGGACACTTCCCAGATATGACTGTTCACATGGTTTTTTTCATCGTGATATAATAAATCCGAAAGGAGAAAAGACAAAACAGCCAATTCCTATTCAGAACCTTAATGACGCGCTGACATACGCAGAACAGGATATAAAGGACAGATGGGAATGGTATAAAGAAAAATTGAAGAAAGGACTGGGAAAATGACAAAGAAAGAGTATGCAGAGAGAAACATAGGGCTAACATTTGATTTTCTGAGGCATCTGATAGATCATCCTGAAATTATAGACACTATACCTGATGGCGCTGAGCTTGATTTTATTGATAAGGACATGCCGGTGAAAGATAAAGGAGATATTAAAAGGAACAAGGTTGCAAGATATAAAGTAGAGCATGTCTTTGAGCCAATCAAGCAAGAAGCTCTTTGAGGGAAAATTGGGGACGGGTTCATATTAAAAAAGGGGACGGTTCTATTTTTGCTACAGTGGAACAGCTTGCCAGTGTGAAAGAAGAAAAAACAGGGGCGCTTCCTATATTTTTGAGTAGGAAGTTGTGTAAGCATTATGAGGGAAGTGAGGAAATAAAATCCATAGAGATTTTTTAATAGAAAGAAAGTAGATCAGGTATGCAGAAGAGCTTTATAGTGAGCGACCCTGAAAAGTAGTCATTGCGAGGAGCGAAGCGACGTGCCTGCACGCCGAAGTGCCAATTTTGGGGTAACCCTCCATGCAAGCGTTACGGCACGCAGGCGTGGCAATCCCTTGAGATTGCTTCACGGAGTTTACCCTGAGCGGTACATTGAGATTCTTCGCTTGGCTCAGAATGACAGATACCGAAGGGTTCGCAATGACACATGGTGAATGTCAACTTATTTATGTCGTTCACTATAAGTGAAGAGGACCATTGAGTCAAAAAAAGCGCAAAGTTCATTTCGAAAGCGAAATGTTTTTTATGAAATGATTGAAAATTTAAAGAGTTCACCTTTGGAATCCGAAACGAACCAAGGGGCATATTGACGGGGGAAGAAGAAACGTGTATTCTTTGTATGGATCAGACGGAGTGAAGAAGTAATGAGGAAGATTAATCGGGAAGAGATTGCTCCACTCTTTAAGGCCTACCCTTTTATTGCAGCAGCCTACCAGTTTGGCTCCACAGCCCGCGGCCAAGAAGGTCCTTTGAGCGATCTGGACATTGCCATCTTGGTGGACGATAACCGAGCTCCCTCGGCCCTCGATCTTCTGAGGATTGAGCTGTTGCTTGCCTATGAACTCCAAAAACAACTTGCTGTTTCGGAAGTTGACCTCATCACCCTCAACCGCCAGCGAATTCCCTCGCAGTATGCCGTCTTTCGAACAGGAAGGTTGATCTACGAGGCTGACCCCCAATACCGCGTCCAGTTCATGCAAAAGGTCGTTCAAGCCTATCTGGACTTCGAACCCACCTTGAAGCTGATAAGCCAATACCATACCCAGGGTCGGCTGAGGAGGTGCGGTATCCGATGAAGAAAGAAGACGTACAGAACAAGCTTGATATCATTCCGGAGAACTTGGAGAAGCTTGAAATCCTCCGGGCCATGGACTATGAAGAATTCACATCGGATTTCCGCAATATCGACTCAGCTCTGCATCGCTTTCAGACCTCCCTTCAAGCCCTCGTAGATATTGGGGGATATATCATTGCCTCGCTGGGGTTACGGACCCCGGGCACCAGCGGAGAAGTCATCGATATTTTGGTGGAGCACGGCCTTCTCAATGCAGCGCAGCGGGATCGATACATTTCGATGATCCAGTTTCGGAATCGCATCGTACATTTTTCTAATGACATCGATCTGAAGATCCTTTACCAGATCCTTCAAGAAGAAGTAGTCGACATTCGAGAACTTTACCGGACCCTCATCCTAATCATTGAAGACCACCCAGAGTGAACCCACCTAATAGAAGATAGAAGGCTGAATTTTTCAGTAGAGATCCCAGAAGAAACAACTGCACTGGGAATTCCCTGCCTCACAATCAGAGAAAATACAGAGAGACCTGTAACTACTGAAGAGTGGACAAACACTTTGGTGGGAACAACGGCTACCGGGATCCTATCAGCCTTTGAAGATTTTAAGAATGGAAGGTCTAAGAAAGGAAGAATCCCTAAGCTCTGGGATGGCAAAGCCTCTGAAAGAATCGTCAATATTCTTCTTGGCCGTCCATATGAGGCTTTTAAACCTAGGGTCCCCAGTTGAAAGTTCAAACCTCCCGCCTGTGATGAGGCTCCGGCGGGCAGGCAAAGCTCAAAGCTTTTTACTTCCTGACTACATTTTTTAGTCAGGCGATAAAGTAGTCAGCCTCAAACAAAGAAACCATCTGGAAACCAACGTCATCCTCAAACCCTAAAGCCGAAATAAACTCTGACTAAATAATTTAGTCAGGTTTCTGACCTCCTATGACTAAAAGAGATTTCTTTAAACCTTTGAGTGAAATTTGCAGTTTACCCTCTGAGGGGTAGTTTAATAATTCTGACTGAATTTTTCAGTCAACATTTCCATTTTAACCAAAGAAACTACACAAACCAAAGAAACCAAAGAAACCATGTAGTGATAGGGGGGGGTATGATGAATTCGGCCGGAAAGAGAGGCATGGGGTGGATTCCGGATTATCCGGATTTCAGGGACTATACGGAGAATACCGAAGAGGTGAAAACGGTCCTTGAACCTACCAGGGCGCTTAAATCCAAGGGTCTTCCGGGATCCATGGATCTGAGGAATTGGTGTTCGCCTGTTGAGGATCAGGGGACGCTCGGTTCCTGCACAGCCCATGCAGGCGCAGGGGTGATTGAATATTATGAGAGGAAATCTTTTGGGAGACACATCGATGCGTCACGACTTTTCCTCTATAAGGTTACCCGTAATCTCATGAAACAGAAGGGGGATACAGGAGCCTACCTGCGAAAAACCATGGGAGCCATGGTGCTCTTTGGAGCGCCGCCTGAGGAGTATTGGCCGTACCGAGACGATGAAAAAGAGTTTGATAAAGAGCCCCCTGCCTTCTGTTATGCCTTTGCTCAGAATTATCAGACGATTAAGTACTTCAGGCACGATCCTCCTGGGATGAAGGCGGAAGAAATTCTTAAAAAGTTGAAGACCTATCTTGCTTCAAGCCATCCAGCCATGTTTGGTTTTACGGTTTACAGCTCTATTGAGCAAGCCGAAAAGACAGGCAGGATTCCTTTTCCATCCTCCAAGGAGAGGATTGAGGGAGGCCATGCAGTGGTGGCAGTGGGTTATGATGATAAGATGAAGATCAAGAACAAATATGGAAAGGTCGAAACAACCGGAGCTCTTCTTATCAGAAATTCATGGGGAAAGGGATGGGGAGAAAAGGGTTACGGGTGGCTTCCGTATGAATATGTTTTAAAAGGGCTTGCTGAAGATTTCTGGTCAGTTCTCAAAAAAAGAGTGGATTGACACAGGCCAATTCAAAGAGTAGATATAAACCAAAGAAATTTATCCCGCCTGTCCCGTAGCGAAAGCGTACGGGGTGAAATGCGAAGCCTATTTCACTGGGGCCAAAGAAACTAAATAGACCAAATAGACCAGAGAAATGCTTAAATATCTCATCCTTTTTCTTATCGCTTCTGTTTTCTCCTTTCTTCTTACTCCACTGTTGAGATCTTTTGCTATAAAAGTTGGGGCAATGGATATCCCAGGCGGGAGGAAGATTCACGACCAGCCCACTCCAAGACTCGGCGGTTTATCCATATTTATTTCTTTCAATCTGATTCTTCTTATTGCCTCTCAAATGGGGTTCTTTCATTTCCCTCCCCATTTTCTGAGAGAGATCAAGTTTGTATGGTTATTTGTCGCCTCGGCCATTGTTCTCGGATTGGGCGCGGTGGATGATTTCCGGAGGATGCCCCCCAGCGTCAAGTTCTTATTTCAGATCGTCGCCGGGCTCATTGTCGCTCTCACGATCTATAAGATCGAGACGATCAGCTTGCCTTTTGGAACGGTCTCTCTTGGAATTTGGTCCATTCCTGCAACGGTTCTCTGGGTGGTTGCCATCACGAACGCGATCAATCTCCTCGATGGGTTGGACGGTCTGGCCGCAGGAACATCCTTTATTGTGTGTGCCGCGATTTTCGGCATCTCGCTTCTCCAACAGAATATCGGAATTTCTCTTTTCTCTGCGATCCTCGCCGGGAGCGTCCTTGGATTTTTGAAGTATAATTTTCACCCTGCCTCCATTTTCTTGGGCGACTCGGGGGCCTACTTTCTTGGCTTCATTCTTTCTATCCTCTCTTTTCGGGGCAGCTTAAAAGGGACCACGACCATTGCCATATTGATCCCCATCTTTGCTCTCGGTCTTCCAATCATGGACACGCTCCTCGCCATGTTCCGCCGTCTCCTGAAATCTTTTCATATCCTGGATGTCGATCAGGAAAAGAATGTGATCAGATTCTTCTACCTCGATGGTTGGAGCATGTTCAGGGCCGATAGGGAGCATATTCACCATCGGCTCCTCCAAATAGGATTTACTAAGAGGAAGGCGGTCATGGTCCTTTATGGGGTCTCTTTAATTCTTGGAGGGTTGGCGTTCTCATCGGTCTATTTCAAGAATATCAATTACGCCCTTCTTCTTACCGCAATCGGAGTCGCTTCTTATATTGGCATAAGTAAATTGGGGTATAGTGAGATTCAGGTCCTTAGCAATGGCGCGCTCCTTCCCCTTTTCAATACTCCCGTTGTGAACCGAAGGGCCCTCAGGGTCTTTGTGGATATGGCGATTGTTTCCCTCTCTTATTACTTTGCCTTTTTGCTTCGGTATGAGGGCAACTTTGCTCCAGTGAAAAATTACTACCTGACTACTATCGCTCTGGTTCTTTCAACTAAAATTATCATCTTTCACTTCGCAGGCCTTTACAGAGGGGCCTGGAGATACACGAATATTAATGATCTCATGAGAATGGTGAAGGCTGTTATCTTTGGATGTGCCGCTTCAGCGCTTCTTCTCTGGTTCATCCCAGGCTTTGGTATCACCAGCCGGGCTGCGCTGATTATTGATTTCAACCTTCTTCTCTTTTTTGTGGTTGTAGCAAGAAGTTCCTTCCGCATTCTTCAGCATCTTAATGCAACGAGGAATCATCTCCAGGGGAGAAATGTTTTGATCTATGGAGTGGGAAGAGGCGGGGTTTATGCCCTCAGGGAGTTTCTTAATAATCCCAGCCTGGATCTGAAACCTGTCGGCTTTATCGATGATGATCTTAGAAATCAAGGCAAACAAGTAAATGGTTATCCAGTCCTTGGAACGATCGATTCCATAGAGAAAGTCCTCGAAAAGAATTCCGTCTCTGAAGTGATTGTCGCCAGTGACCACATTCCTAAGGAAAAACTCGATCGTCTTTCTTTAATTTGTAGCTCCCGCCAAATCTCCCTCCGCCGCTTCCAAACCCGCCTCGAAGAGATATCCCCCCTAAGTTCAATAAAGCAATGAGTTGTTACTAATCAGTCCATAATTGTATAGACAATCGCCTTGCTTTGTCATTCCTGATGGACTCGAAAAAGTCCGATTCACCCCATTATCGTCATTCCCGTGAAAACGGGAATCCAGTGAATTCAAATACTTCCCTCTGGGCCATAGGCCCTCTGGGCCGGCGGCTGGACTCCTGCTGGAGTTTATCCCGATGCAAATCGGGGCAGGAGTGACAGATTGATAGACTTTTTACGAGACCATCATATCTAAAAAGCCTAAGTATTCAATGAAACTCTTTGTTCAGTTTCAGTAACAGATTGCAATGCTCACTCCATAGGGTAAATCAAAAGATTGAAGAACTCGTTAAGCTTGCCAACGAGCAGGATGCCCCTGGCATCAAATCGAAGCTCAAAGAGATTATCCCCGAATACCAACCCTACCAACCTTAAAGACATTTCAAATTGTAGATTTAAGATCTCAGATTGTAGAAGAGAGAATTTTAAAACCTCAAATTGTCTAACCTCCTGACTTCATTTTGAAGTCAACCTTTCCTCTGGGAACAATGGATTACCGACTTCTTCCAAATCGTACGCAAAGTATCCCCGCAAAGACCCCAAAAGAGCAAGAGAAGCCGTGCCTTTTTGACTATTTTTTAGTGTTTCTTCATCCTCGCAGGGCAGGCAGGGCAGGCGAAATCATCCGAATGCTTACATCTATCGTGAAAACTACTTCTTCAAGTAACTCATAACTTATAACTGCTTCTTTCTTAGGATGGATTTTTTTCATTCAAAAGTGTGTCGGGTTAGGCAATTCTCGATAAGGACGGCGGTCGGATTGTCTATTGACATTTCATATTTTTATTATTTATAATAAGAATATGAAATATAATGATTTATCAAAGGTCATCCAGGGGTCTTATTTTACCCGAAGCGATCTTTTGTCCCAGGGGCAGAAGATTTTCGACTATCAGCTTCATCTTTGGGTAAAAAAAGGCTATTTGCTGAAATTAAGAAACGGCGTCTATGCCTTCGTGAAGGACAGAGAAAGAATAAAAGCCGAAGAGATTGCCACGTTGCTTTACCAGCCCAGCTATCTGAGCTTAGAGAGCGCTCTGGCATGGTACGGTTTTATTCCTGAGATGGTCTATGCCCATGTCAGCGTGACCGCCCGGATCAACAGAACTTTTACCAACGTCTTCGGGACCTTCATTTACCGGCACCTCAAAGCGGAACTCTTCTGGGGATACACAGAAATAAAAACCGACCACGGACATTCCCTGCTGGCAGAGCCGGAAAAGGCCCTGCTGGATTATATTTATTTGAATCTGTCCAGGATCAGAAGCGAGGCCGATTTCGAAAACATAAGATTGAATGCCGATATGCTCAAGGAAAGATTGGATGCCGATAAATTTCTTAAATATCTGTCGGCCTTTGGTGTAAAAAAAATGAAGGTGTGGGCGTTGCGGTGCTTACATTAGAGCAGATCACCGGTTACTTTCCTCCGCCGTTACGCGCGAATAATCCTCAGGGGATGCTTGTAGAATATCTCCAGCACGAATTTCTGGACTCCTTATTCAAAAACCAGGCAGCAGCATCGCTGAGCTTTATCGGCGGGACAGCCATTCGGATCCTCCATCAGAGCTACCGTTTTTCGGAAGACCTGGACTTCGACAATTTCGGCCTGTCTTTCGGGGAATTTGAAGCCCTGCTAAAGACCGCCTGCCGGGATATGGAATATAAAGGTTTCCTGGTTGAATACCGGGTTGTGGAACGCGGCGCTTATCATTGTTATTTCCGGTTCCCGGACATCCTATATAAATCGGGAATCAGCCCGGACAGGGGCCGGAAAATCCTGATCCGGATCGACACCGAGGCTAAGGAAAAGCTCTATGAGCCGCTGAGGTTCATCCTGAATAAATTTGCCGTTTATCGGCAGATTCATACGGCGCCGGCCACGATTCTTCTATCACAAAAAATGATGACGGTCGTGGAGCGGAAAAGGGAAAAGGGGAGAGACCTTTTTGACGTGTCCTTCTTAATGGGATTGGCGAAACCTGATTTCACCTACATTTCAAAGTGCATGGATATTGATAAAACGGCATTTCTGAGGCTTTTCAGTGAAAGGCTGCAGGAACTCGATTTGAATTTTTTAGCGGGTGATGTCGAGCCCTTTCTTTTCTTCTCCGAACAGAAAGAGCGAATACTAACCTTCCGGGAATATTGGGAAACTGTGAACGGAGAATGGAGAGGATTAGGTGTCAGGTCTACACCTTGACAATATGATTTGCAGCGATACTTTATAACGAGCATATCGCAGTGACAGAGGAACCCTCTTTGCTGATATAAGTGAGACACCTCCCTACGGGGAATAAACGGATTATAGAATGGGTTGGCAAGAATGAAGTGGTTTTTCGATGCTGATTAAATTAACTTCCAAGGGGCCTGCGTTGTACTGGTCCGATCGGGTGGGCGTGGGCAACGGGATTTTTAAGATGCCGAAATTCAGGACGATGCGGATAGATACGCCTCCTGTTGCTACTCACTTATTGCAGAATCCCGATGCGTATCTGACACCGATAGGTCCCTTTCTGAGAAAATCGAGCCTGGATGAACTGCCGCAGCTTTGGAGTGTTTTGAAGAGGGAGAGGTTGTTGATTATCGGAGCAGAAGATGCTGGGGAGAAGATGCTTCGGGAAATCAGAGACAACTCCCGCCTCAATTATGAAGTGGTGGGTTTTTTGGATGATGATCCTAAAAAGAAAGGGATGGGAATCCATGGGGTCCAGGTTTTGGGGTCTATTCCTAGAATACATGATATGGCCTATCGGGACGAGATGGACGAGATCTTGATTGCCACGCCGTCGGCCTCAGCCAAGCAAATGCGCAGGATTATCGAAGCCTGTGAGGGGACAGGTCTTAAGTCGCGCACCACACCAGGAATCGGCGAGTTGATTGATGGAAAAATCTCCTTTAAGTCTGTACGGGAGGTTTCTTTTGAAGACCTTCTCGGTCGAGATCCAGTTAATCTTGATATGGAAAGGATCGGGAACTATTTGCCAGATAAGGTTGTACTTGTTTCAGGGGCAGGGGGTTCGATCGGAACTGAACTCTGTCGTCAAATATCCTTGTTTGCCCCTAAAAACATTATCTTTCTTGATAAGACTGAAAATAGCTTATTCCATTTGGAAATGTAATTTCGTCAGAGATACCCTAAGGTTTCTATTACTCCTGTTCTTGGAGATGTCCAGAACAAGCCCTTCTTAGAAAAGCTTTTTTGTGCCAACAGACCTCAGGTAGTATTTCATGCGGCAGCCTTTAAACACGTTCCTATTGTGGAATTGAATCCTTGGGAAGCGGTTTTTAATAATATCCTCGGGACGAAAAATATTGTTGAAATGTCCCATAAATTCAGGATAGAGCGATTTATCATGATTTCTACGGATAAAGCTGTTCGTCCTTCCAGCGTTATGGGTGCGACCAAAAGGGTAGCAGAGATGATCACCTCTTGTTATGCCTCAAATCCTTCCCGTTTTGTATCAGTGAGGTTCGGTAACGTGATTGGCAGCGAGGGCAGTGTGGTCCACTTATTTAAGAAACAGATTGAGCGCTTTGGTCCTGTGACAGTGACTCACCCTGAGATAACGAGGTATTTTATGACGGTTCCGGAGTCCTGCAAATTGATTCTTCAGGCAGGAGCATTAGGTGAAGGCGGAGAAATCTTCATTCTTGACATGGGAACGCCCATTAAAATACTTGATATGGCACGGGATCTCATTCGGCGATCAGGGTTTAAGCCTGATGTGGATATTGAGATCAAATTTACTGGGCTTCGGCCAGGCGAAAAGCTCCATGAAGAACTTATTACTGAGGGAGAGGAGATTGTCATAAGGAAGCCAGGAAGTCAGGAGAGAGGAGAGATCCTGTGAGGAGTTGATCATAGGAGGTGAGGGGATTGTCCGGACACCTTATGATAAGATTTTTGTTCTAAAAGGAGACACTTTCGATCTCAATTGGCTTCGCCCTGTGGAGTAGTAAGAAAATATCTAACGAGCCTAAGTATTCAATGAAACTCTTTGTTCAGTTTCAGTAACAGATTGCAATGCTTACTCCATAGGGTAAATCAAAAGATTGAAGAACTCGTTAAGCTCGCCAACGAGCAGGATGCCCCTGGCATCAAATCAAAGCTCAAAGAAATCATCCCCGAATACCAACCCTATGAAACAGATAAAAACCCAGGTTAAGGATAGAGGTTGGAGGATAAAAGAAAGAAGCTAAAAGTTCAAAGCTGACAACTCAAATTCCAAATTTTATAATCTTGTTGACTTCATTTTTGAGTCAGTTTTTTTAAACCCTTTTGGCTGCATGGACGTTGCGTCATTAAATGATGGTGATTGGTTTCTTTTTCTTAAGTTGAACCCTCTGACTGAATTTTTCAGTCAACTTATTACCTGGGAAGTCATTAGATCCAAAATTAAAGCTTGAGATGGTTAAAATTTTTCAATCATTATTGAATTGTGGTATAATGAATTTATGGATAAATTTAGTGCCTATTTTGAAAATGAGGTTCTTCGAAAGAGACCATATTTGACAAAGGAGATATGCATAAGGGTAGTAAAGAATCCTTTTAAGAGAGAGATTCAACCGGATGGGCGCATTAGATTTTGGGGTAGGGTAGAAGAATTTGGAGGGAAATATTTAAGAGTTGTAATACTTGAAGATGGAGTGACAATTCATAACGCTTTTATTGATAGGGGGTTCCACCCAAAGGAAGGGGATAAGCTATGAAGATGAAATATTATAAGGATACGGATTCTCTTTATATCGATTTGAGTGAAAGGCCGAGCGCGGAGTCTTTAGAGGTGGCTCCTGGAATCGTGGTGGACTTTGACGAAAAAAATAATATTGTTGGTATTGATATTGATAGGGCAAGCCAGGTTCTGAATCTTTCTGAGTTGGAGATCTCAAGCATTCCCTCAAAAAAATTCATCTTCTCGCCTGAGGTTTAGTTGCATTTATTTTTCCTTATCAAAATGTCTTGAGATAGGAGATGTAAGACCTGAAATCATAGGTTGGGCTCAGGTAAATTATCCCTATGGCGCATCTGTTGAGGATGCCATTGAAAAGCTCCAATACGGCCTCTTTTACATTCAGAACATGTCCTTCCTTTTAGAAATCCGCATCTTCCTAAAAACCATCCAAGTTGTCCTTTTCGGCGAAGGCAGCCGCTAACCCCATTTCGATTGCGGAATGCAGAATATAGAAATTCAGACATTTCTGACCTCATTTTTAAGTCAAGATCAGAAACCAAATTAAACCAGGAAAATAAGGTCTCGAATCTTGACATTTGTAAATCACTGTTTTTCAATCTTGAAAAATAAATCTCATCCCTATTGACTTTCATTTCTGATAATATATAAGAGTTGTATATTATGAGAAACGATAGCGGTTCATTAGCCAGAAGGATTTTATTGCTGGTGGAGCATCTCCCTTATTTCACCATAGAAAATCTGCAGATTATTGATGTGCCTCCTTATCAGCTCAGGATTGCCCTCTCCCGCCTAAAAGAAAGGGGAGATATTATTCGTCTAAAAAAAGGAATTTATACATCTACAAAATTTGTTGAAGGCACCAGGGGCGGCGGAATGGATACAGCATTTATTGAGTTTATCGCCACCAAGATTTACGCCCCATCTTATTTAAGCCTGGATTATGTCCTTTATGAAAGCAATGTCTTAACCGAAGTTCCCGTCAGCTTCACTTTGGTAACGAAAAATAAGACCTATACGGTTCATAACAACCTTGGTCGGTTTATCTATCATAAGATCAAAGATACATTATTTTGTGGTTACCAGACCGTGAGAAAAAATGGATATATCTATTATAAAGGCGATAAAGTGAAAGCCCTTTTTGATTTCTTATATCTGAGAAAGAACAGGATTCTTAATAGAGAAATGGCTGAAGAACTGAGGTTGAATTTAGAGATTTTTAGTAAATCAGAGATAAGAAGATTAAAGCACTATGTTGATCAGGAAGGCTCCGGGAAGATGAAAGAGATTTTTAGGTTTCTTTTTCAACATGCTTGAATATATCAAAACATTATTAAAAGAGAAGGGAGCGGCTTCAGCCGTTTTTAAGAGGAATCTGGTCAAAGAATACCTCCAGGTATTGGTTTTATCCTTTCTATATTCCCATAAAGAATACAGGACTTTGATCTTTTACGGTGGTTCCTCTTTGCGACATTGTTATAATCTGCCGAGATTATCTGAAGACCTTGATTTCGTGGATGTTGAGAAAAAGATTAACCTAAATAAATTAGCTGAAGAGTTGGCCAATTTCTTTAAACGAAAATATGGCCTTACGATTAGTGCGAAGGCACAAAAATTTAGATGCACCTTGAAATTCCCAATTTTGCATATGCTGGACCTGGTGACGCCTCAAGAATCAAATTATTTATTCTCTAAGATGCCGGGAAATTGACATGATCTTGGACACTGGAGCTGTCTACACTGTCATTTCCTGGGATGTAGCGAAGGATATCGGCTTATGATCCAGCCATCTCCGAGCGTCGAATGCCGATTGTTACCGCCAATGGGGTTATTGAGGCGCCATTGATCACTGTGGAGAGTGTGAATGTAGCAAATCTTCGGGCAAAAACTATTGATGTGATTT
>Ga0315282_10007008_pt1 | contig 18662 bp, 20 predicted proteins | sample YL17G07_20_MG_FD_203693 | JGI IMG/M metagenome (GOLD analysis project Ga0315282, IMG submission 203693) | Sediment microbial communities from Yellowstone Lake, YNP, Wyoming, USA - YL17G07_20 | ecosystem: Environmental > Aquatic > Freshwater > Lake > Sediment | place: USA: Wyoming | collected...
TGTAACGGGTGCCGCCAGAGGGATAGGACGTGCGGTTGTACTTGAACTGCTCAATCAAGGTCGTCTTGTCGCCGGGCTGGATGTAAACTCCGAGCGACTTGGCGAACTTGAAAATGTTGTGAAAGAAGCCGGCTTTAGCTGTAAAACGAGCTGTGTAGATATCACCGATACAGCCGCTTTTACTGAGACCCTTGAGTCTTTGGCGGCTGAATACGGGGGGATAGGAATTTTGGTGAATAATGCCGGTATCACTCGTGACAAGCTGATTTTGCAAATGAGCGACGAAGATTTTGACTCTGTTGTTAATGTTAATCTTCGAGCGGCCTTTATTGCGATGCGGATTGCAGCAAGGTCTATGGTTCGGAACAAGTTCGGTCGAATTATCAGTCTCAGCTCGGTTGCGGGCGTGATTGGTAATGCGGGCCAAAGTAATTACGCTGCCAGCAAGGCAGGCCTTATTGGCTTGACTAAAACTGTGGCCCGTGAGCTTGCAAGAAAAAATGTAACGGCAAATTGCGTTGCGCCGGGCTTTATTGTTACAGATATGACGGACAAGCTGCCGGAGCCGGTCAAAGAAGCTGCGAAACAACTGATACCGCTGCGGAGATTTGGCAGTGTTGATGATGTTGCTAAAGCAATTGCATTTTTTGCAAGTGACGAGGCGGGCTATATCACGGGGCAGGTGCTTTGCGTGGACGGTGGAATGGCGATGTAAAAAAATAAAAAAATGTTTGTATAGGAGCAATTTAACAGGTAATATACCCGCCTAAAATGATGAACGTCATAAATAACTATTATCGCCGGTTTTTGTTAATTGTAAGGTAGTAAAATAAGTTCCTATTAGGCTTAGGAGGCAAAACAAGTGAGCGCTGATGAGATAGATGTTCAGGCAATTGAAAGCAGAGTAATCGAAATAATAAGTGAGCAAATGGGCGTAGATAAGTCTGAAATAACTCGTGAAACCTCATTTATTAACGACTTGAACGCCGACTCGCTGGATACGGTCGAACTGGTCATGGAGTTTGAAGATGAATTTGATATGAGTATCCCGGATGAGGAGGCCGAGAAAATCCAGACGGTCGGCGCCGCAATCGATTACATTGCCAATATTGCACGTTCCAAGAGCCAAGAATAACGAACAAGCTCAACATTATGAACAAGCGACGAGTAGTTATCACTGGCTTGGGGTGTATTACCGCTTTAGCCGAGTCCGCTGAGGGGCTTTTCGCTGCATTGTGCGAGGGCAAAAGCGGCATTTCCAACATAGAATCCTTCGACGTCAGCACATATCCGGTAAGGTTCGGGGGCGAGATAAAAAACTTTGATGTGACGAAATACATCGACCAGCGGGAAGGCAGGCGAATGGACCGCTTCTCGCAGTTTGCCATAGCTGCAGCAATCCAGGCGGTGAACGACAGCGGGCTTGATTTCTCGAAAGAAGACGTTTTTCGTGTGGGCGTCATCGTAGGGACAGGCATAGGCGGCATTCAGGAAATTGAACAGCAGCATATAAAACTGCTGGATAAGGGTGTAAGGCAGGTTTCGCCTTTCACTGTTCCAAAGCTTATGGCTAACGCCGGCTGCGGCAATATTGCCATTCGCTACGGGCTAAAGGGACCTAATTTTTGTGTAGTCAGCGCCTGCGCTTCGAGCAATCACGCTATCGGCGAAGCCTTTTGCAATATCGTTTACGGGCGAAGCGACGTTATGATAACCGGCGGAGCCGAAGCAGCTCTTTCGCCGGTAGGATTGGCCTCATTCTGCGCTGCGAGGTCACTTAGCACAAGAAACGACGACCCTGCAAGGGCCTCAAGACCGTTCGACAGAGACAGGGACGGCTTTGTTCTTTCCGAGGGCGCCGGCATTTTGGTTTTAGAAGAAGAAAGCCATGCTAAAAAACGCGGTGCGAAAATATACGCCGAACTTCTCGGCTACGGTGCTACCGATGATGGTTATCATATTACCGCCCCGCCGCCGAACGGCGAAGGAGCAGCAAGGGCAATGGAGCTGGCGCTTACTGATGCGGGTGTAGAAAAGGAAAAAATTGATTATATAAACGCACACGGCACAGGCACCGAGCTAAATGACATATCTGAAAGTGTTGCCATAAAAACCGTTTTCGGCGACCACGCATATAAGCTGGCCATCAGCTCGACGAAAAGCTGCCTCGGGCATTTACTCGGAGCAACCGGTGCGGTTGAACTTATAGCAACTGTAAAAACCATTAACAAATCTATTATCCCCCCTACCATCAATTTAGATAATCAGGACGAGCGATGCGACCTCAAGATGGATTATGTGCCATTAAAGGCCCGCGAGGCGAAGGTCAACTTTGCTTTGAGCAATTCTCTCGGCTTCGGCGGTCATAACGCCTGCTTGGTTGTGGGGAAATATAACGGATAGTTTTACTGCAGAGGCCGCCCGCCGCTTGGCGAGGTCTCGCCTTTGGCGGACAGAGAACGCAGAGAAAATTAACCACGAATCCACACGAATAGACACAAATTTTTCAGACACGGATTAACACAGATTTACACAGATTTTTTTGACGCTGATTAACGCAGATTTACGCTGTTTTTTTATTAGCTACAGAGAATTCAGATATTCTGCCACAGATCATTATCATGCTTCATAGAAATGTAATCGTTTTTGCACCAATTTCTCAATTTCTTTCATTATTGATGGTATCTTCTCGGTAACAATGTCATACGCTTTTGTTATACTTTCTTGGCACCCTTGAGAGTTTTTTATTATTGCCCAAACTGTTCTTATAGTAAATTCAGCTTCTTTAAATTTATCTTTTATATCTGAAGTTAGAAATATTGCGTTTTTAGCAATATAGTCTTGGAAATCTAAACAGGCGTCAGCAGCTTTTTTTGAGTTTTCATAGAAATATTGGTTTTTCTTATCTACTGCACTGCATATACGTTGTTTTGCATCTTCAGCAAGGTCATGTTCCGATAGGAATTTTTCTAACTCCGAAGGATTCTTCTGATTGAGTTCCGGAATATAGGGAGTTTCCGTTGAAAACTTGCAAATCAAATCTAAGAGGATGTTTAATTTTGCCCATGCTTGAGGCAAAACCTCAAACTCTTTTTCGTGGATTTTAGTAACCCTATTGAACAAGGAGTTCAGCTTATATTCAAACTTTTTGAGCCTTTTATCAAACCAAGTTTCTAATGATTTTTTTACAAAGAATTGAAAGGTTAAATATAGAAAGGCACCTATCCCACCAACTTCGCCAATGATTTCAAGTATTTTTCTCATTATTATTCCGCCTTTTTCTCATAATCATCGCACCGAGGCCGAGAAGCAAAAGCGTGGCGGGTTCGTGGTTGCCTACTTAACACCCTCCCAATGCCTAATTTTCAATCTTTTTAGTCCATTTTTCCTTAGCGTATTTACTACAAATTGCTTCGTGATAATATGTCAGAGAGATTGCATTCGATGTTGAGTAAAGTGGATCTTGATGGAAGTAAAGCTGTGTTGTCACTCTACAGTCACCAATTTTCACAGTACCTTCATAAGCTGGTTGTCCCAATAGCCAGGGTGCTTTAGTCCACTGAACCCCATAATCTTCTTCATGCATATCTTTTGCGGCATAAACAGCTGATTTATCCGCACATCCAACAAGAGCATCAATCATCATTATTCGACCATTATAAACTTTAACCGTGACCCAGTTTGTTAATACATTGTTGCCAGAAACATGGTATTCGGAAAGAAGCTCATCTTTCTGTTTGATAAAACGAATGCTTTGGCGTGATTTTAACTCCTCTAATGATTCCCCCAAATATACCCCATATATGGCTTTGTTAGCCTTCGTGGCTATTCTAATACTTTCTGGTAGCATTCGTTCCAAAAATTCCAGATGTTCCTTCTTTTCCTTTATCGTTTCTTGCAATTCTGTTATTTCCGATTCCACTTTATTGATGCGAGATAGGATAGAGTTGGGGTCAGTCTGGTTCTGTTCGGCGAAAATGCTGCACGGTAAAATAACCAATATCAAAAAAATCTCTTTTTTCATGTTCCTTCCCTTTCAACAAATGCTGAAGAAAAAATTCTACGCTGCAAAAGGCAGAAAAGCAACGAAAAAATCTGGGCAAAATCTCCTCTGCAAATTGGCTTATAGTGTGATAAAATAGCTTAAATTTTAAACTTTGTTGGAAGCAACTGACCTGAGGAAAGACAGGTGAAAAATGACAACAAAAAACACAGACACTCCTAAAATCAAAGTTCTTCAACAGCTTTATGATGTGATTGAGCTTGACATTAAACGCGATTTTGCCGAACCGATTGTTCATAAAGGAAGGCCAACGTGGATGGGGGGCGATGGTGTTATAAAGTTAGACAAAGAAAGAGAAGAAAAAAGACAAATACAGCTACATCGCAAATATGATGAAAGAGTGAGAGCAGCTATTAGTATTTGGGAAACATACCCTGATTGTTTATCAGAGCCGCCAATGTCTAATCCAAGCCCTAAAATCGGATTGCACGAGCTTAAGGTTTGGGTAAGAAAAGAACTGAAAAATGCAGGCACGAACGCACAGACACAGCCCAGCAACAAGGCAGGGAAAACAGGGGAAAATGCTACTCTTGGATCTAAAATCAAAGATTTTTTCTGGACGCTATACGAAAAAACGTTGAAGGTTATTGTTGATGCAGCTTTTGAGAGATGGTGGCCTAAGTAAAAAGGGTTTTGTAAAACTTCAATCAAGAGCGCAGCTACCTGCACACCAAAACCGGCTAATTTCAAAAATTTTTACTCCTTTTCTAACAACGAGTTATGAGAATCGAGTATCGAGAATCGAGAACATTTTCGCATCAATCGCGCAGGTTCGTCCTACTAATGGGAGGGGATATTATTTCTAAATATTATGAAAAAAATCCGTGTAAATCCGTGTTCATCCGTGGTTAATTTAGGCAACTTTTATTTAAGTAATCAGTTTAATCTGCGTAATCTGCGATGAAAATTCGATCAATCAAAAATAACAAATTATGCGAAACGAACCCAATTTCCAAAAAAGTCAAATGTTTATAACCCCAATGAGAACAATGAATTACAACGAAAAATACACTTTGGACACTTGGTCAAAACGAACCCAAACAAAGCCAATTTTACCAGCCCCTATGGCGGGTAAAATTGCCCCATTGTTTAGAATGTCGTTTATTCTAATGGGGCCTCCGACGGATCCTGTGGCTAAAGAATGGATTCCCGCTTGCGCGGGAATGACAAAGGCATCCGTGAAAATCTGTGTAATCTGTGGTTTAGAACGTCATCGATTCTGCAAACACTGTTTGGAAATCCGGTTCGTGGGCGATTTCGACATACTCAATTTTGCGGGCCAATTTCTTTGCCTGCTTTCGACAATCACGGCTGATAAGAATCATCTCAGCACCGGAAGCAGCGGCGTTGCCGATGAAATGAATGCGCTCAAGCGGCAGGTTCGGCAACAGACCTATTCTAAGGGCACTTTCCCGCCGGATATAATTGCCAAATGCACCTGCCAAAAGGACCTGCTTTATGTCGTCATCCTCGATGCCGACCACAGTGGGATACCCCACGTGGTATCCTATTTTTTTCTGCAGGAGTTTTATTCCGGCCCGGATAGCAGCTTTTGCAAGCTGAACTTCGCGAATATCCTGTTGAGTGAGAATTACTTTGTCAGCAAGACGAAAGGCGGGTTGGCCATCCTGTTGAATAATTCGCGAGAGAATTGCTGGCGGCAAATTAGCGGGCAGTTTTTCAGGGTTGATGAAGCGTCCGGTTGTGTCAATAATGCCCAAATCCAGCAATACCGCAACGGCGTCGATTAAGCCGCTGCCGCATATAGAGCAAGGTGGGCAATTTCCTATTACATCCAAATCCAAGTCGGCCTCGTTTATGACCACCGCTTGCATCGCCCCTTCCATCGCCCTGCTGCCGCAGCTTATGCGTGCACCTTCGAAGGCTGGGCCGGCAGCACAACTTGCGGCGTAGAGCTTATCGGCGGTGCCGAGAACAATCTCGCCGTTTGTGCCGATGTCGACCACCAGTGTCAAATCCTGCGCTGAGTTTATGTCCACCGCAAGCGCAACGGCAACGGTATCTGAGCCTACAAAGCCGGCTATGTTCTCAACGGTGTGGATATTACCGGCAGGGTTTATTTGCAGGGTTATCTTTTTGGGAGAGAGGTCTTTTGCATCGAGGGAAAAGGCCTTGTACGGGGCTTGGCCAAGCTGGACCACAGGCAATTTCAGGAAGATGTGATTCATAGTCGTGTTGCCGACAACGCACATTTCATATATTTGCTTTGTGTCTATGGATGCCTGGCTGCAAAGCTTTGCGGTCAATTCATTTATACAGTCGATTATTGCTTTGTGCAGCTCCGCCAGCTTTGCGTCGGTTTGAGCATAGTTGATTCTGCTGATAACATCATCACCATATCGGGCCTGCGGATTCAGGTCGGCCTGGGTTGCCAGAGGATGTCCATCTGTCATATCGACCAGTTTTGCGACGACGGTAGTTGTGCCGATATCAACTGCGACGCCAAAGATTTTGCCGCCGGAAGCAAATTTTAGATATTTTTTATATATGTCGGGCTGAATTTCGGCTTGAGGAGCGACGCCTTCAGTCAGGATTTTGTGCTCAAAGAATCGAGATGCAAACGGAACTGTTACCGTAAGGTCGCTATCGATGTGATGCTGACACGCAAGAACCCCTCGGCCATCCGGGTCAAGGTTCACCAGACACTTTTTACAGATACCCTTTCCGCCGCAAACGGTGTTTAAGATTATGCCGGCCTGGCCTGCAGCATCGAGAAGTGTTGCACCTGCATGAATAGAAATCTGTCTGCCATCAGGTTTGAAGGTTATATTAAAGTGTTTCATTTATCGTATCGCGTATTGCATATATCATATCGCGTATATTCTACGCAATGCTCAATACGCACAACGGATAATTATCTTATTTTATGTCGTACTTTCCAGCGGGAGCGTCTTTTTTTACTGCCCACTTTGCGTCTGCGCCTTGGTTTTGCCATTTATTTCTCCACAAACCAGAAATCTTTGTTCCAAAATACTTTTAACCCTTTAGAATATATGGTATTATAATGTGAAAGTAAAGAGGATGAAAGGTGTAAATTTTTTGCTTTAGATTTTTGTTGATTTAGGGTGTGGTGCAAAAATGATTCAATGTAAAGATTGTGAATTTTGCGAGATTAGTCCCGACGGCAGAAGAAGCTTCAAATGCGACCCGTTCACTAATATCAAAGAGCCGGAGTGTATAGCCAAATGGCAACTAATCCGTCTTGATATGCTGGTAGCCAGCTATAAAGGAATGCTTAAGTGGTATGAAAAATTAGCACCATTGCAGGATAAGATTTTCAAGTATATGAAACGCGAAATCGAAGATATAAACGAATCCGAGCAGTGGAAACTCGATGACGAAGAAGGGGAAGGGGAAAAGGAAGAAGAAGAGGAAGGGAAAGAGGAAGAAAACAAGTACTGAAGAACCTTCAAATGCATTGGTAATTGGTAAATGGTAATTGGTAATTGGTAACTCCTTTTTGTGCCTTTTGTGCTTTTTCGTGGCTAAATTTTTAGGAAACAGAAGTTTTAATCCTTTGTTTCATCGAAACTATAGCCGCAGGTATCGGCTGTGAGGAGCTCCGATTTGCTGCGAGGATATTTGCGGCAGCTCAGAGAACGTAACCAGTAGATTTTGCAAGTACACAGGCCCTCTTTGTCGATGCCCAAAAACGGACACAGATTCGGCAGTTTACAGCAAGCTCCGCAGCGCCTGCACCTACCTTTGCGGCTCTTGTCAACCGGTAAGACGCTGGTGACCGTCCGTTTAACTTTAGCAGACCAGGTATTTCTCAAAAAAGGCATTGTTCTAATACCAGCTATAAATATAGAGGCATAGAATAATAGTTTTTTTGAATTTATGCAATAAATCAGTTTCAGATACCGTCTTTATTTGCGTAAGAGCGCTTAAATATGGCTAAAAGCAACGATTTAGCCCGGATAATAACCGGCTGTAAGTCCGGCGATGCTGAGAGCTTTTCAGAGGTAGTTGATATTTACGCAAGCCGGTTTTACGGTTATTTTTACCGATTAACGGGCAATAGAGAAACAAGCGATGATTTGCTTAGCGAGCTCTTTGTCAAATTGGTGGAGAAGATTGGCTCTTTTAAGGGCGGTTCTTTTGAAAGCTGGTTGTTCAAAATGGCATCTAATATCTTCTACGATTATTTAAGGAACAAGCAGCGGCAGAAAAAATCATTCGAGGTCCAAAAAAGCCAGTTTGAATCAGAAGTAACAGAGGCCGAAGAACAGTCCGGCAGCGAGAGAATCGATGAATTGCAGACACAGCTCGGCAGGCTTGATACAGATACGAGAGAATTGATTATGTTGCGTTTTTATTCGCAGGCCAGCTTCAAGGAAATAGCAGCGATGCGGTCTGAGCCGATAGGAACCACATTGTCAAAACTACACCGAGGGCTGAAGAAACTGCAAAAGTTGATGGAGTAGAAATGACTATGAACGGTGAAACGGAAGAAAATCTAAGGGACCTATTTGAAAAATTCCTCAATTCCGAGCAAGCTGAGCAAGCTGTCGAGGATATCCAGAAAGGTGAGCGAATTCTTCGCGGCCATACTGCACCTAAGCCTGATGGCGAGCTTATAACCAGTATAAAGGCTGAAATTGCTGCAAGCCTGCTGCGCAAAAAGGAAAATGCTTTTAGAAGAATAGTCTACAAGACGATGGCTGTTGCTGCGGGGTTTATTCTCCTGGCAGCTATAGGCGTAAAATTATTTGAAAAAGGCAGGAGTGAGCCTGAAAGACCTGCCAGCGACTCAATAATACCAAAGGCGGTTTGGGAGAGCAACCGTTTGGCTGACGATAATGCGGAGTCGGCGACCTTAATCGCCGAGGTCGAACAAATTGAAAGCGACCTGCTTGCTATGCAATTGGGTGAAAATGGCGGCAATGGCCACGAAGCTATAACAGAACTGGAAATGGAAACGGAACTGATAGAAATCAATAGTGATTTTTGGAAAGGGTAAAAAAAATGAAAACGAGTTACAAAACAATTTTAGTATTGGCAATGGCAGCAGCGGTATTGTCCATAACCGCCCTACACTGCCTGGCTACAGAGGATGTAAATAAAGAGAAAGACAATATCTGGTCTGAAGACGCAGCAAAAGGAGAGTCTGGACGGTTTGAACTAACGGAAGAAAAAATCGAACGTATAATGAATCAACTGGCGAAGACCAACCCTGAAAAAGCAGAAGAGTTAAAACAGCTGCAGGCGAAAGACCCTGAGAAGTTCAAAGCCGAGCTTAGAGAAGTTATGCAAGAGCAGTTTGGTAAGAGATTCAGGAAGCGTATGGAAGAGCGATCAGGGCAGCACATGAAAGAAGGCGGCAAGCCGTTTGGCCCTGGTGGTATGCCGCCTGAGATGGGTATGCGTTGGAGAGAAGATAAATATCTCGAATGGCTGAAGGAAAATTATGCTGGGGAGGCAAAAAAACTGGCTGAACTGCGTGAGAAGGACGCAAACCTTTATTCGAAACAACTTGAGCTCAGCCTAAAAAAGTATGGCAGAATCGCAGAAGCGGCAAGAGAAAACCCACAATTGGCTGCGGTGCTTAAGGAAGATTTGGCACTAAGACAACAGCAAGATAAACTGCTTGGGCAAATCGAAACTGCAGGCGACAAGGAAAAAGAAGAGCTTGTCAAGGAATTGAAAGAAGTACTCAACCACAGGTTTGATGCAATCTTAAAGCGAAAACAAATAGAGTACGAACAACTGCTCAAAAAGCTCGAGAGGCTAAAAAAAGAGGTCGAGCAAAGAAATGCCAAGGTGGAAAAGTGGAAGGACGCTGGGTTCAAAGACGAGAGCGTAAAGGCAAAGCTTGAAGATTTGCTCGGCAAAAGTGACAAATTCACGTGGTAATGAGGGAATTGATTACTGAGAAGACACAGAAGAAAAAAGCAGATTTTTGTTTTGGCAGCGATGAACAAAGTCTTACGGATTTCCCGTAAGACTTTGTTTTTATAATTTGCTTCGCTTCTGTTCGGCTTCGGTAGCTTGTCCGAGTATCTTTTTCTCTTTCGGTGTCAGGTTATGGATGCCGGAGTCGTGGACCTTTTGCAGAATGCGGTCGAGTTCCACTTGTAGATTGCGTTCTGTGGCTATTTTCTTTTGCAGGCGGCTGGATTGGATTTTTAATCTGAGTTTAGCTCGCCAGGACTGCGAGAATACATAAATTGCACCTGCCGCCATCCCTGCCAGATGGGCGGCATCGCCCCCGGCATTCGAGCCCCTTGTTATTACAACAATAAGGTAAATGGCTGTGAAAGCAATTGCCGCTACTCTTATTGGCACAGGGAAAAGGAAAATAAAGACAACAAAGTGCGGAAAAAGGATTGCACAGGCAGCCAACATACCGAGTATTGCACCCGATGCTCCTACCATAGGCAAAGCCGGCAGGAAACCAATGATAACGAGCAGAAGATAGAACAGCCCCCCTGCCACCCCGCAACTAAGGTAAAATATCAAAAATCTTTTACTTGACCAGTAACGTTCAAGTGTTGGGCCTAAGAAAAACAAGCCAAGCATATTGAAAAAGATGTGGGGCATACCGCCATGCAAAAACTGGTATGTTACAAGTCGCCACAGCTGCATTGCTACCGACAAAGAAACCGGATAAAGCGAAAACCATTTCATCAGCACTCTCTCTGCCCCCAAAATCTGCACGAAAAACACCGTGAAATTGATGATGAGCAGCCATTTGACCACAGGTGTAATCTGAGGAAAGGTCATCCGCATCTGTGGAGCATTGTGAAATTGAGACCGAAAGTTTGCCTGCGTGTAATCTCTATCGTAAAGGCCCATATTTTACTCGTAGTGCGTTATGCGTATTGCGTATATCGTATCTTCTACTTTTGTGCTTTTATGTCTATACGTTATTTCGACTGTTGTGGTTTCATTTTTTCAAATATTACCATCAAAAGCACACCGAACACTATCATAGCGATGCCGATATTCTGTGAGATTGTTAAGCCGTCGAATTCAAATGGGTTATCGTCACGGATAAATTCTATAAAGAATCGGGTGATGCCATAAAGTATGAACATCAAGCTAAATGTGCAGCCGGGTTTGGTAAACAGCTTCTTACGGTTTTTGGAATCGCCGGCCTCTTGGTTTCTTCGCCAAAAAAGATAAAGTATAAGAGCCAAAACAGCACCATTAACCGATGAGTACAACTGTGCGGGGTGAACAGGCAAACAGCGATAAGGGCCTTTATCAACCATATATTTTTGCTCTTGGGTTAAATCTTTATAAGGTTTTAAGCCATAGAACCTTTTGCCATCTTCGTAATAGTAGCCAAAAAATTCCTCAGGCAATTTTAACTGCGGCTGGGGGCGGTTCCTTTCCGGAACCGGATATATCTGGCTGTAATAGGCGTCTGAACGGTATGGGAAGCGGACGGCCCAGGGCAGATTTGTCGGCTTGCCGAAGCAGCAGCCGTTTAGAAAGCAACCAATTCTGCCGAACGCAAGTGCCAGCATCAGGCCGATAGCCAGAATATCAAGATAACGCCGAACCGGAAGTTTGTGATACCGGCAATAAAAACCGATAACGGCAATGGCCAAAAGCACGCCGCCCAGAAGCTCGAGACCACCGTTCCAGATAGCAAAAACGGAGAGCAGGCGTCCCTGAAAATCGTCAAAATGATGGATTACATAAAAAAGACGTGCACCCACCACCCCTGCAATAAGTGAGTAAAGCGATGCATTAGTGATGTACTGCGGATTGGGTGTGATATTGCGGCTAAGATATCTTATCAGGGAAACAGCCACGAGAAACGCAATAACCATCATCAGACCATAACTTGGTACAGGCCAATGTATGAAAGGTATCTCAAAAAGTTTAGGATGCATTAGTCGATTTACGATTTTCAATTTGCGATTTTCAATTTTCGATTTTCAATCGTCTATCGAAAATCGCCGAACGGCAGTTCGCTTTAACCGCCACTTTTTATTTTGTTATTTTTGCCGATAATAATAATCTTCGGTTTAAGTTTTCTGGCTTGCGCAGGGGTGTAATATCCGAAGCTGAAAACAATAATAGTATCTTTTGACTTTACCAGTTTTGCGGCCGGTCCAAGGATTATGACTTTGCCCGAGTTTGCATCAGCGGGAATGGCGTAGGTTTGGAGGCGGTTACCGTTATTTAAATCGGCGATTAAAACGACCTCGTAGGGTAAAATATTGGCTGCTTTCATCAGTGTTGAGTCTATAGCGATACTGCCGGGGTACCGCAGCCTGGTCTCGGTAACCGTTGCACAATGTAATTTACTTTTTAATAACTTCACAAACATAATTAACGATTTTAGTATTTATTAACGAGTATTGCTTAACTTACATTATATATTATCGTTTGTTCACGTCCACCAGAATGTTGTCAATTAATCGGGTCGAGCCGATTTTGACTGCTACCGCCGTCAGGACCTTTCCGGTAATTTTCTTGAGCTCCTGCAGAGTGTCGGCATCAACGATACTTATGTATTCTATCTTTATTGACGGGGCTTGCTGTAATATTTTACGCATCTGGTTAATAATTGTTTTACTATCTGCGACACCATCGGCAATCAATTTTTGGCACTTTTGCAGGGATTTATAAATCAGGGGTGCATTTTTTTTCTGCGACTCAGTCAGATATTGATTTCTGCTGCTTACTGCAAGTCCGTCGGCTTGGCGCACCGTAGGACAGACAACAATTTTTAGAGGCATATTAAAATCGGCGACCATTCGCTTAATAACAATCGCCTGCTGGGCGTCCTTTTGGCCGAAAAACGCAATATCCGGTGCGACGATGTTAAATAACTTGGCACAAACAGTGGTTACTCCGCTAAAGTGTCCCGGCCGAAATTGGCCACAAAGTTGTTCGGTCAATTTTTCGACATTTACCCAGGTAAGATTTTCCTGCGGGTACATCTGCGCTGTTGCCGGAGTAAAAACGACATCGACGCCTGCCTTTCTACAAATTTCGAGGTCAGCTTTGAGAGGTCTTGGATATTTTTCAAAATCTTCGCCTGGGCCGAACTGCGTGGGATTAACAAAGATACTGACCACCACAAAATCACATTTTTTTGCTGCTGCTTCGATTAGCGAAATATGGCCGATATGCAGCGCCCCCATCGTGGGCACAAAACCTATTTTTTTGCCCTTACTTCGGGCAGCTTTTACCAGGTTTCTAACCGACTTTATTGTTTTTGCGACTTTCATTATACTGTAATATAACTTTTTATTTGATTTGTTAAATGGTCGATGTTGTCATCTTTCATATAGTCTAATTTAGATGCTGATATGCGGATAACAGGGCAGATTTTCCAGTTGGCAAAAAGCTGCTGGTAGTCGTGATGGAGGTCTTCTAAAAATTGCAGCTCAATTTTTTGCTCGTAAGGGCGGTTGCGCTTATGGATGCGATGCAGACAATTTTCAAGGGAATCCTGCAAATACACTACTAACACCGGCTGAACGACTTTTTCGGCAAACGGCGGATAGATTTTTTCATACAAAGCCAGTTGCTGCGTATTGAGAAGGCGTCTGGCATAGACGAGTTCCTTATTAAAAACATAGTCGGTGATGGCTAATTGGCCTTCGGCTAATACATTGTGATGTAATTGCTCTATCCTGCTGGTTAGGAAAAATAATTGAGAATCTAAAGCTAATTCTTTTTTGCCGGCATAAACATCCGGCAGGTAAGGATTTTTGTCGTAGGCTTCGAGGATACATTTGCAGTCAAGAATGTTCGACAGTTTTTTAGCCAAAGTAGTTTTCCCGACTCCGATAATACCTGCTACACTGACAAGCTGCGGCTGCTCGCCGTTGATAACAAAATCTGCACCGTTCAGCCGAAGTGCCAGCTCATCAATCGATTCTTTCAGCACGGGATGCACCAGTTCCCGATTGAGTTCACGCAGACCCTTCAGCACAAACGAGCGCAAGTGCACCTGCGGATGCGGGATAGTTAAATCGGGGCTATTTATGATTTCCTCGCCAAAAAGCAAAAGGTCCAAATCAATGGTCCTCGACGACCATTTTTCTTTTCTGGTCCTGCCAAGTGAGGTCTCAATGTTGACCAGTATTTTGTGCAAATTTTCTGCGGTTAGAGCGGTTTTTATTTGAGCCACTGCGTTTAAGTACTTAGGCTGATTGGCGCCACCGAGCGGAGCGGTTTCGATTAGGTCGCTGACACGAGCAACTTTGATATTCTTAGTTTCGGCCAGCATTTTAAGGGCTTTATGAATAAAGCCCTTTCTGTCCCCTAAGTTGCTGCCCAGTCCGATATATGCTATTGTCATCGCTCGATACTTGATACTTGATGCTCGTAATTGGTTAGTTTGTATATTAAACGGCGGCAAAGCGCTGCATAGCTTCCTTGACATCATCTGGTTTTGCAAAGGCGGAAAGCCGCAAGTATCCTTCACCGGATGGCCCGAAGCCTGAGCCGGGTGTGCCGACGACGTTTGCCTTTTGCAGCAGGCGGTCGAAGAAATTCCAGGAGCTTATGCCGTCCGGCGTCTTCATCCAGACATAAGGTGCATTAACTCCGCCATAGACATCGTAGCCGAGCTTTGTGAGTGATTTGCGGATTACAGCGGCGTTGTTCATATAGATATTAATAATTTCTCGGCACTGTTTTTTACCCTCGGTTGTGTAGACAGCGGCTGCACCCGCCTGTGATATGTATGAGGCACCGTTAAATTTGGTGCACTGCCGCCTGTGCCATAAGGAATTGACTTCGACTGCCTTGCCGTTTTTTGTATAGGCCTTTAGCTGCTTCGGCACAACGGTAAAGGCACATCTGACACCGGTAAAACCGGCTGTTTTGGAGAAACTGCGAAATTCTATTGCCACTTCTTTCGCCCCTTCAACCTCGTAAATTGAATGAGGAATATCGGGGTCGGTTATAAAGGCTTCATAAGCAGCGTCAAAAAGAATGACAGCCTTGTTGTTGCGGGCGAAATTGACCCATCTGTTTAAGATTTCTTTAGCAGCCACCGCTCCTGTAGGATTGTTCGGGAAGCACAGGTAAATAATGTCAACAGAACCCCTTGGGGGCTCAGGAATAAAATTATTCTCAGCGGTACAGGGCATATAGACGATTTTGCTATACTGGCCATTCTTGTCAGCCCGGCCGGTCCTGCCGGCCATTACATTAGTATCCACATATACCGGGTACACCGGGTCGGTTACAGCAATGACATTATTTAGACCAAATATTTCCTGGATGTTGCCCGTGTCACATTTGGCGCCGTCGCTGACGAAAATTTCGTCGTTGTCTAAATCAATACTGTGAGCCCCGACCCCTGCCGCAGGGGCGGGGCGAGAGTTAAAATCATTTTCAATTATCGCGTCGATTAGAAAATCATAGCCCTGCTCCGGGCCATAGCCGCGGAAGGCAGCTTCACTGCCCATATTGACAACGGCCTTTTTCATCGCTTCGACAATGGCTGGGGCCAGAGGCTGGGTAGCATCTCCAATGCCCAAGCTGATTATTTTTGCATCGGGATTTTTGGCGCCAAAGGAGCGAATGCGTCTGCCGATTTCCGGAAACAAGTAACCTGTCTGCAGTTTCAAAAAATTCTCATTAATCGTTGCCATTGTTCACTTTTTTCTTGCCACAGATTGCACAGATTTCACTGATTTATATTTTTTATTTCCTGTGTTAATCTGTGTTCATCTGTGGCTAAATTCTTCTTCTACATAAATCGCAAATACCTTCAAAATATACCGTTTTTTTCAATACGGTGTATTTTTCGCTGATGCTCTTCGGGACAGCGATACTGTCAAACGGCTTATGATGAAAATCGATGATTTTTTTGCATTTTATGCACTTGAAGTGCTGATGGCTTTCGAGACAACCATCAAACCTTTTAACATCGCCCGAACCCTCAACGATAAAGGCTGCACCAATTTCAGCCAAAGTTAAAAGGGTTCTATTAACCGTATCTAACGAGATATTCGGATATGTCTTCCTCAATTTGCGCCATAAGACATCAGCTGATGGGTGCTCTTTCGACTCAATCAGCGCCTTATAAACTGCTACTCGTTGCGGCGTTACCTTCATCCCGCCCTTCCGAAGGGCGGGAATCAGCCCGGCCTTACGACACCTCAACTGGAAAGCATCCATTTTCCCCTTCCTAATCTATTTAATTCGTCCCTCGTCTCTCGTCGCTCGAATTGCCTCGGGTCACGAGGGCCGAGTGACAGGTCACGATTTCATTATATCGCTTTCTGCCGGCACTGAATAGAAAATTCTACCCCCCTCTTGCCCGCCTTGTTGCGAGGCAGGCTTTCGCAAACACCGGGATGGCCATATTAAATTCGTCCCTCGTCCCTCATCTCTCGTCTCTCGTCCTTCTTATTCGTGCCTCAGCGATTCAATTGGGTCCATATTGGCAGCGCGATAGGCTGGATACAAGCCGAAAGCTATTCCCACCAACGCACTGATACCAAATGCCAACACTAACGAACTGGCTGTAATCACCGTGGGCATACGGCCAAAGTAGGTTACCAAAAATGGTATAAGAAAACCTAATATGATGCCCAAAATACCTCCGGTCAACGTCAACAGCAGCGTTTCCGAGAGGAATTGAACAATAATATCGCATTTCCTGGCGCCGAGGGCACGGCGAATTCCAATCTCACGCGTGCGCTCGCTGACGGTGGCCAGCATAATATTCATAATTCCTATGCCGCCAACCAAAAGTGAAATTGCGGCGATTGAGCCGAGAACAATACTGAATATCCGCCTTGTTCTGGCGGCCTGCCGCAACAGCTCCAGCGGAACCACTATATGGTAGTCACTTTTCTCGTGAAGCCGAGCCAGCGATGCATCCAGAATATCACGCATCTGCAACACCTGCTCATCCGAGTCAACCTTGACAATGATTTTTTGCAGTTCTACTCTTTCGATGCTTTGACTTCCGCTGCTGAAACTTGCCGACAGCTCAGTGAATCGGGTCTTGGCGGTCGTCAAAGGAACATAAATATTCCCGACGACCCCCTCGCCGGGATTTGTCGGTGCGGCCGTAACACTACCAAACCTATTCTGCCCATCCGCCGAAGCCGGCACCCCAACCACACCTACAACCCGGTAATAATTACCCTGTATTCTAACGTCTTTATCCATCGGGTCGTCAAATATAAACAGCTTTCTCGCCACATCCTCATCAATAACACACACATTCTGCTGATGATGCAAATCGATACTGCTCAAAAACCGCCCGCGAATCAGCTGAACCGGTGAAATCTCGGTGTACCACGGAATCGTGCCTACAATTCTTACAGCCACTTTAGGGTGATTAAGGTATCGTGCTTCCTGCTGGGCTATCTCGCGAATGGGGACAACTACCTGAATATCCGGTATCGTGTTGTGGATTGATTCGGCGTCTGTATATGTCAAGCCGTATTTGTGCACAATCTCCACCTTGCCGGTGTTGGTTTGCTTCTCGGGTGGCTTGACCGTTTCAATAATCAAATTCGTGCTGCCAAGCTGTTTTATGGCTTTCTGCGCTTCCCGACTTGCGCCTTCCCCAATGGCAAGCATTGCAATGACCGAGCAGACGCCAAAAATGATACCGAGCATCGTCAGAGTAGAACGCAGCCGATGCATCCAAAGACTTTTGATGCCCAACTTAACTGTACGTTTTAAACGAAACAAAAACATAACTTGCTACCGCTTCTTTATCATCAAGATGGCTTACGCCACTACTACTGTTTTATGCGCCCATCGAAAAGGTATATGGTTCGTTCAGCATGTGCAGCTATGCCGTTGTCGTGGGTAACTGCAATCAGGGTTTTGCCCTGCTGATTCAGGCGGTCAAGAATGTTCAGAATCTCAGTTCCGCTTTCCGAATCCAGATTGCCTGTCGGCTCGTCCGCCAGAATAATCAGCGGGTCGTTCGCCAGCGCCCGCGCAATCGCTACTCGCTGCTGCTGCCCACCACTTAATTCCGAAGGTCGATGTTTAAGCCTGTCGCCAAGGCCGACCAATGTGGCCAATTCCCTTGCATGTTCAGCGCTTGCCTCTTCGGAAAACCCCTGATAAAACATCGGAAGCTCTATGTTCTCTATAACGTTGAGTTGGCCGATTAGATTATACGATTGAAATATAAAGCCGATATGTTTACCACGAATTAGGGACAGCTCGTCATCGTCGAGCTGAGAAACGTCTTTTCCACCCAGCCAGTATTGGCCGCTGGTGGGTCTGTCGAGGCAACCGAGCACATTAAGCAAAGTTGATTTTCCTGAACCGCTGGGCCCCATAATGGCTATATACTGACCCTGCTCAATCTTTAAGTCAACATCGCACAATGCAGACAATTGAACCGAACCTATCTTGTATGTTTTACACAATTTCCTGGTGTCAACTACAGCCATCAGACTCAGACCTTGATGATTTTATGCTGGTTTTTCCGCTTTTTGTTTTTTTCCATCTGTTGCTTCCGACTCACCGGCACGGGGCGGGTTGAGCAGCACTTTCTCTCCCTCAGCCAGACCACTTTTAATCTCAACGAAATTGTCATTAAATAACCCTGTGTCAACTTCGCGCTGCTTCGGCTCTTTACTTCCCATAACGTAACAGACCTTTTTTCCATTCC
>Ga0315282_10007009_pt1 | contig 18662 bp, 18 predicted proteins | sample YL17G07_20_MG_FD_203693 | JGI IMG/M metagenome (GOLD analysis project Ga0315282, IMG submission 203693) | Sediment microbial communities from Yellowstone Lake, YNP, Wyoming, USA - YL17G07_20 | ecosystem: Environmental > Aquatic > Freshwater > Lake > Sediment | place: USA: Wyoming | collected...
AAGCAAAATCAAGCCAAACCCAACAACCCAGGCCAGTATTACCTGCAAACCGAGGACCGGCACTCCGGGTTCATTCCAACTCAATGGGTCCGGTTTTATCCCAAGCCGGGTAAGCGCCATGAAACCCCATAAAAGCAGCAGCAATCCAGCCGCAACTACACTCGCCCGCAGCGCCTGCCCTTGCTCCTGCCAAACCGTTCCGCTGATCTCCTGGGAAGGCTGGATGACCCTCTCTTGCCGGATGGCGCGACCCGCCAGCAGGAAGAGCGCCAGAGTTTGAGAACTCGCCAGCAGCAGCCAGACCATTAGCGGGCGCAAACGTTCTAAGTAAGCCCCCCAGGTTCCAAACCAGTATGAAGGAATCAGGCAGGCAATCCAGGCTATGATGAAAAGTACGGCTGCCGAGAACAGGATGACCGTATACTGTCTGCCAGCGCATAGGCGGCTGAATAATCCAGTTGATTTTTGAAGATTCTGGATAATCCAAATGAATAGACCCACTACTACAAGGAAGACCAGCAGTATCCCACCTATCATTAGCAAACGCGGCAGAGAAAAACCCCACAAAACGCTGTTTTTGGGGTCAGCCGGGATGGAGAACAAATAAATTACGGCAGCCAGGGCTTCAACTGACACAGCCAAAAAATACAGCAGTAGCCAGATAGGATTGGGTGAATGGGTATTTGTCTCTTGTGAAGTCATTGCAGTATTATAAGAAATTAAACACAGATATTTTTACCACAGATGAACAGCGAAGAAAATGGAAACAGATCTGGATTACGGGCAGGTCATACTGCTGCCTGCAGATGAAAGATAGACTCGTACTTGTGGGTGAAGTATCACAACGGCAAATGGTTCCATATATTTCCCGTTTTTGCAACCGATCACCACAACGTCAGACGCATTGGGGAAATAATCTGGCGCGGATTTCAGTGGAAAGGCAACTGTCGATAAAGCCTGTGGCCGGATCAGACTAAAGACCAGGTGAGGAATATTATCGGGCAGATCACTGTAAGCTTCCCTGGCGTATGGATCGGATTTTGGGTCAAGAAAGCGCGGGTAAAGCGCCCTGCCATAAGCTACTTGTGAGTTGGCCAACCCGGCGAATATTTCCGCTTGCTGTGAAGTAAATCCAATCTTATCCAGCAACCCACTTTGAGCTAACAGTTGGAAGACCTGGCTTTTTGTCAGGCGTGGATAATTTGAATGGAATACGATATCCGAAAGCGGCAGCGTTAATCCGATCATAAAAAACGCCAACACAATCGCCAGGCCGCCTTTCCACCAGGCGCGCAAAGCAGTGCTTGCGACCAGCTTGCGCTGCAAGCTGTCTGATCCTGCGGGCGCAAACTGCCAACTAGAGAGGACTCCCGCTTTGCTCATATCCCTGCCCCAAACCACCGCTATCGCCCACAGGGTAAGCTGCACCAACCCCAAGCCATAATAAAAATAAACCACCCAATCGGCCGGGACGATGTAACGCCCTCCTGAAGTACGCGCCAGGCCAGATGCCAGGTTATAACCCAGGTAAACCAGAAATGGCGCCATCCCGGCGATTTTCAAACGCGCCCAACTAAGGCCCAGTCCCATTGAAATTATCGCCAGGTTACAAAAAAGCAATAAGGATGTAGCTCCACTTAATTTCCCTGTCCAGCCATAATCCCACATCGAATCGGGCACCTGGACGACATGCGGCAAGTCATCGAATTGAAGAGTTAGCGGTATGGTTAAGGCGGATGTGATCAGGTTATGGGAAAAATTATTTGCGGCATTGTAAATGACTTTTTGGTAACGGGTAAAAAAAGCTGCGATTCCACTCTCAGCCTGCCTTCCGCCCGCAGCTCCAGAGATGCCTGGCGCTGATGGAGTTAGAGCCGCCGGTCCTTCTATAGGGGATAGCGGCCGGTTTGTATCGGGTGTTGCTTTAGCGCCATTACTGGGCGATTCAACTGGGATTTCTGGTACATATCGGTTTTCCCACACGGCGCCCTGTAAAGCAGACAGGAAGTAAAAAGGTGAGTGTCCCATGTTGTAATTGCGCCACATCCAGGGTGCAATCGCCAGCAACATGGCCAGTAAGAATAAGCCGCAGGAAAACAACCAGCGCCTCCACTTACGCCCATAGACTAACAGGGTTGCCAACAGTATAACCGGCAGCAATAACCAGACATTGTGGCGGATAAGGGTCGCCAGTCCGAGCACTCCTCCGGCAGCCAGGGCAAAATAGGGCCTGCGCTCCGTTCCGTTTAGCCAAAGTATCAGGAACAATGTTAATAACGCCAGACATACTGCTGTAGGAAATTCACTCATCATCATCTTGGGCTGCGATACGGTCCAGATGACCAACGTTCCGGCAATCGTATTGGCGACTTTGAAAATTGCCAGCAGCGCTGCCATGATCCCAACTGCCCGGCTGTGCAATATTTTGCCAATCAGGTAAAGCAGCGCCGGAAAGACCGCCAGGATGGCAGTCTGTAAAGCAACCACCGTCTGGATGCGCTGACCGCCCACCAGGTGCAAGAACAGCAAGAATACCGCATATAACGGTTTATCAACAATTTCATCCGTACCCCCCAGGTTGACTCCGATCAGGCTAAACTGGGCGTCAATGTCATAACTCATGGCATCCGAATAGGGATAATATTCGTAATTCGGTGGGTATGGACCTGGCGCAAAATGGCTGTGCGTCTGCGGGACAAGGTTCCAGGCAATTGCAGCAACGATCCAGATCAACAGAAAAATGCCAGTATCCAACCATTTGCTGCGCATAAAAGGAGTTGATAATTTACCAGGTGAAGTAAACTTCCTTCCCAAAACGGCTACAACAATGACCAGTGCACCTAGCCCCCACGCCAGCAGGACCTGCCAGCTTAATAAGGGTACACCTGTTTTATCCCAAAAAATGTCCGGCGTCAGGCCCAGGTGAGTCCAGGCAACGATTCCCCAGGTAAACAGCGCCAGCCCCAGGAAAAACAGGAGCGAGAACAGCACCCGTTTTTCCACACGCATCGTTCTTTTCCACGCCGTCGTGGCAAATCCATATTTTGTCAGCCAATAAAAAGCCAGGGTTTGCCCGCAGACCAGCGCCAGGTACAGTAAAAAGGGACGGATACGGATAAAATATGGCTCAATTGCACCAAACTGGTAAGGAGGGAACAAAAAAACCAGGCCGGAGAAAAGAAAAGCAACCGCAGAGAGCCAGGGGAGAATCGAACCAAAAGAGGATTTTGCACCCCCTGATGGTGAAAAACCTTCCTCTGGGGTTTGTCCTGACAAAGCAGACGGCTGGATCAATTTTTTGCTTAATTTATTAGCCCAGGCCTGGTTTCGCTTGATATGAATACCCAGGCTGCCCGAGAGCATCAGGGCCAGCAGCAGCATGATTACGACGGCCAAACGGGGCAGTGAAAAACCCAATAAGCGAGCATTGCTGGCATCTGGCGGCAGGCTGAGCGTATAAACCAGGATAAGAAACGCTTCAAAAGCTGCCAGGCCAAAATAAACCATGAATAGAAATCCTGGTGTGAACTTTTTTACACTTTCGCCAGGTTGGCCGGTCATAGGATCAAGATCGCCATTTTAAAGTGTCCAGCAATACCAGGCACACTCCACCCATCCCCAGGCAGCCCACAAAAACGAGATTTGCCCCAAGCGGCGGTAATGAGATAGCCACAAAGGCAATACACTCTAGCATCAAAGCCGCAAAGTGCATGGTCAAAACAGCTCGTCCAGGATCCAGGCCAAGCCCTACCAGACGGTGGTAGGTATGGTCCATACCACTTTTATAAAATGCCCTCCTCTGGCGCAAGCGGGAGAAAAACACCAGTGAGGTATCGAAGATAGGCACGCCCACCAGCAGGATGGGCACGAACCAGGACGAAGCCTGGTTGCGCTGCAGGGGAGTATACAGGATAGCTATCGTCGCCAGCAGCAAGCCCAGGCCCTGAGCGCCAGCATCTCCCAGAAAGAGCCTGGCAGGGGTGGCATTATAATAAAACAACCCGAGGCAGATCCCCAGAACGATGGCGCTCAAAACCGACAGGGATTGCTGCTGAGAATCGAGGGTAGCCAGCATAAAGAAGGCAAAGGCCCAGGCGCTCAATCCGACTGACAGCCCATCCATGCTGTCCACCAGGTTAAAGGCATTGGTCACGCCAACGACCCATAAAACCGTCAGGAGCCAGTCGAATAACACATAAAGTTGGTGCGGACCACCCAGGTAAAACTGCGAGCCTTCAAAAACCCGGATGTAAATTCCAGACGAGATTAGAATAAGCGCTGCCAGGAGCTGGCCCAGAGACTTGACCAAAGGCTTGAGCTTCCTGTAATCATCCCAGATACCAAAAATGAAAATTACCATCAGAGCCAGGTAAAGACCGCCCAACCCACCCACTTTCCACACCCCAAAAGCGAACAGGAGGATTAACAGCGAGAACAGCAAGGCAATCCCGCCGGCGTAAGGGGTCGGTGTGCGGTGCTGCTTATGCGGTAAAACTCCCGGAAAATCCATCAGTTTAAGACGGGTAGCAATGCGGATGGCCAGCCAACCGGTCACCAGCGTCAGCCCCAGCCCGGCCAGGGTCGCCAGGAATACGTCGGTCATGGTGAAGAGGTAGCTCATGCGGGCGCCCCCTGAGTCAGACCCAACCCGCGATAAACCTGCAGCGTTTCGGAAACTACCTTTTCGACCGAAAAACCAGCCTCCACCATCGCACGGCCGCGCTTGCCCATCTCCTGGCGCAAGGCAGGGTCGAGCAGCACGGTTTTCAAGGCGGCAGCCAGTGCCTGACCATCCCGCACCTTTACCAGCAGGCCATTTTCTGCGTTATGAACAATCCCACGGCAGCCGGGTACATCCGACGCCACCAGGGCGCGCCCGCAGGCGGCTGCTTCTACCAGCGTACGCGGTAAGCCTTCCCGGTAAGAAGGCAGGCAAACAATGTTGGCACGCCCATAAATCGAGGACATATCCTCCTGCCAGCCCAAGCATTCCACCACGCCCTCCGCCTGCCAATCGTGCAGCCGCTGTTCAGGCACACCGGCCGGATTATCTGGGTCGGTGTCACCTACCAATGCAAACCGGGCTGGAATACCCTCTGCCCGCAGCAGGCGGGCCGCCTCAACGAATTCACCCACCCCCTTGTCCCACAGCAGGCGGGCCGGTAAGACGACTAACGGTATACCCTCAGGCTCAGGGACAGGTATGAAACGCTGCGTATCCACCCCGGAGCCTTCGATCAGGCTGGTCTGGGCGGGACTGACCAGACCCATCTCCAGGAACAAAGCCCGGTCATCTACGTTTTGGAAAATGACTCGGGTACTGCGTAATGCCAGCCGATAGAGGCTTTTAACCATGAAAAGCAGCCGGTTGGTCCGCTGGTTCGTTCCAATAAACACGTAGCCCAGGCCGGTGATGGCATTGATGATCCGCTTAACCCCGGCCAGCCTGGCTGCCAGCGATCCGTACAGGACGCACTTGATCGTAAAATGGTGGACAAAATCGGGTTTTTCCTGGCGGTAAAGCCCTCGCAGGCGCGCGACTGTCATTATTTCAAACAGCGGGTTGGTACCCCGGCGCGACAGGGGGAACTCGATCCAGCGAAAACCGGCTGCCAACAGGCGCGCACTGTATTTACCGGAAGGGGATACCAGCACGATATTGTTCCCATCCGCGCGCAGCGCCTGAGCCAGTGAAAGGCGAAAATTGAAAAGGTACCAGTCTGTATTGGCAAACAAGAGGATTTTCACGCTGCTAGCTGCCGGGAACGATTTTCAACTAACCAGGCCTGGAACATGAGAACATCCCATAGATAATAATGCCAGTTATGCTTTCCTTCAAGGTGCTCGGACCATTTCTGGCGGATCGGCTGCGGATTGAAATAACCCTCCTGGAGCAGGCGAGTTTCAGACAGCAGGTCTTCCACCCAGGCGCGCAGCGGGCCGCGCAGCCAGGCATCGATCGGCACGCTGAAACCTTTCTTGGGACGCTCAATCATCGCCGGCGGCACATAGCGGTAAAGCACCTGGCGCAGCAGCCACTTGCTCTGCCCTTCCCGGATCTTAAACTTGAGGGGCAGTCGCCAGGCAAACTCTACCACTCGGTAGTCATCCAACAGCGGGACGCGCCCTTCCAGAGATACGCCCATGCTGGCGCGATCGACCTTGACCAGGATATCGTCCGGCAAATAAGTGACCAGGTCGAGGAACATCATGCGCTGGGTAAAATCTGGCAGGTCTGCCCAGCCGCGGCAGTCGCTTAAAATGGTGGGCGGCTCGACCGACCCCTTGACCACGACGGTTGGCTCTTTCCAATGTGAAACCAGGTGGTAATAAACTACCTCGGGGTTTTCGGCGCCAAGCACCTCTGCTACCTTGCGCACTTTTTCAGCGACCTCCGACTGGCGCATGCCCTTTTGCACAGCCTCCAACTGACCTGGCGAAAACAAACCCAGTAGCCTGCCGCCCGCCGCTCGCAGCGGTCTGGGTAGCCAGCTTACGTTCATCCAGATCTGGCGCCCATAATAATAGCGGTTGTATCCGGCGAAAAGCTCATCCCCACCATCACCCGACAGGCTGACGGTGACGTGCCGGCGGGCAAGCTGCGATACGAGGAAGGTGGGGATCTGCGAAGGGTCAGAGAAAGGCTCGTCATAGAGCGTGGGCAGGCGCGGGATGGCCGCCTGGGCTTCTTCGGGTGTGACGTACTGTTCGGTGTGCTCGGTGCCCAGGTGGGCTGCCACCGCTTTGGCGTAGACGGCCTCGTTGTAGCTGTCTTCGTAAAAGCCGATGGTAAAGGTTTTTACCGGGCGCCCGCTTTGTGCCTGCATCAGCGCCACCACTGTCGAAGAATCGACCCCGCCCGACAGGAACGCGCCCAGGGGCACATCGGCGATCATGCGCTCGCTGAGCGACTGGCGCAGCAAGCGGTCGAGCTCGCCGGCAGCTTCTGCGTCGCTGCCCTCGAAAGGATGCGCCACACCCTGCTCGGCAATCTGACGCGCCGACCAGTAGGGCTGCGGTTGGGTGTCTCCAGGTCCCTGCCCGGCATCGATGGTGAGGATCGATCCGGGGGTCAGTTTTTTCACGCCCTGGTAAATCGAATACGGCGCCGGGATATAGCTTAGGCGCAGTTGCAGCGCCAGCGCATTCCGGTCGATCTCCATTTGAAAGGCCGGGTGGGCGCGCAGCGCCTTCAACTCGGAGCCGAACATCAGCACCGACCCCATCCAGGTGTAATAGAGCGGCTTGATGCCCAGGCGGTCGCGCACCAGGTACAGGCGCTGTTCACACCGGTCCCACAGGGCAAAGGCAAACATGCCATTGAAACGTTTGACGGCGTCCTCAACGCCCCACTGGCAGACCGAAGCCAGCATAACCTCGGTATCCGAGGTGCCGCGGAAGGAATGCCCGAGGCCGATCAGTTCCTGGCGCAACCCGGCGAAGTTATAGATTTCTCCGTTGAAAACGATGACGAAGCGCCCCTCGGCCGAGAGCATGGGCTGGTGCCCGGTGGGGGTTAGATCGACAATCGCCAGGCGGCGGAATCCGAGGGCGATGCCCGCCTGCGCATCTACCCAGGCGCCGCTGTCATCCGGCCCGCGGTGGCGGATGGTATCCGACATGCGGGTGACAGTACTTTGCAACTCGACGTCATTGAACTGGCGGGAGCAGTCCAGGAAACCGGTGATACCGCACAAAGGGGAGTCTCCTTACAAGGAGCTAGTATAACACGAGAAGAGGGAGGCAAACCATGCATTGGCAGGTCGGGTAACGTGGCGCATCTTTCAGGTGAATTGAGAGCGCGTTGTTCAGTGCCTCATTTATGGTTTTTCCTTTGTAAAATTTTAGATGAAAAACCATTATGGTTTTTCCTTTGTAAAATTTTAGATGAAAAACCATTATTCTTCATCTACCTCACACCTTTTATACAGCAGGAACAAAATGATCCCTAAAAAACCCAAAATTGCTAAAATTGCTCCGCCAAACGATACGGCACAACATGCACAACGACCTAAGCATTTCCGTTGGCCAAATATCCACTTCAATACAACGAGGATGTAACCAAGGGCTTGCATAAGAACTCCTTTTTTATCCATTACCTCACTCGCCAATTATTTCCAGAAAAGATATCTGTCCATAGGTAGCCTTCTAATCCAAAGGATGAAACCTGCTTACAATAATATTCTAAATCAGAATAACCGTTTTCGCGCCGGTCATTTTTTGGGTCTGGCAAGTTGTAAGGATTATTCCTAACTGCCCTGGGCGAGAAATCTTTATAATAAAATAGTAGAAAGTTAAGCCCAATCAAGGAGAATAAAGTGATCGATCCCCAGCTCGAGAATAAAGTAGTGCTGATCACTGGCGCCAATCATGGGATTGGCGCAGCGACCGCCAAAGCCCTGGCTGCCCAGGGCGCCAAAGTTTTTATCACCTTTTATCGCGAACCCACCCCATACTCGACGGAGCAGCTCGCAGCTGCACGCCAGACCGGCGTGGGCGGCAAGCCCTTCTACACTGCCATGCAGCAGCAGCCAGCCAAGCTGATTGTAACCCACATCCGCTCGCAGGGCGGGACGGCCGCCGCCTGTGAGCTGGACCTGGCGGACGCCGCCAATATCCCGCGGTTGTTCGACCTGTGTGAAGCGCAATTCGGGCCAGTCGATATCCTGGTCAACAACCATACCTACTGCGTGCTGGAGACCTTCGACCCGGCCCGCGTAAAGAGCGAAGGTTTCCCCATCCATCTGACCAATGCCGCCAGCATAGACGCCCATTTTGTGGTCAATGCGCGCGCCTACGCCCTCCTGATGAAGGAATACGTGCTCCGTTACCTGAAGCGGAAAGCCCAATCCGGGCGCATCATTAATCTCAGCACAGACGCTGCCCATGCCCACGGTGAAAACGTCAGCTACGCCGCCAGCAAACACGCCATCGAATCCTACAGCCGTTCGGCAGCTTCAGAGCTGGGTAAATACGGCATCAACATCAATATTGTCGCCCCCGGCCCGATCCAGACCGGTTATATCTCACCCGGCCAGGAAGCGGAAATAACCGCTGGCACCCCTCTCGGCCGGGTAGGCCAACCTGAAGATGTGGCGGATGTGATCGTTTTCCTGGCCTCGCAGCAGGCGCACTGGATGACCGGCCAGTTGCTCTATGTCGGAGGCGGTTGGAGGATGGGTCAGTAGCCCGTAAAATCAGATAATGTCTGCATCTATATCCAACCAATCACACTTCACCCGCGGTTACAGCATTGCGGTGGTCGCCGCCGCCATTTTATCGACTACCGCCATCTTCATCCGTTACCTCACCCAAACTTACCACATTCCTGCCCTGGTGCTGGCTTTCTGGAGAGACGGCTTTGTAGCCCTCACCCTGTTGGTCATACTGAGACTGTTGAGCCCCCGCCTGCTGCGGGTGGACCGCAAACACCTGCTCTTTTTAATCGTCTATGGCCTTGTGCTGTCACTTTTTAACAGCCTGTGGACGATTTCAGTAGCGCTCAATGGGGCAGCCATTTCCACCGTACTGGTTTATTGTTCAGCCGGTTTCACCGCCCTGCTGGGTTGGTGGCTGCTCAAAGAACGCCTGGATTGGGCTAAACTCGTGGCGGTGGTGCTAAGCCTGGCAGGCTGCGTGCTGGTCTCAGGCGCGCTGGATGCGGTTGCCTGGAGTGCTAACCTGCTGGGCATCTTCACCGGGATAGTCTCCGGCCTGGGATATGCCATCTACACCCTGATGGGACGCTCCGCCTCACAGCGTGGCTTGAATCCCTGGACAACCACCTTTTACGCCTTCGTTTTTGCCACCGTCTTTTTGCTATCGTTCAATTTGCTTTCAGGCGGGGTTTTACCGGGTACAACTGCCACTCCGGCTGGTCTCTTCTGGCTGGGGAATGCCTTATCCGGTTGGGGGATTTTATTCCTGCTGGCAGCGGGACCCACCATGGCAGGTTTTGGGTTGTATAACGTCAGCCTCGGCTACTTGCCTTCGAGCATAGCCAACCTGATCCTGACCCTGGAGCCGGTTTTTACCACCCTGATTGCCTACATCCTGCTGAGTGAACGCCTGAATGGTGTCCAGATCGGTGGCAGCCTGATGATCCTGGCCGGGGTGGCCTTCCTAAGAGTTTATGAGGGTTGGCTGGTAGTTAATCAGAAGGGTGTTGCTGACGCAGTTTAATATAGCTAACTTTTTGGTTGAAAGGGAACACATAATCGCGATACTGCCGGTCAACAGGATTTTCAACAGGTTTTGCCACAGGGCAGTTTTCATCCTGACCTGTTATTTGCGCGCCACAATGCAGACAAAACTTACTATCAAGGGGGACTGGTTCCCTGCATGATTTACAATACATTGTTTTTTAACCATAGAAAAACCGATGATAAGTATATTTTAGATTATATTTAAAATTTCACAACTAAAAATCCAGTATTTCTGCCAGTGCCAGTGCATTGTGGGGAGCATAACCACCCACATCATTATTGAAGAAGATATAAACCGTCTCGGCCCCGCGTTCCGCCATCTGCCGGGCAAGCGCGGCGATTTCATTTAGCTCGCCTGGTGAATAGTTTGAATCATACCAACCGCTGCGCCCATGCAGCCTGATATAGGCTGCCCGCCCGGTGACCCATTCTGAGAGGCGGGTGGTCGGGGAATCAACGCTGACATGAACCGTCCCTAATTCTTCCAGCAGTGAGCGTACCGCCTCATTGCGCCAGTATTCGGCGCGAAACTCAACTGCAACCCGGCGTGGGTCTTCAAACATCGTCAACGCAGACTTTAAAAGACCTAAATCAAAGGGCATATCCGGGGCGATTTGCAGCAGCAGCATCCCCAGCCGGTCCCCCAGCAGACTTGCCGAGTGACAGAATGCCCGAATGTCTTCCTCACAGCCCGCCAGGTGTTTTTCATGGGTAATCAGCCTGGGCACTTTGAGAACATAACGAAAGTCAGGGCCAACCTGGGTCCGCCATTTTTCAAGCGTCGTGTCGGCGAAAACGCGGTAAAAAGTGGCATTGACCTCGACAGACGTAAACCGTTCCGCATAATAATCAAACCAGCGGGTCCGTGCCAGCTTCATCGGATAAAAATCACCCCTCCAGTGATCGTAAGTCCAACCAGATGTGCCCACATAAAATTGAGGTGTGCTCATACATAAAGCTTATAGTAAAACTGTCCAAAATTCAAGTGGATAGCTTAGAAAGGTTTTTTTCAATTCCAGGATAAGAAGGGCGAGATGATCCTTTTCTTGTAATCGCCAGTCACTATTTAGACAAATTCACCCTCAAACCAGCCAATATATCGTCAATTTACCGAAATGTCGGCGGTTGATAGCTAAATAAGACTTCATGCTACCCAACTTTTACTTTTATAGATATGAAAGTACCAAACAGAAGCTCGATTGGCACAGGTTGTCCATCCACGAAGGCTCTCCAGTCCGAATCCCAATTATCAATAAAACTAACATAACCATTGATGGGCGCGTTAACTCTAAGAGCCAGATCATCCCCCGGTATAGGTTTCTACCCGGCTGAAAGAAGGATATCGTCCAGCATCTTCAAGAAAAGTTTTAATTGAGGGGGTATCGATTTTTTGAGAGAAAAACAATCGATTGCCATCCTCCTTACCCAATAACACATCTCTGGCTTCTTTCTCATTTTCTGTTCGAGTGAGGAAATCACGATAACGTTTATAATGCCAATTCGGTTCTAACTGTAAGCAAAAGGTAGGAGTTAATGAAATTTCATAACAATCATCTTTGCGAATACGCCCTAATGCTATAAGATCAACCTTATGGATTTTACGTTCTACTCGCTCAGGGGTGGTCATATCTTTTCGCCAGAAGATTCCCCCAACCACCACCATCTTTTCTGAGGCAGAAACAATCACCAGACCTATCAAGACGAGAAATAAGGCACGTTGATGATTGATCTTCTTATAGAAAGACAAGATTAAAATCGTCTGTAGCGTTAAGAAAGCTATCCCCCAAATACAATATAAATATACCTGTTTTGTACCCATTCCGGAACCCAATCCGTCCAGGATTGATCCAATATTTTATTAACATATAAGAAAATTTGGGTGCCGAGCACACACAAATAAATCGCCAATAATGTGATCTCAGGTCGCCATCTGGCAATCCCTTTAATATGGGTTCCTTCACTGCGCTCAGAAACCAACCTTTCAAATTGAGAATATGCAAGTGTTAAAATCCACGCGAAGACAGGTAATAAGACGATGTTCAATCGCCCCCAGACTCTTAGTTGTTGGAAAAAAGGCACGATTTTCCAAAGAATAGCAAAAAGGATAGAATATTTGCCATAGGTAACCAGACTGAACAGGATAAACCAGAGTATAAAAAAAGCTTGACCCATTTATCCTCAAAAAGCCCAGTGTGAAATTTTCCGGCAGATTGTATGCTGGAAAAGCCACCAAACAAATATAAAAGAATGAATAGCAATCCCAATATTCCAAAAAAGAAAAGGCCTTCTACTGCAGCAGCAGGCGGGAACAACAGTGATCCGATTGAGTCAATAAATGTAAATTCATTGGTAGTGGCGTAATTCCATGTCCCACCCCCCCGGCTGGCAGTTTGTTGCAATAATTCCTGCTGACTCAATAAGTAAGGCAAGCATACCAATAAGGCTGTAAACGCACTGGCCAGCATTACCAGGAAGGGCTTTAGGATATTTCCAAACTCAGCGACCTAAAAACGTCTTGGCAGACCAGGAATCAATAGAGCCAACATGTACGGGCCAATTAAAAATACTAAATATAAAATGAAATAAGGATAACCGGCTGTAAACAGACAAAACAGGGCAAAAAAGAGCAGCAATCCATAGCATATCCATTGTTTTACAGTTTTGGACCGAAAAATACAAGCCACGGCAAACAGAATCCACGGATACCAGGCAACAGCATGGATTGAATTAGGGAAGCGAGTGGTCTCAGATATCTTAAAACTGACAGAAAGACATAGGGTAGCAAAAAGTACCCCCGCCAGTTGTAGCCAAATGTCTTTAGCCATAAATATAGACCCAGAGAAAAAATAGCTATACCCAAAATCGTAAAAACCTGGAAATCCAATAAAGAGAAACCCCAAGCCAGTTATAAAAAAAAGCTAAGGGGAGATTCAATGGATAAAAAATTGGGCAATAGGGCTCGAATAAAATGGATACCCCGCGGCTTCAGCGGGTGACCAAAGCGGGATATTCAAATGGATTAACCGGTCGAGTAAATAAGGCTTGGAAGGGTAGTAAACGTTACTAAAATCGTTGATGATCGCCTGGTAATGACCGGTGATCGGGACAATAAAGCGAATAAAAAATAAAAACAGCCATAAAAACGCTGCCAGGGGAGGCAACCAGCGTTGGATCATGTTTTTCGTCATAAAATAGGATTATATCATTTGGCGCAATTGGAGGGGACCAACATGAAATTTAATTCAGCGGAGCTGGGGGGAGAATAACTTTTATCTTCCAAGATACCAACAAAGAAGCCTGGCTTTTTCTTGCTCAGGTCCTGTCCAAACCCATTTACTTTCCCGGGCAATCCAGAATCTCATCCTTCTTGGGGGTGGAAAATTCGCCCTTTGTCAGATCTATGGTGGCATAAGGCGTATCGTCCAACAACTTGTAATGCGCTCCAAAATATGCATCGAAAATCAAGCGGAAAGAGTTGACCGGTGATATGGTTGGGTAAAGTCTCGTCTTAGCCTCTCCCGGTAAATAATACGCATTCAGGATTGGAAAACGATTGACCTTCGAACCATGGTCGCCCTGGATAATAATCACCGGTGGCACGCTGGAATCGGCGATGATGCCTGGTAATATGCTCAACAAACGTCCATTGATAAACTGGACTTCATTCACATATCCCTGTTTCCAGGTCTTCTCGTCGCCACCCTCAAATTTTTGTGGGTCAGGAACGGTCTTCCCATCCGCTTCGAATACAAACGGCCCATGCGGGATCAAAATGTGTGCGTAAATAAACTTTGCACCCGGAATGGATGGCAGGTCTTCCAAACGGTTGAGCAAAAATGTCTCGCGTTTAATATGGTCCTGGTAGGAAATATTATCGATTTCTTGCGGGCCTTGGGGAAATAAAGCCTGAATGTCAAACAAAGCTACTGCAGCGGTGCTCTTTATAAACATCGCTTCGAATGGGCGCATTTCTTTCAAGGATAACAGGTTAAACTCAGGCTCCAGATACATACTGGCGTCTTTCCATTCGATCCAAGCGTATCCGGTAGCAAATGCGACCGTCTTATATCCAAATGCCTCGAACTGCTTGCGCACCAGGTTGTGGATCAGGAGATCAGACATAGTCGAATGCAGGTTGGTTCCAGGAGGGAGCGTTTTTACGATCTCCTGCAAATAGGTCATATTCAAAGAAGAGGAAAGGGAAACCTCGGTCGAGGGATAATTTGTCTGGCTGCAATCCGCTACATAAAAACCCATTTTGCGCAAACCGTCGACAAAGTAGGAATTATCAAATCCATAATCCTGCTGCAATACATCCGCCCGGCTGTATGAATCCAGGATAATGTAATAGATGTCCGGTTTCACCTGGGCTGCAGTTGCCGTAATCCCACCGGTTGCATCCGGATGAGCCTGTAATCGGGTTCTAACGATCATCTTCTGGGTAAAATAACTGCCCATTTGCAAAATTGGCATAATCCATAGAAAGATCGCAACAATGTTTAAAATTAAAGTAACCTGGGGCAAGTTGCGCTTACGGCTCAAAGCCCACCATGATCCGCATCCCAACAAGACCAGGTAAACCGGCGTCAGCAGCCTGTAGCGACCTAAGTGCATCCCCAGGACGGGCTGCCCTTTTAAGAAATTATATACCTGACCAAAAGAGAAAAATAAAATAAGCACCAGGCTGGCAACCAATGCAGCTCGCAGCCAATTCTTCAAAATCAATTGCAAAATCCCCATGAGGAGTATGGCTAACACCAATGAGAGGACCAGTGACCGGATGGCAACGGAAACCTCCACCTCATGGATATTGTGGGCCAGTAACGCCAGGACAGGATAGATTGCCAGAACTATAGGGTGAAATGCATAACGTTGTAAGAATTTCATCGAGCTCGTCTCAGGACAGGATTATAAAGTGGATCATCAGGAATCACCTTAATAAAAATGCTACCAGGAAAAGCACTCAACGCCTGGATTGTGTTTTTCGTTATAAATTGGGATTATATCATTTGGCGCAATTGGAGGGAACGAGCTGGAAATTTAATTCGGTGGAACCGGGGGAAAAATAACTCTTATCTTCCAAGATAGCAAAATTACCACCGAAATATGTATCGAAGATTGTCCGGAAGGTATTGGCCGGGATGATGGTTGGGTAGATTTTTTTTGCACCATCACTAGGCAGGTAATAAGCATTCAAGATGTAGGTTCGGGTTTTTTCCGATGGACCCCAGCCATGATCTCCTTGCACAATTATGATGGGTGGGTCTTTAGAGTTTGTCAACAAGGATTTAATTATCGAGATCACACGCTGATTCAGGTAAGTTATAGAATTAGTATAGCCACTTATGGTGTCTGAGGTGGGAACAAATTCACCTTACTTACCAATCACAAACGGAGGGTGCGGTGCAGGAACATGCAAATAAACAAATTTCCTGCCGGGGAGTCTTGAAACATTCTCTATTTTATCCAGACCGTTTAAGATAATATCGTATTTCATCTTGTCCGGGCTACGGACATCTTTAAACAGTCTTTCTGCGATTTGTTTGAGATAATATTGAATGGTAGACAACTTATCTGCCAGATAAGGTGAGATTGTTTGGACTTCATCTACGACTTTCCAGGAGGTGGTTTTATTCAGCATTTCATCAAAATCATTTGAATCCAGAACATTCGCCGTAAGGCGGACATCACTTTCCTGGATGTATTTATCAGCATCATGAATATCTACCCATGGGTAAGGGGTTTTAAATGAAACGAACTGATATCCTAGTTCTTAAAATATTTTTCGAACGAGACTGTGATGGATAAGCTCCCCATATAGCGTGTAATCCACCGAATGCTGGCTGCCGAGAGAGACATCAAGAGCATCCAGATAGTTCATATTAAGGATCGAAGTCGGGGATAAGATAGTGTAAGAATAATTACTCTGAGTACAGGGTGGAATGACAAACCCCAAATCGGCCAATTGATTCAGGAAAGTATTGTTGTCAAGATTATAGTCGCGCTGCAACACATCTGCTCGCATATAGGCATCAAGGACAATCAGATACACATCCGGCGAGTTCAGAAGGTCTACCTTCATGCCAGGATTTATTAAAGCCAGACTGCCTTGGTATGCCTCATAGTTCGCAACCTTACTGCTGGAGCGAAACTGAAAGTAAACGAGCTGCACAACTGATAAAACGAATAAAATTGTGCCAACTGTATTCAGGGATTGATTCAAACCCAAAGCTTTTGCGCCATGTTTGAGAATCAGGAAGGTGCCCACCCCAAACAGTAACAGCCATAGAAAGATCAAGGTGCGATGGCGACCGATTAGTAAACCAAAAAACAAACGATTTTCCAGCAGACCATAAACATGTCCATAAGTAAAGAAGAGGAAAATTACCAATGTGCTCATTAGAGCCGCTTTTGATAGATTTCACGGGACAAGCCAATAGAACAGATACAATAAAATGCTCGCAAAAAATAGAAAAAAACCAAGGGGCAAACTACAAAATTGGGCTGCACCCGGCCAAAATTGCTGGCCCACAAAGCCAGAATAGGAAAAATCGCAAAAAGAATGGGGTAGATAAAGTGAAATTTTAGCTTCTTTCTTGCAGAGTCTATATATCCTCATAAAAAAATTTAGGGTTTGAAATTACCTATACCCTTTCTCAGGTATAGCACACCCCCACATCCTGAGACCTTCTAAAGCGATTCCCGATGGATCATAATTTGCTGATATAGCTGTTCAAAACTTTTAGTAATGGCATGGATTTCAAAATATTTTTCCAGGCGCTGTCGCGCAGCCACACCTAACGCAAAACGCTGCCCAGGAGCCAGCGCGAGAAGATCGATCATCGCATTTGCCAACGCCTGCGGGTCATGTGGCGGAACTACCCGCCCAGTTTCAGCGATGATGTATGCTGAATCGCCCACGTCCGTCGCCACACACGGCACTTCACAGGCCATCGCTTCTCCCAACACGTTGGAAAAAGCCTCGCCATAGGCGGATGACGAGCAAGCTAAATCCAAGGCAGCGGTAACCCGCGGCATGTCTTCTCGCCGCCCCAGCAGGTGGAAATATTTTCCCAGGCCGCTGGAATCAATCCAACCGGCCAGCAGCGGGTTTTCCAGGCTAATGCCATCACCACATAAGATAAAATGCGTTTCAGAAAACCTGACCGCCAGAATAACGGCGGCCTGGATAAAATTTTGATGGTCTTTTTGCGGATCGAAACGTCCCACCAGGCCAATAACCGGAACACTTTGTGGGACGCCCAATTCCTTACGCAGTTCAGTGCGGGCCGACAAATCCGGGTGGAAAAGTTCAAGGTCAAAACCATTGGGGATCACCACCATCTTATCTGCCCGGTAGCCTAACCCGATGTGGATGCGGCGGGCGGTCTCGGAACACGAGACGATGCGCTGCGGCAGCCTGTTCGAAAGGAACGCACAGGTTCTTACCGTCCAGCCCGTGCTGCGTTTGCTTTGTAACAGGTCCAAGTTGCTGTTGCGGATACCCCAGATGACCGGCGCTCTGCCAGCCAGGCGGGCAGCCACCCCCCCTACCAGGTCGGCATGGTACATCCAGGTTTGCACTAAGTCGGGTGGGGTCCGGCGCAGCCAACCCACCAGGCGTAAAATTGCCAGCGGGTCAGGAAACCCGGGGCGCATCCCCAAAAACTGCACCGGCACACCCAACGCCCTGATCTTATCCCCAATGGGGCCATCAGAAGTTAAAGAGATAACTCTACATGAAAACTGACCGTGGTCCAGATGGGCTAGAAGTTTGTACAACATCAACTCTGCCCCCCCGGTAGATAGGTCGGTAATAATATGCGTAACCTGCAGCGGTTCAGCCATCATGGTTTTACCTTAAAAGATTTTAGATGAAAAACCATCATGGTTTTACCTTAAAAGATTTTAGATGAAAAACCATCATGGTTTTACCTTAAAAGATTTTAGATGAAAAACCATTAAGCCTTGTCCCCCACCAATGCCACCAGGGCTGTTTCAGTATTGGAGATCATACGTTGGAGTGAGAAGTTTGAGAGGATGCGCTGACGTGCCAACTCTCCCAGGGTTGAACGTTCTGTGGCCGAGAACAGAATCATCGTCCGAAGCGCCTGCGCCAGGGCTTCAACATCACTCACCGGCGCGACCCTACCCGTTTCGCCAACCACCATAGCGGAATCTCCCACATCGGTCACTACACACGGGATGCCACAGGCCATCGCTTCACCCACCACGTTTGGAAAACCTTCTCCAAAAACCGATGCAGAACAGCAGATATCCAGGGCATTATAGACAGCCGCAACCTCGCGGCGCGCTTTCACCCAGGTCAATCTTTCTTGTAGGCCGAGTGAAACGCTCATTTCTTCCAGCTTGCGGCGATAAACCCGGGGGCCATCACCCACACAAACCAGCCGCAGCGCAGGAAACTCACTCACCAGACGGGCCGCTGCCTGGAGG
>Ga0315282_10007010_pt1 | contig 18659 bp, 15 predicted proteins | sample YL17G07_20_MG_FD_203693 | JGI IMG/M metagenome (GOLD analysis project Ga0315282, IMG submission 203693) | Sediment microbial communities from Yellowstone Lake, YNP, Wyoming, USA - YL17G07_20 | ecosystem: Environmental > Aquatic > Freshwater > Lake > Sediment | place: USA: Wyoming | collected...
TTTGGACACCAGACCAAGTGGTACTGGATTAGAAAGACCTTGTTCCTCGAGTGTTGATAGGCTTTCACAAGTCTACATAACTTGTCGCTATATTTAAGCTTATCGACAATTCATCCCACGGTTAAAAACGTAGGCTTTCTTGTCGAGCTTTCATGTAAAGAAGAAGAGGCCCTTTGGGGGCCTCTCTGTTTTGACCTATAGCGCCGAATCAGCTGAACATGCTACCGATGCTTTTCTTGAGATCCTCGTACCTCTTCATGTCCTGCGAGGATAGGCTCATGGGCACTGCCTTGATTGCGGCCTCGAAGTGCTTCATCTGGACCTTCTTCGGCTTCATGTCCTCCCTCAGCGCGTTGAGGGCGGCCTCGCGGCAGATGGCCTCTATGTCGGCACCTGTGTAGCCCTCAGTCTTCTCTGCGAGTACGGAGAACTGGACGTCCTCAGCAATGGGCATCTTCTTCGTGTGTACCTTGAATATCTCCTCCCTGGCCTTCTTGTCGGGCAGAGGGATGTAGACGTTCCTGTCGAATCTCCCCGGCCTCAATAAAGCCAGGTCAAGCATGTCGGGCCTGTTGGTGGCGGCTATGACGACCACATTCTTCAGCGAGACGAGCCCGTCCATCTCCGAGAGGAGCTGGTTCACCATCCGCTCGGTGACGCCAGAGTCGTAATGCGCACCCCTCTGCGGGGCGATGGAGTCTACCTCATCGAAGAAGACAACGCAAGGAGCGGCCTGCCTCGCCTTCTTGAAGATCTCTCTTATTGCCTTCTCGGACTCGCCTACCCACTTGCTGAGAACCTCCGGTCCCTTGACGCTGATGAAGTTGGCAGAACTCTCCGTGGCCACAGCCTTGGCGAGGAGCGTCTTTCCGGTGCCTGGAGGACCGTAAAGGAGTATTCCTTTAGGTGGCGTTATTCCCATCTGCTCAAAGAGCTCGGGGTGCTTCATGGGCAACTCCACCATCTCCTGCAGCTGTTTCTTTACATCCTCAAGCCCACCTACGTCACTCCAGTGCACTTCCGGCACCTCAACATAGACTTCCCGTAAGGCGGACGGTGTAATCTCTTTCATGGCATCATAGAAGTCTGACTTGTTTACTCTGAGGGACTTCAGGACATTGGCAGGTATCACCTGTTTGTTCAGATCGAGCTTCGGTAGGAAGCGCCTCAGCGCCCTCATTGCCGACTCTCTGCCGAGGGCGGCGAGATCCGCACCGCTGAATCCGTGGGTCGTATCTGCTATCTCCTCTATGTTTACGTCCTCGTCGAGAGGCATCCCCCTCACGTGGACCTGGAGGATCTCGCGTCTCTCCTTCTTGTCCGGCATTGAGATGGATATCTCCCTGTCGAACCGTCCGGGTCTCCTGAGGGCTGGGTCGACGGCCTCGGGTCTGTTGGTGGCGGCGAGCACTATCACCTGGCCCCTAGACTTCAGGCCGTCCATGAGCGTGAGGAGCTGGGCGACGACGCGCCTCTCCACCTCCCCGGTGACCTCCTCCCTCTTCGGTGCTATGGAGTCTATCTCGTCGATGAAGATTATGCTCGGGGCGTTCTTCTCGGCATTGTCGAAGAGCTCCCTAAGTTTGCCCTCCGACTCGCCGTAGTACTTGCTCATTATCTCCGGGCCGTTTATGGATACGAAGTTGGCGCCGGACTCGTTGGCGACCGCCTTCGCCAGCAGAGTCTTTCCGCATCCCGGCGGACCGTATAGCATTACACCCTTCGGCGGTTCGATCCCTAGGTGCTTGAAGAGCTCGGGGTGCTTCATGGGGAGCTCTATCATCTCGCGGATCTTCTCCTTGGCATCGTCCAGTCCGCCTATGTCCTCGTACGTTACCTGTGGCACGGAGACCTCGGTCTCTTTGACAGGCTCCTCCTTTACGGTGATCTCGGTATCCCCGGTGACGTAACCGGGCGAGGATGGCTGGATCGATACTACTACGAGCTTCAGCGCCTCCCCCAGAACGGGTATCAGGATTATGTCGCCCTTGCTTACCGGTTTGTCCTCGAGTACCTGCAGGACGTAGTCCCCGAAGTCGGAGCTGAACCGTATCGCCTCTGCTGGGGCCAAGGTGACCTTCGACGCGGGCTTTACCTCGGCCTCAGAGATGGTCACGGTGTCGCCCGTAGAGGTCCCAGTATTGTACCTGAGTATGCCATCCATCCTGATGATGTCCAGACCCTCGTCCTCCTCGTAAGCAGGCCAGACTTGGGCCACGGTGGAGCGCTTGCCCTCGATGGACACGAAGTCGCCCGGTCTCAGTCCAAGACGGGCCATGGCGTCGCGGCTTACCCTAGCTAGGCTACGCCCGACATCCCGTTGTGCCCTTGCCTCGGCGACCTTAACTTCTACAGAGTTTTTTGTCATCTTGAACACCTGCCCCAGATTTATTGTAACGCACAGATATATATTTTACTGCGATATATTGGGAGGAGGGTTACGCGAGCTGGATTTACCGCCCCATTTCTGCCTCTTCGAGGCGGTTCGCTCATTTTGCGACAGTAGTTCCGGCACATTCGTTATCGGGCGCAGTAATTTTGTGAACTACCACCATTTGAAAACGGCGGTTTCCAGCGTTAAGCAGTGATTTTGCATGGCTGCCTCATTTGCTGGTTTGGGGTGTTCACTTTTACTGATCCCCCATCCCATAGAACGCGTTATCCTATGGGCTATGTTGATGGAGGCATTGAGATCACGGTCGTAGATGACATTGCAGGACGAACAATGGTATTCTCTGCCGTTAACTTCGGAGATATGATCACAACGATGACATGTCTTGGAAGTATTCTTAGTTTGGGCCTTAGTGAGGTATTTCACAGGAATGTAGTTTAGGAGAGCTTTGTATTCCAATATACGTTGAAACTTATAGAAGGGGACTTGGTGTAGACGTTTATTGAGGCGTTTTGAGAAATTCATTCTGCCGCGGAGACCATAGAGATCCTCCATCACTATGATTGGTTTGAGGAACTGTTTGGTGTATTGAATTACTGAATTGACGGTCTGGTGGAGAAGCTGCTTTACTATGCGGCGTTCTTTGTTTTGCAAGGATTTGACCTTCTTCACCAGTTTCTTCTTCTGAAGATTTCTGCGGATATGTCCGTACTTCCCCCTGATTCTTTTGATGTCTGCGCCTGACCAGAACAGACCTTTGATAGGTTTGAATGAGTTCTGTTTAGATACAGCAACAGCCACAGCGAGGTTGCGCTCGCCTCTATCGATTGCTATGACTGTTTCAGTTTCGTCTGGAAGGTTAATTTGTTTTGTTATGGTAAAATGAGCAAACCACTTGCCGTTTCGTTTCACCATCTCTACCGTTGAAAGTTGAAACTCACCCGTGAAGATTCTGCCGATAATTTTACCGCGTCTGCCAAGGACTATTGGCAAGGAAACACGACCACCCCACCCTCCACTTAGACTTAGGGTAAGCCAGTAAGGGGTTAGGGTGTTGGTAGTCTTTGATAATTGGAAACATCGCCTGTCGAAACGAATGGAGATTCGCTTTAGCTGGAGGACACTGCCTTCTTTCTTTGTTTCATTGAAGGATCTCAAGATTTCAACTGCTTTGTCCCTTGCTGTCTGAGTGAGGGCGGTGTTGAGGCGGAAGTGTTCTTTAGCGTAGTCGTAGCTGCTATTGTGGAGGAATCTTTTGGAGGTGCTGTTTATGGAAATGTAGTTATTAACCAGACGGAAGTATTGGTACAATGCTTGGTTTAGGGAAAGGACTTTCTGTCTGTTTGGCTTGAAAACATTTCCTACTATGGTTAGGTAAACACCTTTCTTTGACACTCTCCACGACTAAAGTCGGGAGATTCTTGCACACAATCCCTTCAACGCTTGGAGGCACATCTGTTTCAGCATTTACCTCTTCACGGCTCATGGACTATCTGCAAGGGCTGTGCCACCAGCCCGTTAACGGCCTCCACAAGAGGCATTACCTCCTGAGCAAGCCCTATATTCATGTATATGTGCCCTCTGCCCGAACCACTCCCCACCTATCTCGGCCTGGAGCCTTATTCAGGCTTTCGGACATCCAAGCCACATCCAAGGAGTTGATGGAAGATTGAGAAATATAAATCTAGCGGCGATTCATCCCACGGTTAAAACCGTAGGCTTTCTCGCCGAATGCATGGTAAGGGGAAACCCCCTAATTACTAAGCGAGATTTAAAAACAAAGTGTAGTTGTATAGTGGTTGCAATTCGTTTAACAGTTTAAAAGAATTATCGTATGACATTAATTTTATAATGCGGACTCCAGATATAGACTGAGGGGCCAACGATGGAGAGCTTGAAGATCGTCTCAAAGGAGAGAACCGAGAGGCTGGCATGGTTAGCCAAGATAGAGCTCACCGAGAAGGAGAAGGAGCAACTGACGGTTCAACTCAACAGGATTTTGGAGTCGTTCAAGAGTCTGGACGAGCTCGACCTCGAGGGAGTGGAGCCGACCTTTCACGTAGTAGAGGTCACTAATATAGTGAGGGAAAATGTGGAGAGACCCCACTTGAGCCAGAAGGAGGCCATCTCAAACGCCTCCAAGGTCAAGGACGGATTCTTCGTGGCGCCGAGGATAGTCTAGAGGGCAGAAAGCATGAGAGACCCACTCGATCTTACTTTATTTGAAATGGTGGAGGCGGTAAAGAGCGGCGAGGTGGAGAAGGAGAAGGTCCTAGAGGCATACAGGAAACAGATAAGTCGATACGATGATGAACTCAAGGCGTATATCACCATTAATGATAGCGTGACGATACCCTCGGGAGGTCCTCTGGAGGGTGCGCCCATCGCCATCAAGGACAACATGTGCACGAAGGGCCTGAGGACCACCTGCGCCTCCAAGATGCTGGAGAACTACGTCCCGCCCTACGACGCCACGGTGGTGTCCAGGGTGAAGGAGGCTGGCGGGATCGTCATCGGCAAGACCAACATGGACGAGTTTGCCATGGGGTCCTCCACCGAGAACAGCGCATTCTTCCCATCACGGAACCCGTGGGACAGGACCACGGTTCCCGGCGGTTCCTCCGGCGGCAGCGCCGTTGCCGTTGCGGCGCGCGAGGCGGTGGCTGCGCTTGGATCGGACACGGGCGGATCGGTGAGGTGCCCTGCCAGCTTCTGCGGCACGGTGGGGCTTAAGCCGACTTACGGATTACTGAGCAGGTACGGGCTAGTAGCCTTCGCCAACAGCCTTGAGCAGATAGGACCGCTGACCAGGGACATCCGGGACTGCGCTCTATTGATGAATATCATAGCTGGATACGACGAGATGGACGGGACCTCGCTCAGCCTCCCCAAGGAGGACTACCTCTCATACCTCGAGAGGGACGTGAGGGGGCTTAAGGTAGGGGTTCCGAGGGAGTTCTTCGGCGAGGGGACGGACAAAGAGGTGGAGAGGGAGGTCTGGAATAGCGTCCATATCCTAGAGGTTCTAGGGGCGACGTGGGAGGAGGCTGAGCTGCCCACCCTCAAGTATGCCCTCCCAACGTATTACTTAACGGCCATGTCGGAGGCCAGCTCTAACCTCGCCAGGTACGACGGGATAAGGTACGGCGTGAGGGCCGAGGACGAGGGACTCGACTGGTCGTCTTCCTACTCCAAGACCCGGAAGAACTTCGGGAACGAGGTGAGGAGGAGGATAATCCTCGGCACGTTCGCTCTCTCCGCCGGATACTACGAGGGTTACTACCTCAAGGCGCTCAAGGTCCGGACGCTGATGAGGAGGGACTTCGAGAGGCTCTTCAAGGAGTTCGACGTGCTGGTTGGACCGACCGTCCCCACCCCGGCCTTCAAGCTGGGGGAGAGGGTGGACGATCCGCTGGCCATGTACATGACGGACATAGACACCGTCGCCATAAACCTGGCGGGCATACCTGCCCTCTCGCTGCCGTGCGGCTTCGTCGGGGGGCTACCGGTGGGACTGCAGATAATGGCGCCACCCTTGGGCGAGGGAAGGATATTCACCGTGGCAAAACACATTGAGGAGGAGCTGGGGCTTGACCTCAGGCCACCACTGTGAGGGATCGTGATGACTATGGAAGAGGGCGACATAGTGATAGGGCTTGAGGTCCACTGCCAGTTAACCAACCTGAAGACCAAGCTCTTCTGCGGCTGCAGCTCGGACTACAGGGGAAAGGAGCCCAACTCCAACGTATGCATCATCTGCCTGGGGCACCCTGGCTCGCTCCCGAAGCCCAATAGGATGGCGGTCGAGTACGCCATAATGACCGGTCTCGCCCTGAGGAGCAACATAAGCCCGAGGACCTCCTTCTACAGGAAGAACTACTTCTACGTGGACATGAGCAAGAACTTCCAAATATCGATGTATGAGACTGGCGAGGCGGCGACCATATGCGAGGGGGGTCACCTCGACATAAACGTCGGTCCCAAGAGGAAGAGGATCAGGATCACTAGGATGCAGCTGGAGGAGGATCCCGCGCGCTTGGTGCACATTGGACCTATCGACCTCTCGCCCTACACGCTTGTTGACTATAACAGGGCTGGGATGGCCCTGCTCGAGATCGTGACCGAGCCGGACATGTCCTCTCCAAAGGAGGCGAGGCTCTTCCTGCAGAAGCTCAGGTCCATCCTGGAGCACATAGGCGCCTTCGACGGGGGGCTGGAGGGGGCAATGAGGTGCGACGCGAACATCTCCATAAGGGGAAGCAAGCGGGTTGAGATAAAGAACATCTCGTCGTTCAAGGAGGTCGAGAAGGCGCTGAACTTCGAGATCTCGAGGCAGAGGGGGATTATTCAGAAGGGCGGCAGGGTGGTGAGGGAGACCCGCCACTGGGACGAGATAAGGAAGGTCACCATATCGCTGAGGGAGAAGGAGGAGGAGCACGACTACAGGTACTTCCCGGAGCCGGACATAGTTCCCCTCGTGATAAGCAAGGAGCAGATAGAGCTGGTGAGGGCAAGGATGCCAGAGCTGCCGGACGCGAGGGCGGAGAGGTTCGTCCGCGAGTACGGTATCCCCAGCTACGACGCACAGGTCCTGACGGGCGAGAAGGCGCTGGCTGACTTCTTCGAGACCTGCGCAAGGGAATACGGCGACGCAAAGACGGTCGGCAACTGGGTAATGGGAGACCTCCTGGGAGTGCTCCACGACAAGGACTTGGAGCTGCAGGAGTCCAAGATCACGCCGGAGTCGCTGGTGGAGATGCTGAGGCTGATAAAGGAGGGGGAGATAAGCGGCAAGATCGGGAAGATCATACTGCCGGAGCTCGTGACCTCAGGGAAGAGGCCGGGGGAGATCGTCAAGGAGAGAGGGATGCAGAGGATCGCTGACAGGGACTACCTCGACACCGTGGTAACGGAGGTCTTCAATGAGAACAAGAAGGCCGTTGAGGATGCCCTGAAGGACGACAACGCTGTAAACTTCCTGATAGGCCAGGTAATGAGGAAGACGAGGGGGAAGGGCGACCCGCAGCTGGTAAATGATGCCGTCAGGGACAGAATATTGAAGATGAGGAAAGAGAGGCAGTAGCCCAGTCCTAAAGTAGATTACCGACGAATTTGCGGTCTCACTTGCTGTGGACTTTCCCTATAGAGAAGCCAGCATCGAACGCCTTCAGGTTCTGCTCTAGCGCCCTCGGTATGTTCTCTTTTATTGCCTCCTTAAGCACAGTCTCTGAGAACGGAAGGAGACCTAGTCCTGCGAGAACACCGAGGACCACGATGTTGGCGGCTATCGGGATTCCGGCCTCCTCAGCGACCTTTGTGGCGTCCAGCGTTACGATCTTCCTCGAGGCCTTGCCTATCACCGCGAGGATGTCCTCAAGCTTCGGGTAAGATGCCTTGCCCGTGTTTACCTCGACGGGATAGATCGGCCTCGTGCTGAGAATGACCGTTCCGCCCGGCCTGAGAAACCTTGAGGTCGCCCTGAGCGCCTCCATCGGCTCCAGCCCCACAACGACATCAGCCCTGTGCTCCTCGACCATGCTCCCATAGATCTCCCTTCCGACCCTTACGTGACTGAGGACGGGACCTCCCCTCTGGGCGATGCCGTAGACGTCGGAGACCCTCGCCCTATAACCGGCCTTCACGGCGGCCGTACCGAGGATCTGGGCACCCCTGACGTTCCCCTGTCCTCCGACACCAGCGAGGATAATGTTCAGTTCCTCACCGTCCTTCACGGCGGTCACTCCCTGTCCCCTCCCTGAACCTTCCCCCTGGCTATCGCACCCTGAGGGCAGACATCAATGCAGACGCCGCAGTCCATGCATGCAAGCGGATCAATGAAAGACTTCTTCCTCTCCTTATCAAAGCCTATGGCGGGGCAGCCGAAGGCGGCCACACACGTTCTGCACCCGATGCACTTCTCCTTGACGACGACGCACGGCACAATCTTATGTCCAGTCTTCCTCAACATTCTGAGGTACTCCTGGGAGCAGAGCCTCCTGAATATCACCACGGCTGGCCCATTGAACCTAAGGGCGTCCTCCATGGACGCTACGCTGCTCTTCATATCGTACGGGTCCACTATCCTGATGAACTCTATCCCGCAGGCCTTGGATATATCCTCTATCAAGACCCTCTTCGTTGGCTTGCCGGTCGCGGTCTCTCCGCAGCCGGGGTGTGGCTGGTATCCTGTCATCGCGGTCACCTTGTTGTCCAGCACCATGACCTTGATGTTAGCCTGGTTGAACGTCGCGTTGATAAGGGCAGGTATCCCCGCGTGGTAGAATGTGGAGTCCCCGATGGTGGCTAATACCGGATCTTTGAAACCAGCCTTGGCTATTCCGTTGGCGACGCCTATGCTGCCGCCCATGCAGAAGACATCCTGCATGAACTTGAGCGGAGGGTACATCCCAAGCGTGTAGCAGCCGATGTCGCCCATGGCTATGTACCTGGCGTTCGCAATGGTGCGGGTGGCCTTCTTAGCGGCGTAGTAAGCGGCCCTGTGGGGGCAACCGGCGCACATCGTGAGGATCCTCGGCGTGAGGAGCTTCAAGGCAGCCTCCATAACCTCAGCCTTCTCATGCGGAACGGTTTCGGGATCAAGCCTCAGCATGCCGGAGAGGAACCTGTCCACGGCGGAGTAGTTGAGCTCCCCGGTCCTAGGGAGGTGGGCGGTGAGCTTGCCACATATCTTGAGGGACGGCTTCAGGTTCCTGGCCAGCGCTATCAGGTGCCGCTCTATGAACGGCTCCCCCTCCTCCACCACGACTATCACTTTGAAGTCCTTGGCGAACTTCGAGACGACTCTCTCGGGGAAGGGGTTCGTGAGACCGAGCTTTAGTAACCCGATCTTGCCCCTGAGACCCCTCCTCTTTAGGTAGTCGAAGACGTAGTTGGCCGGGGCGGAGGACGTGATTATCCCTACTTTGTTGGCACGTTTAGAACCCTTCTCCAATAGAAAGAGCCCCTTCTTCGTGGCGACCTCTTCCACCTTCTTCAGCTTCTCGTGGAGGATCGCGTGGAGCTCCGGGATGACCTTCGGGCCCACTATCCCGTCCCCAAGCACGAAGTTTGTGTAGTAATCGTCGTGGAACTTCGGCTCAACCGGGTGCCTCTCGACCTTCCCGAGCACGACGTCCCCCCTCGAGTGGCAGATCCTCGTAACGAGACGGAGCATCACTGGCAGGCGGATCTCCTCGGACATCTCAAGCGCCAGGCGGACATGGTCCTTTGCCTCCTGGACGTCCGACGGCTCTAGCGCGGGAATCTCAGCCATGAGCGCCAGGTACCTGTTGTCCTGCTCGTTGGCGGAGCTGTGCCCAGACGGGTCGTCCGCGGACACGAGCAGAAGGCCGGCGTTGAAGCCGTGGTAGACGGCGTGCATCAGCGGGTCCACTATCCAGTTTGCGCCGATGTGCTTCATGGAGGCCATGCTCCTCTTCCCGCAGAGCGCCCCGCCCACGGCCACCTCGAAGGCGACCATCTCGTTCGTCGACCACTGGACGTGCATCCCAACCTCATCGGCGACAAGCGCCAGCGTATCAACGATCTCCGAGGCGGGAGTGCCGGGATACGAGGCGACCATCTCCACGTTTGACTCAACCGCGCCCCTTGCTATGGCCTCGTTCCCGAGGAGGAGGACGCGCTCACCGGGCAGTCCCTTGGCTATGATATGAGCCATCAAGAACACCCAAGATACGGTAAATAGGAATGCACAACAATATTAAAGTTTGTTTTGGCAGGCTCTGTAGAGTCTTCGTTGGTTTCATGCATACGTATATACGGACTCCCCAGGGAGCTCTGCTGACTCTTCAGAAACCCTTCAGAAACTTATCAGCAACTCATTAGAGACTCAACTGAAGGGCTCAACACTCTTGATATATACAACTCTCTCATCAACTTCGTCAACTCCTTAAGGAGCTCCACGGAGGTTACCATGATCCTCTCGTGATGGTACCGTAAATTATGATCTCCCGCCATTAGGCTAGTTTTAACAGGAAAAGTAGCCCTGAATGTAAAGCATAACTTCCTTTATGATGTTGGAAAATGGGGAGGGGAAATCCAGAGGGGAAAGCTAGCTTCACCTATTCAATTGGCGGGAGAGGGGTTGATCGTTTGCGGTATTACCAAGAGGCAAAAATCTAGGAACAGAAAAAGGGTAGCGTTCAGTCATGCAACCTTAGGATTTTGAAATCGCAATCAAATGACATTCTCGCTGGACCAATATATTCTGACTGCAGTATTATAGTCGAATAACTATTAGTTGCTAAACCACATACTGGAAAAACTTGCTTTTGAGTCACTCAATTTGCATGCGCCTATTGTAAAGGCTTTCAAGCGAGGAAATCGGAAGACAGTGAAAGGAGTCAGTCAGCGAGGAGTATGGTGGAAGCAACTGGGGATATATATAGGGATATGTGCAAACCCCTCAGGGATGTCACTTTTTTCCTTTTATCGTCTCCGTTCCGTGATTCTCTCGTAATTTCTCCGCAGTACTTCCGTAAATCTTATGTGTGACCATCGTCAAGTTTTCGATAGGGTTCGTAATGTCATCGTCGAAGAGCCGTGAAAGCTCTGTTAAGCTCTCAATTCCCAGGGATCTGAATATGGTCATCATAAAGCTTCAAGCGTCGGAGGAGCGGACTGGGAGGAGGTGTGCGCCAAGGCTGCCGAGCACATTGACGCAAACAGCGAGGAGTTCAAGCGGGCCGTCAAGCGTGAGGCAGAGAGGATCTACAACAGCCGCTTCATGACCCAGTTCAACAAAGCGAAGAAGGAGGCTTGGGGCGACGGTTTAGATAAGGGACTCGATTATGCGTACGAACAGGATTTCTTCCACGTTCCATGTAGCATCTGCGGGAAGCCCATGGATTTCTGGAGCGGGGACGACAACTGGGAGAGCCAAATAAAGCCGACACTTTACGAAGCTTTCAAGAACTGGCAGCACACAAGCTGCGCCAAAAATAGGTAGAACCAAAATGCGTGAGCAAACTGCTGCATAGCAGGTCACCTCTTCCCCGATTATTTAATTCTGATGTCCTCAATTGACTGTGTTTTTTGTTGTTATTGGAGGTAGCGACGGTTTACCTCTTTTTAATTTATCTTATGAGGAGGAGGCTATAGTAAATAAAAATACTGAAAATAACTACTATATATGAAAATCAAAGGCTCTTGCTCGCTGGGAGGATAGATACCGTTCTCCGGAGCGAGGCTAAGTGTGAGGTAAGGGACTACAAGACGACCAAGAAGGTTGCCACGAAGGAGGAGACTACGGAGCAGCTCCGGATTTACGTTGTGGGGCTCAAGAAGGTGGGGAGGCCGGTTAAGGACGGATCGGTGGTGTACCTAGAGGGCGGCAAAAACATCGACTGGTCGTTATCTTATCCGAAATTTTTCGGTCTTACCATTATACTTTAGGAGATCAGAACTGCCCATTAACTAACGTTGATAATATAGAACTTTAGGCGCGCGAAACTACATATGATCCATCAAAGCTTTAAGTTCGGGTGCGGATATATTGGAAACATCTGGCGTTGGTGGCTAGACCTTGGCAAAGCTCGGGCATGAAAGGTTGCTGGTTCTAAAGGTAAGCATCCTGTGCATCATTATACTCGCGGCTGGGCTCTTCGCAGGCTTTCTGGTTGGGCGTCAAGCCGCAGTGCCCTCCAAGCCTGTTATCGGAACCATAAGTTTGTATGGCTACGTCTTGACGGACCAAGATCTTGAGCTATACCTTCGCTCCATACTGTACGCTTCAGAGAACGAGACGGTTGCGGGGCTTGTCTTACGGGTGGATTCGCCGGGTGGCTATGCTTCCATGGTCGAGGACATCTACAATGCCTTGAGGGGGCTTAGCAACCGTAAGCCGGTCGTCGCGGTTGTTGAAGGTCTCGCGGCTTCAGGCGGATACTACGCGACCTTGGGAGCCAACTACACATATGTGGCGCCCTCTTCGTTCATCGGCAACATAGGCGTTGTGACGAGCACTCCTGAGATGGTGGTTCCATCCGAGACGACCCTAGAGACTGGGCCGTTCAAGCATACAGGCTTTCCAGTACACGACTTTCCGTTCGTGGTCAGGCAGGGTTTGAACAACTTCCTGGAGGCCGTCAAGGCGGGCAAAGGTATCAAGCTCAATGTGACTGACGAGGAGCTCTCCCTTGGGAAACTCTACATTGGGAGCACCGCTGTAAAGCTGGGGCTCGTGGATGAACGCGGTTCGCTGCTAGATGCCATAGCTTGGGTCGCTAAGAAAGCAAATGTCACCACCTATGAGGTGGTCGACATCACGCAGGAGATCGAGGCTGGCCTCCCAAGCCCCCTAGGTTCAGCGCTTTGGAGCAACAGCTCGATGGTCTCGCTCAGCCTTCTTCAGACGCTTCATCCTGAACCTCTGGGTGTGTACTATCTCTCGCCCTACTACATTCAAGGATACAGAGAGTTGGGGGGCCAGCCTGTAGAGTTCACATATCCCGCCCCTCAGGAAGAGGAGGGAGGACTGGGCGCGCCACCGCTCAACTTGACCAATGCGGTTTTGATAGATGAGACTCATGAGAACATATTCCTACAAGAACTCCTCGGGGCCTTCTTCGGTGAGGTCGTCAAGAGTGGCTATGTCGTCTCTATGGCCGAGCCGGGCATGAACCTTACAGAGCTGTTGGCCGCTAAGCCGAAGGCCTTCGTCATCATAACACCCACAGTTGAGTACGGCTCCGATGATGTGAAGGCTGTCAAGAACTACGTACTCGAAGGGGGGAGGCTCCTCCTCATTTACGAGACGTCAGCCTCCTGGGCGAAGTATATGAACAGCCTCGCCCAGACGTTCGGCCTCTACTTCTCGGACGGCTACCTGTACAACGTCGAGGAGAACTATGGCATATATAGAAACATCGTCGTGAAGAACTTCGCGAACCAACCGCTCGTCGCGAACATCACGGAGCTGACGATGTTCACTGCCACCCATATATACGGAAACGCCACAGCACTGGCAAGTACGCAGGCTTCAACCTACCTCTCCCTCACGGAGACCCAAGGCGTCTACACACCCATGGCGGTATCCGGGAACGTCACGGCCATCGCTGACCTGACGTTTCTGCTGGACCCCTTCCTCGGCATAAGCGACAACAACAGGTTCATGGAGAACCTCGTCGAAAACATCACAGGTTAGGGCGCGTGCTCAGGAAACGGCATTACACGTGAAGATGAGATCTATGGCCAGAAGGAACACCTACCATTGGTCAATCCTGACTTCTATCAAAATCGCTTCCAGAACCGCTCAAATACCATCTCTTCGTGAGCTACCAACCCCTGAAGGGGGTTAGCTTCCGAGCTTGCAGGCTACTATTTCTCTTGCCTGTTCATCCCCGGTTTGGGCTGGCTAATTCTAATCTTATTCGAAAAGTATTTAATTATTCAAAACATATTGTTCTATGAATATGTCATAGCATATTGGTGAAGGGTTCGTAACAGCTACAGGAAAATATATAAAATGTGATTTTAATGACATGATGAAGCGTTATACTCAGAAAGAGATGACGCCATCCAAATGAGCCATCCCTGGAGGTCAAGGGGGAGAAGAGGACAATAGCCGTAGAGTACCAGCCGAGCGAGGAGATCCTGGGTTATCTCACTGACATGAGGGATGCGCTGAGGATGGCCCTCGTATACGCATATGTCATGGCAAGGGAGGACGACAGCAGGCTCCCGAGCCCTATAGCATTGAGGAGGAGGTTCAGGGAATGGTTCTATTCACGATATAGCTATGCCAGGCACCACATCAACCCTGTGTGCAGGAATGCAGTGGCCCTACTCAAGTCCTACAAGAAGAAGCATAAAAAGCTGGCAATACCCAAGGTTAAGAGGCTCGCGGTGAGGATAGATGCCGAGCTCTTCAAGATAGAACAAGAGCAGGGAAAAGAAGGCACGGTGTCCGCCAGGATAACACTCCAGCCCTTCAGGTACGGGTACATCACGTTTACTCCGAGGCACAAGAGGTGGGAGGAGTACAGCAAAGGAAGGGCGTCGGAGCTCCTGATCACAGATAGGAGGCTCTTCATCACGTTCGTTACCAGCGGTGGGAAGAAGCCCCTCGGCAGCAGGTTCGTTGCCTCAGACCTCAACTTCAACACAATAGACTCGACGGCAGCATCAAAGGAAGGTGAAACAGTCAAGCTCCGGCAGGTGAAGACAGAGCCTATTGGCAGAATCGCAAGGATACAGAACGACTTCTCAAGGAGGAGAAGGAGGATACAGCTGCACGTGAAGAACCCGCAGAAGAGGGATAAGAAGCTCAAAGAGACGAGGGGGAGGCAGAGAAATAGGATAAGGGACGCTCTCCAGAAGCTCTCAACTGAGCAGGTGAGAAAGAATCCTGGCGCATCGTTCATCTTCGAGAGGCTTACCGGGATAAGGGAGAACGGAAATGCAAAGAGCAGGAGGCTGAGGACGTACCTGAACAGATGGCCATACCGGATGTATCAGTCAATGGTGGAGTACAAGTCTCCCTTCAGGACCGTGTACGTGAGCCCGGGAGGGACCTCGTCGAGGTGTCCCGTATGTGGTGGTAGGCTGGAGCACCCAGCCTGGGCTATGAGCAGGTGCAATACCTGTGGCGCAGACTACGGCAGGGACAGGCTCTCCTCGCTGGCGATACTCTGTCGTGGTCTGCGCCTGTGCGGCCAGCCGTTTGCCGTGAGTGCGGATGCCTCCTGGCAGCATATGAGGGATGAGTACCTGTACGCTCCTGCTGCGCCTGACGGCTGGAGGGCAGGCTGGACCGAAGAGGCTGCCAACGCTCCGAATGGGAATGTTGTATATGAAAATATACATTCCTAGAAACGGTTTGAGATATCGTTCTGGTCTGGAAACAAGCTTGAAGATCCTTGAGTTGTTGGAAGAAAAGAAGGAGTTCGCTCAATACGATATTGGTAAGGCAATTGGAATAGAGTATCGGACAGTATTAAGGCATTTGCACTCGCTAAAAAATGAAGAACCCTACCCTTGCGGGTAGGGTATCCGTTCACTAGACGTGCCTCGATCTGGCGATGTAGTGCTGTATCGTCTCCGCCGTCACGTTGCCGATGGACCTGTAGAACTTGCCGTCAGCGGCAGGAGATAGAAAAAGAGACTGCGATTCATCCGCACCCTTCCGGGTGCGGAATTCTCGCAGCTTTTAATAAAAACTGATCCGCCTCAGCAAGACAGAGCCTGCGAGTAAGAGAGGAAAAGACCGCAACATCTACGCCTTAACCATAATTGGTTTGATTGCTATTTTGAAAAGGAAGATTCGTTCCGAAAGCGCTAACGTGAACTTTGATCGCTTGGCCTCAAGACACTCTGATTTCTTGCCTCTAATCTTTGGTAAATGGCAATTTTTCAAAGATAATGGTCTAGAAGATTTTATCATTGAAAGCCTGAAGCAAGTTCTGTATAATTTGCCAGACAATCTGGATTTATTGATTATCGAGAGTGAAGAAAAGAGAGGTCTGGAAATAATGGATATAATCTATACGCCAGAGGCCGCTTCTAAGATGGTAAAAGAAATAGAAGACGCAAAAAACAAAATTCTTGAAGGGATCGAAGGTATAGCCGAAGAAGAGTTTCCGTATAGAATCACCAAGAGTATACTGTTATCCGAGGGCCAAACCGTAACTGATGACCAATACAGGCATTTCCTTGACGTTCTAACAAAAGATAAAGAACTTCGGGACTTCTATGATTCCGTTCTCTCAAGAGCAGAGGAGCAATATCAAGCTTACTTGATGCGTCTTCAATCTTGGAGGCAATACTGGGATAAAATCAAGAATGAGTTAACTACCCCCTCACAAATCTATGTATATGTAATCAATGCATTTTCTCTCTCTTTTATCGCGGCCGGCTGTTTAATTGCCTCGCAGTCTGAGGTGCTCCCTCTCTTCCTCTACTTCCTCTTTTATCAAGGGTTTCAACTCCGCAAGCAGCCGCTCGATCCTCCCCACTCGGTCTTTGAGGTCTGCGTTCTCTGCTACCAAAGAGTTGACGAGCGTCTTGAGCCTCTTTGGTTTCATAATTATGCAAGTCTGGGGGGTAGCAGACTTGTAGCACTTAATGAATAGGCAGGTTTTTTCAAAATCATCTGCAATGCCAGCGTGCCCCCAGACAAAGATTTTTAACGCCATTGTCCATAGCATAAAACGATGATCGCTATGGCAAGGGAGATCGTGCAGGGGGGCATGGAGAGGGGATGGCTCCTCGAGCCGGAGGCGAAGGAGCTTTGCAAAGTCTACGGCCTCCCGGTCGGAGTGTGGAAGATAGTCAAGACGGTGGATGAGGCGAAGGCTACAGGCAAAGAGATCGGGTATCCCCTCGTGATGAAGATAGTCTCCCCTGATGTCATTCACAAGTCGGACGTCGGCGGGGTAATACTCAACATTAAGGACGGAAAGGAGGCGGCTGATGCCTTCAGAAAGATAGAGGGGATCAGGGATAGGACGGGGTGCAGGCTGGAGGGGGCTCTGATCGAGAAGATGGCGCCGCAGGGTACGGAGACGATAATAGGCGCAAAGAGGGATCCTCAGTTCGGCCCTGTGATCCTCTTCGGTCTCGGGGGCATATTCGTGGAGGTCTTCAAGGACGTCTCCTTCAGGGTAGCCCCGATAACGAGGGAGGATGCGATGGACATGATCTCGGAGCTGAAGGCGTACCCCATACTCAAGGGGATAAGGGGGAAGGGGCCGTTAGACACCAAGAGCATTGTGGACTCTCTGCTGAAGGTCTCGTCCATGATGATGGACGTGGCGGAGATCAAGGAGCTGGACCTCAACCCGACGATAGTTTACGAGAAGGGCTGCAGGATAGTGGACGCGAGAGTAATACTGAAGTAGGTGCAACGGTTTGAGGCTGGACGTTCTGGCAGTGGGGAACATAAACATAGACATGTCGTTCTTCGTGGATGGTATGCCAAAGCCGGACGATGAGACTTTTGCTCGGAACTTCGCCGTATTTCAGGGCGGGTCGGCAGCAAACTTCGCCGTTGGGGCTGCCAGGCTTGGGCTGAGGACGGGCATCCTCGGGTGCGTCGGCGCGGATCCCTTGGGCAGAGAGGCGCTCAGGCTCTTGAAGGAGGAGAAGGTCTCGACGGAATTCGTGAGGGTCTCCAAGGAGAGGCGGACCGGGACCGTGTGCGTCCTCGTGGAGGAGAGCGGAGTAAGGCGGATGGTAGCCTACAGGGGCGCGAACGAGGAACTCGAACTTCTTGTGAGAAAGGAGATCCCCCGAGCCAAATTCGTCCAGCTCTGCAACGTCAGCAGGGAGGTCCTTGGAGCGGTGTTGAGGAGGAGGGGAGAGAGTAAGGTTATACTGGACCCCGGGGGAGGATCCAAGGATTTGAGGATTGAGGACCTGAGGGGCGTGGATCTGCTCTTCGTGAATGAGTTGGAGTGTGCAAACCTGACCGGGTCTGATTATGAGGGGGGATCCGAGATTCTGTCAGAGCACGTGGGTACGGTGGTCGTGAAGCTTGGCAGCAGGGGTGCTTTCATGAGGGATGGTAGAGAGAGCGCGTATCAGGAGGCATTCCGGGTAAGAGTGGTGGATACCACCGGGGCCGGAGACGCATTCAACGCAGGTTTCGTCGCGGCCTTATGTGAGGAAAGGAGCAAGAGAGAGGGGCTCGCATGGGGATCGGGCGTAGCCGCTCTCAAGATACAGAGCGAGGGAGCGAGGACGGGGCTACCCACCTTAAAGGAACTGACCGCTTTTCTCAGGAAAAACAAGGCCGTTAAACGCGAATTTCTTCAGTATAAAACGAATAAAACTAAAACTTGAAGTGACCTCCTCCCCGCCCTTTCGGACGGGGCTTCCGCTTTTCCTTCCAGTTACTCCTTCATTGCCTCTGCTTCAGGGAGCGTTTTGCGGAGGCCTTTTCCCTTCGGTACTCGAGGTTCCTGCCTCATCCACCAGACTCGATCCCTGCTCCTCCGGAGAAGAGCAGGTTACGGAGGTCTCGATGTCAGGTCTCTTTTAGGATCATCGACCACACATAGGCTTATTGGTTCGGGGTGGCCCCTCCCTACCTTTATCATAATATTTCATGAAGGAGAGTATAAGATTGTTGGCTTTCCTCGAATCCCCCAGCCTTCGCAGGGGGACTTCCCGCCAAGAAAGATGAAGAACCCCAAGCTTCCGCTTGGGGTATCCTCTGACTAGACGTGCGCCGATCTGGCGATGTAGTGCTGAATTGTCTCTGCTGTCACCTGTCCTATCGAACGGTAGAACTTGCCGCTCGACCAGA
>Ga0315282_10007011_pt1 | contig 18658 bp, 12 predicted proteins | sample YL17G07_20_MG_FD_203693 | JGI IMG/M metagenome (GOLD analysis project Ga0315282, IMG submission 203693) | Sediment microbial communities from Yellowstone Lake, YNP, Wyoming, USA - YL17G07_20 | ecosystem: Environmental > Aquatic > Freshwater > Lake > Sediment | place: USA: Wyoming | collected...
GGCCGGCTGGCCCGGCGTTCGATGGCGCCCATGAAAGCCGTATTCCCTTTGAGCGCCCAGGCCACCGCAAATCGCGCAATGGCCTCGGCTTCGGCCCGGTCCACCTTGGAAACCATCAGCGCGCAGGCGCGACCGCAGACCCCGGGTTTTTCGCTGCGGGCGCGCAGTCCCAGGTCGGCCGTGACCATGCCGGCCAGGGTTGCGGCCACGTCGCCGGGCAGGGCGTGCCCGAACCCGTCCACGGCGGCGCCGGCCCGCGGAGCGCTCCAACTCCTGCCGGATTCATCCTTCACGCCTTCGGAAACCGCGGCTACCACCCAACCCTGCCGCTGGTACACAGCCTGGATGTCGGCCAGGAACCGCCGGCGGGAAAGCGGCGCTTCAGGAACGTAGATCAACTGGGGAGCGTCGTCCGGATCTTTCCTGGCCGCCAGCGTTGCCGCCGTGAGCCAACCGGTATTGCGTCCCAGGACCTCCAGGATGGAGACGGGGGTGGGAAGGGTGCGAATGTCGGCGCCAAGATCGATTGCGCTCTGCGCGAAATACCGTGCCGCGCTGCCGAAGCCCGGACAGTGATCGGTATGCGGAAGGTCGTTGTCGATGGTCTTGGGAATGCCCGCGACGTGCAGTTCGTAATGAAGCGCCGCGGCGGCGCCGGCCATCTTGAGGGCCGTGTCCATCGAGTCATTGCCGCCAATATAAAAGAAATAGCGGACATCCTGGGCCTGCAGGATGCGCACCGCCGCCTCCGCCTCCTCGCGGTTCAGCATCTTGCGGCAGGAGCCGAGCGCCGCGCCGGGCGCTCTGCTGATCGCCGCCCACGCCCGCCGGCCCGGCTTCCGCAAATCCAGCCAACGCTGCTTCACGACCCCCAGGATGCCGCCCTGGGCGCCCCAGATTTCCATGGACCGGCGGCGGGCTCCCGTCAACTCCGCCACCGCACCGTACAGGCTGGCGTTAATGACGGCCGTCGGACCGCCTCCCTGTGCTATGGCCACGCGCATGAGATGCACCTGCTTATTCTCATTATGCGATCGGCGGCGAGCAAGGCCCAAAAACTTCCCGAAAGCGCACCTGGCACAGGCGGGCATCACGCAACCGCCGGGCGTGTAGTCAAGCTTCTGAAACGGCATCCCACGTGACGCCGACGCGCGACGCGGCATAGCCGATTTCCCTCAGATAGTTCCCGTAGGCCATAACCCAGTGGGAGTCGCGGACCTCATTGAGCAGTTTCTTCCAGTCCCCCTGGATGCGCACATCCTGTTGCGAGCGGCAGATGTCGTAGAAAGGGTTGCTTTCCACAATCCCCCTGATCCCCACCCAGCGGCAGGTGGCGTACTCCGGGTCGATAAACGTGACTTCCTGGCCCCTGGGCATTTCGATTTTCGGCGCGGCGCCGTACTCGGACTCGTAGTGGGTGAGAATCCGCGCCGGCTCGTACCGCGCCCCGTTCATCCGGCGAGGCGCCGTGCAGTGCGCGCAGGTTACCAGGCCGTTGTGCGGGAAGGTCGAGTTGTGCAGAAAGACCGGTTTTGAGGCGATGTACCGCAACAGAATGCCCGCGGGAATGATCACGAAATCGGATTCGCAGAACGCCGGCAGCCCTTCGTCGTTCAACAGGCTCAAGGTGAGGCAGGCTGTGGTTTCGGCCATGGGCATGATGGTTCCCATGCACCGGTTGATGGTGAAGGCGGCCGCGCCGTTCTCCTCGATCAGGTCCTTGAAAGCGCCATAGAGCACGAAGGCGTTCACCACAAACTTCTTCCCGGTCTCGAGCCGAGTGCCCGGCATCCCCAGGTACCGGCCGGCCCAGCCCTCGGCCCGGGCGACACGGCCGGGATCGGCGAGAGCGGCCCGGATGCGCTTCTGGAAATCGTCGTAACCCACTTCCACGATGTCCAGTTTGAAGCGCTCCCGCGCCACCGGCACGGCATCCGGCGCATACTTACCCTGAGCGCCTCCCAGCGCCACGATCCTGGCGCCCAGGAAATTCCTGGCTCCGTAAAGCCCGCGCAGCCGCCACAGCAGCTCGCCGCCGTCGTCCACCACCACGTCATGAACCGACAAGCGCGGCGCGTCGGCCGGATTCTGCGGAGCCGGCTGGGGGCGGTCGACCCGCAGGTAACGCACGCTGAGCGCCTCATACCAGTAGTAAACCGGGCCGGAACGGAGCCGCACGAAAACGATGGCCTTGCCGTTTTCCGGAATGCACGCCCGCAGCAAATTGCCGGGACCGCTGGCTGGATAGACGATGTTGACGTCGGCGCCGGCGTTGTGGGTCCGGGCGGCGGCTTCAACACTCGCCACCGTCGCGACGGGAAGGACCTCAACCGGAAACTCCGCCCTGGCCGCCACGGCCTTCAGTTCTTCCGTGATCCGGTTTACCTCTTGTGCCACACCCTGCTCGGTTTGGACCCCGCCCCAGGACTTCCATGAAGTCATCTCTTTTCTCTTCGGCAGGGTGTACATCAGGACCGGTCTCACCCGAAGCGGCTTGCCTGGGTTGAACAAAGGCCGCCGGGGGTCCCAGCGGTCCTGCGTCCACTGGCCTTGGTTCGCGGATGCGACTGCCGGCGCCGGAAACAGCCTCGCGCCAGCGGCGCCCGCCGCGGCCAGGCCCACGAAATCTCGTCGGCTCATTTCACAGCACATAGTTCGTCCTCTCTGCTCAGCACGGATAAACTCGAACCATCCCGCACGGCGGGACGGAACCCAATCCGCGGATTCCGCGGATTCTCGCGGATCATACCGCAACCGAGCCGCCAGAATCCGGATGCCCGCCCGCTGCTCGCGATACAATTCTTCCCATGTCACGAATGCTCGTTTTTCTGCTCCTCTGCCTTGCGGCGTTGGCGCCCGCCTGGGCCGCCGAGCCCCTGCCCGTCCGCGGTCTTCACGTCGGCGCGCCGAAGCCGGAAGACATGGCGCTGTGCCTGCGTTTCATCCGCGACGCGCTCCCCAAGGAAGGGGTGAATACGCTGGTGATGGAATTCGGCTACGGATATCAGTTCACGCGCCGGCCTGAGCTTGCCGACCCCAGCGGGCTTTCCAAGGCCGACGTGCAGGCCATCGCCGAGGCGTGCAAGAAGGCAGGCGTCCGCTTCATCCCGGAAATCAACCTGCTCGGCCACCAGTCCTGGGCCAAGACGACCTCCGCTTTGCTCAGGGTGCATCCCGAGTTCGATGAAACGCCCGGCCAGTACCCGAACAACGAGGGCATTTACTGCCGCAGTTACTGCCCGCTGCACCCGCAAGTACACGACGTGGTCTTCGACCTGATCGACGAACTGGCGGAGGCCGCGGGCGCCGAAGCATTCCACGCCGGCATGGACGAGGTCTTCCTCATCGGCGAAGACACTTGCCCGCGCTGCAAAGGAAAGGATAAGGCGGAACTTTTCGCCGGTGAAGTGAGCGCAATTCACGACCACCTGGCGAAAACGGGCCGCGGGCTGTGGATTTGGGGCGACCGCCTGCTCAACGCCGAATTGATCGGCAGCACGAAATGGGACGCCAGCCAAAACGGCACCCACACCGCCATCGGCAAGATCCCCAAAGACGTGGTCATCTGCGACTGGCACTACCACCGCGCGCTGCCCACCGCCGCCTATTTCGCGGTGCAGGGTTTCCCGGTGGTTTCCTCGCCCTGGCGGGAAGCCGACGTGGCCCTGGCCCAACTCGAGCAGATCGAGGCCGTGCGCGTGCAGGCCACCGAGGCCATCGCCGGCCGCATGCAGGGCGTTCTACAAACGACCTGGTGCGGCTTCGGACCGTTCGCGCGTGCTTACTTCGGCGAACGGCCGGCGGAGCCGAACGTGGCCGCCGTCGAATCGGCGGCTTGCTTCAAGGCGCTATTTCGCCAAATCCGCCAGCGCAAGCTGAACTGATCCGCCCTCATACTTTGTCGATCAGACATGGGTGATCAGGGTGAACAAGCAACGGACGGCAAACGCTACCGATGAGCCGCTTCCGTAAGCAGGGAGGCCGGACCGCCGCCCTTCGTAGAAAAATCCAGCAACTCGGCTTTCCGGTGTTTGCCCGCGGGATCAGGCCGGCAGATTCCAAGGGCCGCGGCATCGTCGTGAAAAGCAAGACGCCCGTTTGCGCGGAGTCGCTGCGTGCCCTATGGGATGCGAAGTGTCTCGATGATCCGGTCGAAGCGCTCCCGAAAAGATTCCAGCTCCGTGGCGGGCACCATGGCGAAGAACAGCGCCGCCGTTTTTTCGCCATCCAGGAACGTAAGATACTCGGTCATCTTCTGTCCGTCCCTGGTGAAATCCCCGACACAGCTCAGAGCCGGGCGGCCTTCTACGGTACGAGGCTGGCAACTGTTCTGGCGGATGTGGTAGTCCGTCAATCCGGCGTTTACCCGCTGCGCAGCCTTCGACTCGCTTCTGGCAGCCAACGTGCGGCTCGCCTCCTCGGGTGACAGTTTTTCGGTGAGTTCCTGCGGTTGGTAATAGAGAGCGGGGGAGCGGCTGTCCAGACCCGGCGCGCTGAACCAGACGGTGGTCTCCTCGTTGCCCCACCGCAAAGATCGACTGACTTCCCACCCCGATGGCAGCGTGAACGAAACGCGGTATTTCGGATCGCGGTATTCCCGTGCCGCCCCGGCCGCGTCGGCGCCCGGCTGTCCGGCTTGTGCGCCAAGAGGGCGAACCTCGAACGGCACCTGCGTAGCCGCCGCCGTGTTCTTGCGCGCCGCCGTGGTCGTCTCCACGAAGAGGATAGCGTCGAAGGTGTCGGGCGCTTTCAGACTCGACATGAATGCCTCCGGCGTTTCCTCCGAGTAGACAGCACCGATGCTGCGCGACTTTTGCGGCCGGCTGAACCATTCCGCAACCGCGCCGCTCTTGGGGACCTGCCTCAAGTCGAGTGCGAACAGCGGGATGCCGGTGGCAGCGAACACCGCATCGAGGCTGCCCTGCGGGGCCGGCGGAACCGTGAAGTCGCGCAGTCCCTTGTCGCGCTCCATGGCCTGGAATGACCCCTGGTTGAACGCACATCCGAACACCACCATCTGATCGCCGTACATTTTCCGCAGCGACGCACCCATCGATCCGTACCCGCGGTAGCCCCCGGTGGAAACATGCCCGTTGTGCGCCCAGAGCACGATTTTTGCCTTGGGTGACTGATCCAGAATCCACTTCACGTTGTCGGCCATGCTGCGGTCGCGCGTAACCTCGTTGGCTCGCATCTGCATGCATTGCAGCACGACCCTGGCATTCTGAATGGCCCACTCGATGTCGCGGGCGCCAGCGCCTTTCTCGCGGTACGCGGCGCGCGAGGTTTCAAGATGCTGCACCACATCCTTCCAGGTGGATACCGCCAGCTTGGAATCGGTGGATTTGCCCGCCGCTGGCGGCAGCACGCATGTCATCCGGAGACTCTGCTTCCCGCTGCGGAATACCTCTTTATCGAGTTGCGCCCGGTATCCCGCGGGTCCCGCGGCGAAGCCTTTCAACGATGGCAACTCAAAATCAAAATCGAACAGCGAGTTGTCCGTGTAAGGCTGGCCGTCCAGCTCGACGGACAAGCCATCGAACCAGGCCGTGCCCTCGCCGGATAGAAGCGAGCCGAAGTTGATGTTCCTGGCGTCGGCGGCCACCGGAATTTCCAGCTCGTAGCGCTTCCAATCTGTGGTGCCCTTGGGCGCGCGGTCCTGCAGATTGGCAAAGGCCAGTACCCCGGAGGGGCCGTCCACCCGCCACCAGAATCCGGCATAACCGGTCACGCCTTCCGTCTTGATGTAGCCGCTGAACCGCACGCGCTTGCCGGCGGCAACCTCCACAGGAAAGGATCCGGTCGCGCTGCCAAAGCTCGGCCGTGGTGCGGATGCCGAAGCGGCCATCGTGGAGGCCCCGTCCACGGTCGGCGCGTACTCCGGATCGTGCTTCACGGCAAACTGGCGAACGATGTCGGCGGCGACCGTAGGAGTTTGCATATCGAAGCCGGTGAATTCGACGCGGCCCTTGCCGGATTTGTTGAACTCCCGCATCCACAGGATCATGTCCAGCACTTCCTGCGTGTCCCAGGTCCAGAAGTACATGCCCTTGAGAAGCTTGGCCGGGTCGCCGTTGCCGTTCAGGACAAAATCGTTCAGGCGGTATGCTTCCGGCATGTTGGCTTCGATAGAGAAGATAGTGAAGCCCATCTCCGTGGCCAGGAACTCCAGCATGCGGTGCTTGAGCTGGAAGAACTCGCGCGTGCCGTGCGTGGCTTCGCCCAGGGCCACGATGCGGGCGTCGCCGATCACCTTTTTCAACGGCTGCATATCGGCGAAGCCCTGGCGGGCTTCGGGAGTCTTCAGCCGGATCGCGTGAGCGGCGATCCACTCCTGCACGGACGGGGAACCGGCTGCCGGCGATGGTGAAGCCTCCTGTGTGCGGGCGGGTTCTGCCTGCCGGGGGGACGCCTGGCGCTCGGTGGCTGAAGCCGCTCGAAACGCTTCGGCGGCCGGCATCGCGAAGGCAAACAAGCCGGGCGTCTGCGCCACCATCCACGCCACAGCGAGTTGGCCTGCCACCACGGCGGCCAGGCGTGTGCGCAGCACGCGCGTTCCGTTGTGACGGGTCGCATCCAGGAGCATTCCGACCCTGCGTGCCAGATGCGAGCCCTCGTCTGCGGCGCCGGAGGCGGCCAGTGAGGTCCGAACAGCCGTGGCCAGCTCGGCCATATGCGTCAGACATGCCGCGTACGGACGCGGGCGGCCCGTCGTCCCCATCACAATATCGTCGCAGGCAATCTCGCGCTCCAGATCGATCCGCCGCGTGATCCAGCGTATTACCGGATGCCATACGAATGCCGCTTCGATGAGGCGTTGGAAGATCAGTGCGTAATCGTCGCCTCTGGCCAGATGCGCGGCCTCGTGCAGGCCGACTTGATTCAGCTCCGTCTGCTCCAATCCGTCAAAAAGCCGCGCCGGAATTAGAATCGCGGGGCGGAGCGGACCTGCGGCCATCGGCGCCGAAATCTCATCAGAGATCGCCAGGCGTACGTGCCTCCGCCTGGAACCGCACCGGGCGAGCCATTCTTCCAGGCGCGCGGCCAGGTGTGCCGGGGTGTCAACGGCGCGCGATTTCTGGCGTTCCAGCAGCAGGTAACTCACGATCAGCCGGACGATCATCAACAGGCTCATGAGTGCCCCGGCCGTCACGATCCAGCCGGGCCAGCGCCCCGCGGCGATAGAGATGGGAAACGACCGCGGGCCCGCGGGCGGTAGCGGCCCGCCGGGCGGCACCGCTGCGACCGGAGGCTGGGGCTCATCACGCGGCTGCGGCAGGGGTTCTGCGGCAGCCTCGGACGGCGCCGGGAGCGGGGCGACGGGCAAGGCGGCTCCCGGGGCCATCGCGGGCGCCTGTGTCCTCTCCGCGGCACGGAACGCGTGAACAGGCAGGTAGAACGTGGGCAGGGCGATCGCCACCGCCAGGGTCGCCCACCAGATCACGTAACGCGTGGCGGCGTTTAGCACGCGATTCGGCGCGAAACGCAAGGCCAGCCACATCGCCGCCGCCATCAGAGCGCTGAGAATCGAGCCGTTTACGACGGCCGCCAAAATCGAACTCATGGCTCCTCCTCCCCGATCCGCTTGCGCAGACGGGTCAGCTCAGCCGCATCAATCTTTTTACCCTTGATCAGGTTCAACACGAGCAGTTCCGGCGAGCCTTCGAAGAACCGCCGCAGAAGGTGGGCGACCGCGCTCTGGCACGCCTGCTCGCGTCCGACGACCGGGCGATAGACGAACGCCCGGCCGTCCTTGGTATGCCGCAGGTACCCCTTGTTTTCCAGTATTCGGAGGGTGGTGAGCACGGTGGAGTAAGCCAGGGGAACATTCTTCGGCAGGCTCTCGACCACCTCGGAAACGGTGGCGGCGCCTTTCTCCCAGAGCACCTCTATGAGACGCAACTCTGCGTCTGTCAGACCCGGGGACCTTTTCCTAGCCACGCACCAGTCTCCTTCAATTAAGGAATTAATAGATGCAACCTAGCGCTAGTCCGGCGGCGTGTCAACTAAGAAATTAATATTTTGGGAGGAGGTTTTGGGGAACTTGACGTCCCGTCTTCACAGCACCCGTGCGCGCGCAGGCCGCCGGCGCCATCGCCGGCCGCATGCAGGGCGTTTCACAGACGACCTGGTGCGGCTTCGGGCCGTTCGCGCGGGCCTGCTTCGGCGAACCGCCGGCGGAACCGAACGTGGCCGCGGTCGAATCGGCGGCCTGCTTCAAGGCGCTATGTCGTCAGATCCGCCAGCGCAAGCTGAACTGATCCGCGCTGTTTCGCCCGCCCGCCGCACGACGCTTGTTCCGCGGCCGGAGCGCGCATAGGAACCGTCACCATGCGAGCGGGAACAAGCGTCGCAGGCGCGGTGTCAAAAGCTTCATGACGAAGCTGCACGCCGCCCTGACGTTCCTGCTCGGTTTGCTTTTGTTCCCGGTTTCTCTTCTCTGCGCCGATGGTCGCGAGCTTGGAACCGGCTTCGAACTTCACCAGGGTATGATCTTCCTCCAGGCCTCCATCGGGGATTCCGAACCTCTGCAAATGGCGCTTGATTCGGGAAGCAAGCGAACGACACTCGACGAGGCGCTGGCCCGGAAGATGGGGCTGGACCTGAGCATGAAGGCGCGGTCGTCCGGCGCCAACGGCATTCAAGAAATCTCGGTGGTCAGGGACCAGTTGCTTGGCATTGGCGGTGTGAGTGTGCCCGTGCCGCTGATGCTGGTCTACCCGCTGGACTTCCTATCGAAGAAGATCGGCCATCGCCTGGACGGCATCGTTGGCGTTGAACTGCTCCGGCATTTCGTTGTGAGAATCGATTACACCAACCGGCAACTGAGCCTGATGCAACCCGCGTCGTTTTCCTACAGCGGCGCCGGTCAGGTTCTGCCAGTGACCTACCATGACGGACTGCCGCTGGTGCCGGGATCCCTCATACTGTTTGGCCGCGACCCGATCCAGACGCGGTTCCAACTGGACACCGGTTCCGGGGTGGCCTACGTGAATTTCTGGAAGGCCTTTGTCGAGAAGCACCAGCTTCTTTCCGGCGCGCGGGAACTCGCCGACACCGAAATGACCGGCTTCGGCGGCAGCAAGGCGGGGAAAAAAGGCAGAATCAAGGCCCTTCAGATCGGCCAGACAACGCTGCCCGAACCTGAAGTAGGCTTCTGCGATTGGAGCTTCGGCGACCCCGGCGTGTTTGGCGGAAATGTCGGGAATCGCTTCTTTCGGCTGTTCAACGTGACCTTCGATCTCCCGCACGACCGGCTGATTCTGGAAGACGCCGGCGCGAAGTAGCCGTCAGGCGGCGGGCGGCATGTAGCCGCTCGAAAGCGGCATTAGCAGTTCCGAGACCGAAGGCGCGGACCGAAGAACCGGAGACACGTCTTGCTGCAAGGACATCCTGAGGAACCCGAAGTTTAGTCGTGCGGGCCAGCGGCCGGCACGCCGTAGTTAAGGATTGTTCAGCGCAGCAAACAGTCGCATCCGGCGCCGCATACGGAGACCTTCCGGAAGGGGCTGAGCAAGAAGTGCAAGCAGTACGCCGGCCCGTGCCTGGCCTCGATGAAAAACAACGACCTGGAAGCCAGCGACCACTGTCCTTCGTCGGTGGTGCTGGACCTGTGAGGCCGCGTCCGGCCGGGCCGTGTTCATCCGTGGTGAATTCTCCGGCTCAGGGGTTGCTGCTCCCCTCAAACGGGCTGTCACTCCGACGGATTGCCGCGCAGCACCTCGGAAATGGCGGCGGCGGTGGCCTTCACCTTCTCTACCAAAGACGGCAGCCGCGGCGCGGTAATTTCCTCGGTGGTTCCGACAACGCTGACGGCGGCGGCTACCGCGGCCCTGTCGTCCATGATGGGTGCGGCCACGCAGCGGAACCCCACCTCGTCCTCTTCGTCGTCCAGCGCGTAACCCAAGGCCCTGACCTTCTTCAGGTGTTCCTTCAGCTTCCGGGCCGAGGCGATGGTGTTGTCGTTGTGCCGCGGAAGCCCGTGCTGTGCGATCAGGCGGTCCAGGAACTCCTCGGGCAGATAGGCCATCAACACCTTGCCGACGGCGGTGCAGTGCAGCTCCATGCGCCGGCCAAGCCATGTGGCCACGCGCGGAGCCACCCGCGGTTCCAGCTTCTCAATCAAGATGGCCTCGTCGTCCTCCAGGAGCCCCAGGTGCACGGTGAGTTGCGTCTCGTCCATGAGAGCGCGCAGCAGGAGGGAAGTGCCCTCCTGCCACTTAAGCAGGCGCAGCGCCATGCGGCTCAGGTGGAGGAGCTTCAAGCCGAACAGGTATCGCCCGGTTTTTGCGCTGCAATGGACGTACCTGCGGTTCTCCAGGCATTTCAGCAACTGGTAAGTCGAGCTTTTGGCCAACGACAGGCGCCGGGCGATCTCCGAGAGCGTCAGCCCCCGCCGGGATTCGGCCAGAAGCTCCAGGATCGCAAGCCCTCGGGACAGAGCGGGCGCGGGCGTCGAACTTGTGTTCACGCTATTGAACATGAGCGCGAGTATACCGGCTTTTTCGGTTCGCAGCCCGGTCCTGCGATGGTAGAGTCTGGGGCACTGTCGCTATGGAAAACGTTGCTTCGTCGCCCAAAAGCTCCGCCGATCTCGACCTGTTCACTCGCGTGGAGACCCAGTTGTACACGGCTGTGGTGGCCGACAGCCTGGACGAACTCGGCTATCACGAGCAGGCCATGAGTGAAGCCCTGCGGCCACTTTCGCCCGAGGCCTGTTTCTGCGGGTGGGCGCGCACCATCGCCTACGCGGACGTGTTCTACACGCCCCCGGACCCTTACGCCAAGGAAATCGAGGCTGTGGACAGCATTCTCCCCGGTGAAGTGGTGGTCATCAGCACGGGGGAGTCCCGCCGCAATGCGCCCTGGGGCGAACTGCTCTCCACGGCGGCGCGAGCGCGGGGCGCACGCGGCGCGGTGGTGGACGGGCTGGTGCGGGACGTGAAAAAAATCCAGCAGCTTGGCTTCCCCGTGTTTGCCCGCGGGATCAAGCCGGTAGATTCCCAAGGCCGCGGCATGGTGGTGGAAAGCAACGTACCGGTCTGTGCGGGGGGAATCGTAGTCTCTCCAGGCGACTTGATCTTTGCCGATTACGACGGCGTAGTGGCCGTACCCGCCGCCATTGTTGGCGAGGTGGTGCGCCTGGCCTGCGAGAAAGTGGCCCGCGAAAACAAAAGCCGCGCGGAGCTGATGGAAGGCGCCTTCCTGCGCGACGTGTACCGGAAATATGGCGTCCTGTGAGGGGTCGCTTGTCTGACTTCTGGCTCCTGGCTTCTGATTCCTTCCCGGGATATCAAGGGCGCAGCTCTTGGCTAGTTCGCCTTGCCCAACATCGCGCGGCCGAGCTGCCCATTGGCCCCGCGTATTTGGGCGCCGGCCGCCAGTTTTCGGCTGGTTAACTGGCTGGTTTAATGGATTATAAGACGGTTGCATCTATTTCTACTTCGTTTATTTTGTTATGGTTACACCACCGTAGCCATTAGTTTAATGGATATCTATTGGCTGGAGCCGATAAAGCTCTGGAATCATCATTATGGTCCCATAATGTCAGTATAGCATACCCTGTCAAGTTTTTCGGCCCTTCCGGCTCGCTCACGGTTGAAAACAAACCAAATAAAGTTCGGACGCGGTTTTTCAGGTTTTCGGTTGTGAGCCGCGTGCCGGCGCGGCGGGCAATCAGTCCGGCGCCTAACTCGCTGTCCCTGCGCGCTTTAGCGGGCTGCTACGCTCGCAGTTGGCCGGTGCTCACTACTGGCAGGTCCCCCCAATTTCCGGCTGATGTGAGCATCCGGTCACCTTCATGTCGCGCACCCAATCCGCGTCTGGCCAATCCCCGTCTGCGGTCGTGGGCCAGTTTCCAGGAAGCCGACTGTGCGGAGAGTAGCAGCGAGCGTTCCATCAACAGTGCGGAGTTACAGGGGATCTATCGGGCATTTCCGATGACAGGCGGTACTCGCCGCAACTGCGGGCGAACACATGGGGTCGCCCCTACATTACGAGATTACGACTCGCATTACGGCTCGCAGGCTTGACCGGGCACTCTAGTTGGAGTATTGTTTCCTGCGCCAGAAGTTTCTCGGAGCGGGGCGTCGTGAACAACTCCGCCGCGGATCGTCGCCCGCCACTGGGGCTATTCCCGGGACCGGCTGCGGAAGGCTGTGGCAGGCGAGGCCAGCAGGATTGTGCGAACCGACCGGTCGGCCTAACAAGGCGAAGGCCACTTCGTGAATTCGAGGGGAGTCCTGGCAATGCGGCGGCTTACCGCCAAGGTCCGGTGGTGGCGGTTCCGTGTTAGGCCGCCCGCCACCGGTTTTACCCAGGTCGGCATAAACAGGAGTTAGGCCGCGCTAGCCAGCATTATTTTAACATCGACGGAGGCTTGATGCGACGTTTGGGATTGGCTCTTTCCCTCGCGGCAGGCATCTCTCTGACTATCCTGGGCGTAAACCTAGCAAGCTCACTGAGCGGCCAAGGTCCGCGCCATCACTTCTACATGAAGGGTTACTCTGGTCCCCCTCCGGGGAGTACGATTCCGACGTCGTTCCACGGCTCAATAGCTCTGGGCGTGCTTCTGTTCGGCACAATGCTGATCGGCATCGTAGCAGGTCAGCTCTTCCAGGAGGTGTCCTCCCGCGCAAATGAGAGAGTGCGGCTCGGAGCACTCTTGGGTACACTTAACCGCGGGCGTGCTTGGGCTGCTATGCTCGTGTCGCCAATCGTCTTCTTCTCCACGTTGTCGTCCCTGCTCGGACTCGGACCCTCTCCCATTGCATTTTTCTATGCGTTTCAAAACGGCTTCTTCTGTCTCGCAATATTCAACGGCATCAGTGCGAAGCTCCCTGTGGCACAGCCACAGAAGCGCGGATCCAGGCGACAGGCCGGCCCGGGCGCGGCCTAACCCTGCGTTGCAGCGGACTCGCTTCGCTCGCCGCTGAACTTCATTCGTTAGCTCCTGGACGATCGCCGCCAAGTGGAGCAAATTGTTGTCCGAAGGTGAGGCACGCGCTTCCACCTGGCCGTATAGCGCCCTTCCAGGAAACTGGTCGCCCCGGCGGGCGATTACTGTCGCGAAGTCCCCTGTATGACCATTGTCGAAGGCGAGATCGTTTTCAAGGGGTAAAGGTGCAGGTTCGCATTTTCGGTTCCGCACCAGGATCGGCCATTGCGTTTCTCCACAGGCCGGCAGATGGTTTTCACGGTATTGAACGCGCGCGGAGGCGGCGCGCATGTACCGCTGCCGTCTCACGGGCGCCGTCAGGTTTACCACGCTTATCGGAGATGCCGGCGAGACGTCCAATGTCACTTAGCTTTTCCTCGCACCCCTCCGGGGTGCGCTGGAATTAAATGGGCGAGATCCGGGGGTGCCGCTCGGTCCGCCGCGGCGGACGGCCTCGCTTTACCCCCGGCTCATTTCCTCGCTCCCCTCCGGGGTGCGCCGGCTCGCATCCCGGAGGGATGCGAGCAAATTAGCCAGGGGTAAAGGCCGCGCAGTTCAGCGGCCGACACCCCTGGACAGCGAACCAACAAATGCCCAACGCATCCCGGAGGGATGCGAGGAAAGCTCCAGTTGAGGCAATACCAAGTGACATTGGGCGGGATCCCACCGGCACAAGTCTACTGGTAAGCTCGTAGCGCCTGGCGGCAAAGAGCCAGTAACTCTTCCCGCTGCGCGTCGGTGATGTTGCGGAGCTGCCGGATGCGCTCCATCTCGGCATCGATCCAGGCCCGTAAGGATTCGAGCGCCTCCGGCGCGCGGCGCGGGGTGCGGCCAAAGTAGACGGGGCTGGTGTGAGCGAAGCGGATGGTGACCGGAGATTTCTCAAAGCAGCGCGCGGCCAGCCAGCCGCCCGGCCGGACCTGGACCCGCACCTGGCCGGAGATGCGGCGCCGATCAGCGGACGGCGCCAGTGTTTTCACCACCGCGCCATCCACCACCAGTTCCACCTTCTCCAGTTCGCCGGCCGCCAGCGCTTCCAGCTTCACGGAAACCTCACTGGCCCCTTCGATGACAGTGCCCGGCAGCTTGCCGCCCACTTTCAGGAACAGCATGGGGCCGTTGGTCACGAAGTTGCGCCCGGCCTTCTGACCGGCCCACCAGCTTTCCGGCGAGAAGCGCCCGGCCAGATACACGTAAGAGCGGTTGTAGCCCAGCGGATTCTGAAGTACGCCGTTCGCCGATCCCGCTGAGGCGGGCGCCCGCAGCCCGGCATTCAGATACAGGTAGTAGAGGTCGAAGACATAGCGCGCGAACCCCTCCGCGCCGGGATACTTGCCCATGTCGCGTGGCCGCCCCCAAGCCTCGTTGTCCATCATCCTGGATTCCATGAAATGGTTCACTGCCACCCCGATCGAGTCGGGGGGCATCAGGCCGGCAACCACCGGCGCTCCCCACCAGATGGCTTTCTCCAGGTCGATGTAGGCGCCCTTTTCGCGCGCCTCGCGCCACACCGGAACGCCGTATGGGTACTCCGGGCTGGCCTTCCGCGCATACAACCGCGGGGGAGACTTCACGCCGAAGAACAGCGCCGCGCCCCAACCGCGCTCGTCCTCGCAGTTATCCACCGAATAGGCGCGATTGACTCCCACCACGTACACCCGGCGCTCCGGCCAGGGATCGAGATTGCTCTGGTCGTTCCAGCGGGTGATGGTGGGCGCGAAATGCAGGTCCGCGGCCTCCAGCAGCAGCGGCATATCCGCGGCAGCGCGGTGCACGTGCAAGTCACCCGACCACCAGCCCCTGGCCGCCATGTCGATCCAGCGGCGCAGGCGGACGGTTCCGGGCGCAGAGGTTTCCACCGGCAGGTACTCGGCGCCTCTGCTGATCCGCACGCGCGTGGCGCCGGACGGCAGCTCGATATCCGCCTCGCGGTCCACCACCACGCCCAGGGCTGCGTTCCTGGGGTGAATCGGGACCAGCCCGGCGGTGCCGGGCACGGCCGCCGGCTTTCCGTCCGCATCCAGCACCTGAAGGCGCGCGGCAACCGGGCGCCCCTTCTCATCGAGTACGCGCAAATGCGAACGCGGGGGCTGCCCGAACAACCCTGTGGCAAACACCAGCGCGAAGAGCAGGCGGAGAACAGTCATGGCAAGCGCATGTTACCGGTTGGCATGGATGGTCTGCGAGGGAATTCCGAGCGGGATCATTCACCACGGATCCCGCAAGGCGGGACGGATGAACACGGATAAGCCGGATATCGAGGCGAACGACCAGTATTCAGCGGGGGCGCGTCTTTCCCCGGCGCCGGCTGGAACACGCTGTTAGCTGCTTCCCGCGCTTGACGCGGTCCAGAGCGCCCAGGTCCGCCTGGTCCTGCGGCCGACCCGCGGCCCCTTTGGCTGTGATCAGATCGTCGAGGCCGATGTAATGGGCGGGGACGGAGCCAAAGCGTGCGTCGACGCGATTCTTCCACGCCGCTCCGAAACGCGCGAAGCCCGCAATGTGCGAGAGCAAATCGATCCGGACCGGAGCCGCACCGAGCTGAATAATCCAGCGCGGGTCAGTCACGTCTTCGACCGAGTACCCCAGGTCTACACCGAAGAAGTCACGCAACGCCGCCAGCACCTTCCGCGCATTCTTCGGCGCCGGATCAACGAGGACGTCGAGATCCTTGGTCGCGCGCGGGCGAGCGTGGAGCGCCACCGCGTGCGCCCCCACGATGAGGTACCGGACGCCACGGGCATTCAACGCGGCGATGAACTCTTCGTAGTCTCGGGACGCCATCGGCACCTCGCGCTTTCAGACAACTCTCCAGAGCCTCGCCGACCGCCTCGACACGTTGCTCCGGGCTCAAGCCTTCGTACCAGAAACGGAAGTCGGCTTCCTCCGCCTCCGACGGACGGACTTTGGCCATCGTCCACACCCTGCCGCGCGCGCGTACGATGCGTACTTGGGCACTCATTCGATGGTCAGATTAGCACGAATCCGCCGCGATGAGCCAACGCCGCGCATCACCGGCCGTCACCCCTTACGGAAAGCCGGCTCCTCTCCCAAAAGTGTGGGAGGGCCGGGGCTGCTTGGCCTCCGGAGCCCCTGGGAATCCCAGCCCCCGGAGGGGGCGGTCCCGCATGGCGGGACCGCCCGCTTACGCGGGCTTCTCGGTCTTGCCTCGGGGCCACCACACTTTTGGGATCGGAACCTGTTCTTCTCTGCGTTTTCTCTGCGCGCTCCCCGGCGCGCCGGGGCAGGCTTGCGTCTCTGCGTTGAGGCTCTGGTTGCGGCGATGGCTTATCCGTGTTCATCCGTGGTGAATTATCTGGACCAGACACTCTACCGCGGCGGCGAGGCGCCCAGAAAACCGTCGGCGAAAAAGACGGGCTTGTAGCCGCGGTGCGTCACCCACTCGATGGCCTGCTCCACGCGCTGCCGGTAGTCCGGCTCGTAGGCCCGATACTCGGGGTAGAAATACTGCTCATGAATGATCAGCTCCATCACCTCGGATTCATGCGGGTCGGAAGCGATGCGCTCCAACTCTGCCGCGACCTTGTCCGGAGGAAAGTGGTTGATGACAATGTCGTGGTGCAGAAAGAGGATGTCCTCGTCGGTGTCCTTCCAGTAATCGCGGCCCAGGACCCGGTGCAATTGCGGAATCGAGAGGTAATAACCGACGTAAAGCAGATCGTCCCGGAAGGCATCGGCTCCCAGTAACACCCTGACCCCTTCCTTCCTGAGGGCCTTGGCGGCAGCGCGATTGGCGGCCGCCCAGTGAATCGTGGTCACCGGGCTGAGCAACTGTTTGCCGGCAAAGCGCTCGATTTCCCGGTTCACCAGACGGTAGTCCTCCCGCATCTGCTCCGGGGAGGCCTGGAGGTATGGTCTTGCCGGGTCGTTGGCTCGGGCGTGAAAAGTCAGGCGTATCCAGTCGGCGTTGCGCTGCCACTCGGAGCGAAACTTGTCCGGCATTTGCGAAAGATTGAATCCCGCGGTCTCGTAGTAGATATTGAAGTGGACCTTGGTGCCGTACTTCTGGTGCATGTCCCGCCACAGCGCCATGTACGGATTTTCGAAGATCGACTTATACCTGTTCGCGTTCCGGGCGATATCGCGCAGGAACCAGATGTTGTCGTCGGTCGAGAAGCGGTAACGCGGGAACGAGTCGCGGTCCCATAGCACACTGACGGCGTCGCGCTGCCCGCCGGGCGTTTCCGCAAGCACCTTGCTTTCCCGCTCGCGCAGCACAACGGATGTCTCAAACCGTCCATCCTTCACCGCAACGGCCCGGCCGTTGACACGGACATCGCCCGCGCCGCGACTGGTCCCGCGCACCGCGATACGCAGACCGCCCTCGGCTTTCTCCCCGTCGTGGCGATTGACGATCGTGCCGTCAGCGGGCCAGGTAATCCGGAGCGGGCCGCCGGGCTCCCAGAGCATGCGCTGGGCCCGGCGCGCCGCCCGGACCTTATAGAGCGCGCCGGCTTGCGCCTCGCTGACGAAAAGGCGGTCCATCTCGTAGCCGCCGAAAGCGACACCGGTGACTCGCGGGCCGGGAATCGGGATGCTGTCAACGGGCTTGCCTTCGGGGCTGAGCACGGACACTTTGCCGCCGCCATCGCGCGCCACGTACAGATTCCCGTGTTCGTCGATGGCCATGCCGGCAGCCTGGCCCGGATCCGTTAAGGCGGCGAACTGAGTATTTTCTTTGCCGTCCAGGCTGAGCCGCCAAATCCTGTTGCCGGAGTCGGAAACCAGGATCTGCCCGCGGTCATTGGAAATCACAATCCCCTTGGGACGGGCCACTTCAGTGCTGAGCGTTGCCAGGTCGCCGCCCGGAGTGAGCCGGTAGATGCGCGAAGCCTCGGAATCGGTGAGATAAATGTTTCCATCCGGCCCCACGGCCACCCCTTCGGGTGAGGCGAGGTTCTCCACCAGGATCTTCATCGCCCCCCAGGGCTTCACCTGGAAGACGCACTTCAGTTGTCTGTCCGCGACGTAGAGATCCCCGGAGGCATCGAATGCCAGGCCCGCGGGCTGGCCCGCGGTCTCAGCCAGTGTTCGGGAGGCGTCACGGGTCAGGATGCGGACAATCCCTCCGGCGGCGCCGGCGATTGAAACGAACGGGCTCCCTTGCGGATTGACCGCCAGTCCTTGCACCGCCGGAAGCCCGCGATGCAGCAGGACAGCCGAACGCTCTCCCGCGGGCTCGGGTTGCTGTGGCACCCTGCCTCCGTAGCACAGCCAGATTGAGCAAACCAGCGCCGTACCGGCAGCACCTGCGAACGCATTCCTCATAGTTGGTCAGTCCCCCTGCTGAACCGAATCTCCGAAATCCCCAACGCCGTCGCACGGTGGCACTGTGGTGAGACTCCGTCAAAGCAGGAAGTGACACAAGCAAAAAGTGACCGGGCGGCGGCTCCGCGTTCATTATGTTGAACACCGCCCGTCAAGGTCGCGCACGTGATGGCCACGGAGCGTTTCGCGGCCCCTGGCTGCGGGTGGACGCGGCACCTTGGGGACTACATGTCCTTCTGTTCATCGTCGTGACATCGCCGCTGCATTGCTGCATCGCTGCATCGGAGCGGCTGCGTTTCGCGATCTTTTCGGTACAATAGGCGTATGCCTCACCTTATCAAGGTGCCGTTGGTGCTCGCGCCCCAACCGGAGGGTGGTTTTACAGTTACCAGTCCTGTCCTCCCAGAGATGATAACGGAAGGCGATACCGCG
>Ga0315282_10007013_pt1 | contig 18657 bp, 33 predicted proteins | sample YL17G07_20_MG_FD_203693 | JGI IMG/M metagenome (GOLD analysis project Ga0315282, IMG submission 203693) | Sediment microbial communities from Yellowstone Lake, YNP, Wyoming, USA - YL17G07_20 | ecosystem: Environmental > Aquatic > Freshwater > Lake > Sediment | place: USA: Wyoming | collected...
AGAAGTTTACGCTTGTATTCAAAAAAAAGCTCCTGAATTCTTGGCTTGTCAAGGCTCCAATGATAAATATACCACCATTTTTTCTTCGGGTCTGCTTTTTTCACATAGGTGGCAAGCCTTTTTTCGTATAATTTATACAAATGTTTCCTGGTCTCGTTGATTTTTAGCTTTAATTTCTTTGCAATAAATTCTTCAGGAACATCTTTCTTCTTTTCAAGAATTACTAAAATTTTTAAGGTAGATTCATCCAGCTCAATTCCAAGTTCCTGCAACATATACCTTAACTGTACAGCCATTTTTCTTAAAGCGCCTTCATTATGTATGGTACTATGAGGTTCGCTAACAGCAATATTAGCGAGAGTGCCGAGATTATGCTAAAGAGCTTTTTAGCTTTTTCCTTGTTTTTCATCCTGCTTTTCAAAGCTATATTTGCCATTCTGCCGCCGTCAATAGGACCTAAAGGCAGAAGATTAATCATCCCTATGCCTAAATTAAGCATGAATATCCATTGCATTAATTGCAAAAGATACCAGGGAATCCAAGGCAATTTTCCATATTTCTGTGCTAATTCTTCTTTTATGCCGATATTTTGCCTGAATTGTATGCCAATATGCGGCTTGCTGGCATTCAGCGGGTCTTGAATTGTTATTATCTCATAATTTTCATTATCTGCTTTTAGTATTATAGCCTGCCCCGGCTTGACATTATTCATGTAATTGGTAAAGTTAGCAACTGTAACAATATCCTGCCCGTCTATTACAGTAAGTATCTGGCCGTGATGTAGGCCAGCAAGCTCTGCGGGCATTCCAGAAGTTACAGATTCAAGATAAGTGCCGTTTGGCACAATCACGCTTGAAACAACAGGAGCGACTAAAAATAATGACAATAAGATTACAATTGCAGCAGTTACAAAGTTTGCCATTGTGCCTGCAGAAAAAATTGCCAACTGGGTTTTGGCTGGCTGTTTTTCTAATTTTTTCTCATCAGGTTCTACAAATGCTAATGGCAAAACTGCCATCATTCCAACACCGGAAGATTTGATTTTCTGTTTCAAGGCAGATGCAACAACACCATGTGCGCCTTCATGCACCAAAATTACAATAAATAACGCAATAATTCCATACCAGAATGGAACAAAAATAGAAGAGCCAGGAATATGAACTCCTGGTATTACCAAAGATAATGTTGGCGCAGCCTGCGGAACTATGAAAAGTTTTACTAGGCTGTAAAGAAGATAGCCAAAAATCAAAAACATGACAACAAAGCCTACTGGAATTCCTGCATATCCAAACCATTTCCAGAATCTTGGGAATTTCGTTCCAATCTTTTTCAACAAATTATTGAATCTTTTAGTTTTATACAAAAATATGATTTTGCTCTGGACTTCTACATTTTTCCTTTTGATGAAAAAGAATAGGGCAATCAGGCTGTAAAAGACAATAATGGAAATCAGATTCCAGTCTAATTGCACAGGCATTCTAATCCTTTTTGTATCTAGCCACTATGTCTATCAGGTCTACATGGCCAAGGAAAACAGCTCTGCAGCAATATCTCTTTAATCCAAGCTTGTCTAGCACTTCTTTTGCGGGCTCGCCCTTCTCCACTCTCTCCTTGAATTGTTCCCAGAGGTGGCCGATTGGCTTTCCGCAGCTGAAACATCTTACTGGTATTATCATCTTTTCTCCTTTATTTTTACCTATACGAAGTTTGTCGCTTTGCCCTTGCTCTCGAGTGTGTTCCGAACTTTCTTGGTTCTTTTCTTCTTGTGTCTGCAACGAGCAAAAAGCGATCATAAGCTATAAACATTCTCTTTAGCTGTTCTGAATTAGTGTACGCAACAAGGGATTTTGCAATTGCAAGCCTTGCTGCTTCTGCCTGCGAAGCCCAGCCTCCGCCGCATACATTTACTTTAATGTCAACTTCTGCGGCCAGCGGGCCAGCTATTATCAGGGGCTCCTGTATTCTTAATCTTGCAAATTCAGGCTGCCAGATATCAATCGGAATGTTATTTATGCTGACCAGGCCTTTGCCTTGCCTGGCTGTAGCTCTTGCTACTGCTTCTTTTCTTTTGCCTGCCTCGTGTGCTACCTTAGTTGCCATTTTATTTTTCCTTGCTCATCTGTCTCAACAGCTGGGATATTTCCCCGACTGTAGTATAAAATTGAGTTTTAAGCTGATCTAAATTTATATCTGCAATTGACTCAATCTTGTGATTTTTATATTCATCAGGAATTCCAATAAAGCATTTTACCTTGCCGAGAGCAACTCTGCCACGGGAACCTTCATACCATCTTCCATGTGGCAGCATTCCTCTTATAGCTGATCTGACAATATGATCCGGCATTCTTTTCCTATAAGGGCCTGTGAAAGGCTGTGTTCTATACTCTCTTGTTTTAAATTTCTGCAAAATAATGTGCTTTTTTCCGGAAATTATTGTATTTTCGCAATTAACAATTACAATTTCTTCTCCTGATAATGCAAGCTTTGCAGCTCTGGCTGCAAGCCTTCCCAAAATCAAGTTTGTTGCATCAATGATTATCATAGTTCTTTTATTTCAACCTCATTTGCTTTGGTGTCATAAATTGCATAAGTTGGCTTTCCCTTAAATGCTGCAAGTTCACCAGGATTTACCAGCCAGCAGTTTTCATGTTTTTCCTTTTTTGCAGTGTGATTATGACCATAAAAAACTGCATCATATTTTTTTGTGCAGACAAGACCAAAAGCAAGTTCTGGGTAATGTATGAAGGCTATTTTCTTGCCGTCCAATTCTATTTCGCCAAAAGGCTTGAAAACTTGGACTTTGGTTCCTTGTGCCCTTTTCATCATTTCATAAGCAGTTCCTTGGTCTATATTTCCAAAAGTGTAATACATTGGTATTTTCCAATCGAACCACATTGGGAACGGTGCACATAAATCCCCACAATGAATTACAGCATCAAACTTCTTTTCAGCAATTTTTCTAAATGCCTCTATATTTTTCTTATTGTCATGAGAATCTGAAATTATTGCGATTTTCATCCTATCACCTTCACATTTGTTCCCTTGGGATTTATTTTGGTTAATTCCAAAATTGTGATTGTTTTACCGCCAGCAGCTTTTATTTTTATTACTGCGCCTGCTGAGAAATTCCAGGCAGCAACATTGACTTTTTTATGTAATTCCCCTGCTGCAAGCACTTTTCCAGGCACTAATACAGTTTCATTTGCTTTTGCAAATCTCTGTATTCTGGATAAGTTTACTTCCCTTCTACTTCGTGTTGGTTTCTCGAGTTCTCTTGCTACAAGCTTCCAGAGCTTTGCACTTTTCTGTTTGTGCAGCTCTGCAATTGTTTTCTGCATTATCGGATTTGTTGGTCCTGTGCGTTTCATGTTTTTCTCGTGCAAGCCCTAGATTTTTAAAGGGCTTATGAGCATTTTTCTAATGCGGGAGTGGAAGAGCGGTCAAATTCGCTAGATTGAGGGCGTCCGAAACACGAAGTGTTGTCGTGCTTCGCTCGACAAAGGTCTAGTCCCTTAGTGGGTACGCAGGTTCGAATCCTGTCTCCCGCATTCCACTTTTATTTTAACTTGACTGTCTTCAGTTTATCCTGAAGCACATTAAGTGCTTCATTCACAATTGTTTTTGGAGTTAATTGACCCCAGCTTTCTATAGTAAAGATAAATTTGTCATCCCTGTTTGTTATTTTTACGCCTGATTTTGCCAAAAGTTCTTCATAGGCTATCTGCCAGTGCGCAAAATCAAGGACTTCAATAGTTCTGCCGGATTTTTTTGCAACATTTGAAGGTATATTTTCAAATGCCTTGTCTAAATCTGCATCTTTTGCATCAAATTCAGGCCAGCCCCTGTAATATACGTGGCAGGAGCTCCATTTTGTATGTTCTAGCCCTTTGCCGAGAACTGCAGCAAATTCCAACTCTAGCTCCTGGCCTTCCAAAAGCTTTACAATAGGAATTTTTGGCTGGATTGCTCTTACCGAAGCATCTTTGAATTTCAAATCTTCTGCGTAAACAGTTACAGGGCCTTTTGCTTTTAGCGTGCCCTTGACAGAACATTTGGCGCATAATTTGTCCTTGCAGGTGCAGTCTGCCGGAAGATTATAAGATTTCAAATCTGTTTTTAGTGGAATCAAGCCTAATCTGTGCGCAACAATTTCATCATATAATACTGAGGAATTTTTGTTGAAGTAAACATCTTCTATTGCAAGAGTTGGAACTTCAAACATCGCAGCTCGCCTGATAGCATTTGCAAGTGCAGGTCCTATGCCCTCAACAACAAAAGTAATTTCATTTTCGCTTTGCTTTAATATTTCGGCTTTCATTTTACACCCTTCGACCTCTTTTACCGCCTTTCTTTCTGCAGCCACCGTGCGGTATTGGAGTTACATCTTCTATTCCTATGATTTGCATGCCTGCTCTCGTCAAAGTCCTGATTGCTGGCTGGGCTCCTGGTCCCGGGAATCTTGTCCCATTCTGGCCGCCTTTTGAGCGGACTTTGATATAAAGTTTTTTTACGCCCTGTTCCAAAGCAGCTGTTGCTGCTTTCTTTGCAGCCTGCAATGCAGCTGTCGGGCTTCCTTCCAATCTATCTGCTTTGACCACTTGCCCGCCAGATGCTAGGGCAATTGTTTCAGTTCCTGTAATATCAGTAATATGAATTATTGTGTTGTTATAAGTTGCCTTAATGTGAGCTATGCCAATACGGTCAGCCATTCTTTACCTCCAAGTCTGGTGCTTCCTCGCCAATTTCAGGAGCGCTGGCTTTTGCCTCTGCAGGTGTTTCTACAGGCTTTAATTTTGGTGTAAATCCCTGCTTGAAGCTGATTTCATCTCCAGCCTGCACCAAATAAGATGGCGAATTCAGCTTTTTGCCATTAACCAAAACCTTGCCGTGCACGATAAATTGCCTTGCCTGGTTTGGCGTTAATGTCATGCCTCTCTTGTGGATAACTGATTCAAGCCTTCTATCAAGAACATTTTTCAGATTAAGTGAAAGAACATCATCCAAATCTGCATCTTCCGGCAGGATTTCATATGTTTGTATTTTTTTGAGAAGAATTTCTTGTGCAGTTTCCCGTTTTTTTCCTGTGAATGTGGCAATTTCCTTTGCCAGGCGCTGCCAGTTTCTTAAAATAGCGCGGGTTTTCCAGAGTTCGCGCATTCTCTTGATGCCGTATGTTTTTGCAAGTCCGTGCTCTTCCTCTATCCTATCCTTCTTCCACGGATGCTTTGGACCTGTATATTTTTTCTTTTGCCGCCACATGGTTACTTCTTACCCTCTTCTTTCTTTGCAGGAGCTGCTGTCTTTGGCATTTCTTTTTTCTTGATAACACCAAGCAAAGCACCTTTCTTTGTTCTCCTTTGTCTCTGTCCTCTTACTTTCAGGCCGCGGGAGTGCCGCCAGCCTTTGTATGCCCTTACTTTTTTCAAAGCGCGAATGTCAAGATTTTGCTGAAGAGTTGAAGTTGCAGATACCAGATGCCTGTCTGCCCCTGTTTCAGGATCTTTCCTTCTGTTCATCAGCCAGACAGGAATGCCATATTTGCCAGGATTCTGCATGCAATCTTCGATTTTTTCTATGTCAGTTTCTGTCAAATAGCCTACCTTTTCAAATTTCGGCAAATTCAAAACTACGCAAATTGCATTTGAAAGCATAAAATCAACGCCCTTGACTCTTGTTAATGCAAGGAAAATAGATTCGTCTCCAGTTACATCTTTGTCAAAAATTCTTAACAGTGTGCGGAACTCTTTTCCAGGTTTTGCTTCTTGTTTGACTTCTTCAGCCATTTTGTTAAACGAGCAGAATGTATACAGTTTTGTGCTGTTTTACAGCAACCGCTTAAAGCGGAAACACTGCAGTAATCTGCATCAAAATCAGCTCTTCTGTAGGCTTTTTAAACATATCGTTTTTAGTAATGTTATGAGAAAAACACTGCTTGCAATTTTGGCATTAGCTGTTGCGGGGATAGCAATAGCTGCTTTTCTTCTTTGGTCATATTATTCTCCGACAGGAATTTGCTCAAGCTTTTGCGACACTGTTTTAGAATCTCCTTATGCAGTATTATTTGGCATCCCGATTGGCTTGATAGGTCTGGCAGGTTTTGTCATTTTGCTTGCACTTGCAGCATATGGCTTCATAACAAATGATGGAAAAGTGCTGAAGCCTCTTTTTGCATTATCAACAATCAGTTTGATTTTTGTGGCATATCTTGTTTATGTTGAGTTTGTGAAACTTCATCAAATATGCTACTTTTGCACTGCAGCCCATTTTCTCGGGCTTGCAATCTGGGGTTTTCTCCTGTTTGAATTAAATAAAACTAAAAAGAGCGCCGAGACTGGGATTTGAACCCAGACACCCTTGCGGGAACAAGCTTTCCAGGCTTGCGCAATACCAGATTATGCGACCTCGGCATAATTAAATGAGAAAAATTCAGCTTTAAAAATACTACTTCTGCATCTCAGACGGCAGCAAGATAGGAATTCCTTCTTTGATTGGATAAACATATCTGCACTTCTTGCAAGTCAAGGTCTGCTTTTTCTTGTCGTAAATCAAATCAGATTTGTCAGCAGGACAGCAAATGACTTTTAACAATTCTTTAGGAAGCGCGGCCATAGAATATTTCTGTAAAATAGTTTTTGATTTGGGTTAAAATGCTTGGGTGGAGAATTTCTTTTGCGGTTTGATAAAATCGTTTATTTGCGTCTCGGTCTGTATCTAAAAGTCCACTATCTTCGATTAAGATATCTGTATCTTTGCCCTTAAGCATTATGGCTGCTAAAGAGTTTTCAGCTGCTAACGGTGCTTGTCGTGGTAACATATCTTACTCATTAAAGTATAGATTTTTAAATTGTTCCTTTCACAACCCAAAATCCGCCTGATTTTGCAAGAACTTTCACTTCCTTGAAAAGTTTCTTCATCTCATCAAATAAAACTTTTCCGCCCTTGTTTTTATTAGCCACTATTTGCAGGCTTCCATAATTATTTAGATAGTTTGGCGCTTGTTTTATCATTCTCAAAACAATATCTCTGCCTGCAGCCATTGGTGGATTCAGCAAAATCACATCAAATTTTCCATCCTGCACTGATTCGTATATGTCTCCCTGGCGGGCTTCTGCATTTCCAACCCTGTTTAGCAGAATATTTTCCTTTGCCAGCGTTACAGCTCTTTTGTTAATGTCTGTTAATGTTACATAGCAAGTAGGGCAGCTTTTGGCTGCAACAATCCCTATCATGCCGTAACCGCATCCCAAATCCAAAATCCTGCTATGCGTCGGGATTTCAGCTTTTTCTATCAGCAATTTAGATGCTTTATCAATTTCTGTTGCAGAAAAAATGCCAGAAGCAGACTTGAAAATTAAGTCAAAATTCTTGATGCGAGCTCTAATAATGTGTTCAATATATTTTGATTTGGGCTCCTCAACATAATAGTGTTCTGTTTCCATCTAAATAAAGCCAAAACCCCACATAAAAATCAATCGCTGTGCATGCCGCGAAGCTTCAGCTTTCTTTCATACTTATGCTTGAAAATCTGGTAGTCTGAGCTTTCACGCACCTGTCTGAGAATTTCTTCTTGATATTCTGGCTTTATGTTTCTTAACGGCAGACCTTGATAATATGTGGCATATGTTGTGATAATTACCCCATTTTTTCTCATATCATTCTCATCTGGAATAGATCCTGCATAGGCAAAATGCAAAATACCTGGTGCGCCTTCAATTTCAATAAGCGGCGGCTTAAATTTTGTCGGGCCGCCTATGCGAAATGCTTCTGCTTTGCATCCATCAGCCAGCAGAAACCCTAAATCTTTAATGTCTATACTTTTTTGGATATTAGTCTGCCAGATTTGTGGCTGTGGCCCCTGTGGCAACTTTCTCCTTGGTCCTTGATGAACGATATATCCTTTTTTGTATGGTATATTCATATTCAACTTAGCAAAAGTAATTAATTTCTTAAGGCTTTATATCAGCACAACATCTGTTTTGATTGCCATTCCTTTTTCTGCTTTTTCCATCTCTTTTGCATCTAATTGAGAGACTCCAATTGCAATTAGGTTTTTGTTGGTATCAAAAATAGCAGTAACAGAGTTTTTTTGCAAATCTGAAGTAAAAGCCAGAACTCCTGGAGCAAAAACTGGCGAGCCGTTTTTGATTCTAGGAATGGCCCCGGAATCAACATAAACAAAAGGCAGATGCTCAACTGCTGATTCTATGGGCAGAATTATGTTCCTGATGTAAACATCTTTTTTTGTCTTCATATATTTTCTGTAATTTTCCCTGACTTTATTTAAAGTAATAGATTCAGAAATCTTGAAAGGGCCTGCCTGGATTCTGCGCAAAAGTGCCATATGCCCGCCAACTTTTAAATATTCACCCATATCATGGCAGAGTTTTCTAATGTATGTGCCTGCTTCACAGCCAACTTCAAATTCTGCATTATTATCTTCAAATTTCTTTAAAGTAAACCAGTAAATCTCTCTTTCTCTCAGCTTGCGGGCAACTGCAGAAATCCTAGGGGGTAATTGCATGATTTTGCCAGTAAACTTTCTAAATGCAGCTTCCAAATCAGATTGGGAAACATCTTTATGCAGATGCAAAATTCCCTCATAGACTTTTCCAGCTTTTGAGATAACAGGAAGCACTTTGACGCCTCTTCCAACACCAATAGGCAGAACGCCAGTCACAAGAGGGTCAAGAGTGCCTGCGTGTCCGACTTTAGGCTGTTCCAATAAGCTGCGAATCTTGTTTCCGATATGAATTGACTTTGGCCCTCTTGGCTTATCAAGATTAATTATGCCAAAATTCAGAAGCTCTTCTGCAGATTTCTTGGCAGGCTTGCCAAGCTTGAACTTCTGCTTGTAAATCAATTTCTTTTCTGTTAATTCGTAAGGAAGCTTGTTCATAAAATAAGAAAAGAACCCAGTGTTTTAAGCCTTACCGAAGCTAAAGCGAGGATTAGCTGAATTTATTCAGCTTTAGCTTTCTTTGATTTCTCAGCTTTGGCTTTTGTTTCCTTCTTGCCTTCGACTTTTGGAATCCCTATTGATTTTTCCTTCTTTGGCTTAGCAGGAGCTTTAGCCTCTGGCTTTATCCCTAATGTTTTTAGTACTGCAAGAACATCTTCATGCGTTGCCCCTTTTTTGATATCTGCTTTCTGCGGCAATAATTCCAAGTGATCGACGTTGCATTTTCTTCGCCTTGTGTTTCCATCTATCAAAACAAAATTTTTATCAGTTACATCTACAATCAAGCATTCCTTGCCGGCATCCCTGCCTGCAATCTTTACACATAATCTTCCGACTTCAATTGCTGTCATTTTACACCTTTACAAATTCTTTTAGTGATATTGGAATTTCATCAGCTCTGCAGAGCTTGTGATTTACACGAATTCGCCATTTCAGCACATCACGAGTGCAAGGACTACAAAGATTTGCACCAAATGGCCTTTGAACAGTCACGTCTGTTCTTGTTAAGCTCTTGACTTTTACTGGAATCACTCGAGGCAGGCCGTGCAATGGTTTTTTGCAGATGGCACAGATAGCAAAACCTGGCTTTTGCTTTTTGTAATGTGTAACTACCTTGCCGCCAGGAGTTTTCCTCTGCACACGTACCAAAGAAATTCTAGACCTGTATCTAGGAGCGCCTTTCATTTCTATTTTCGGCGCGCTTCTTATCCTGTGTTTTACGTGTACCATTTCACTATTCTTTTACCGTTATTTGCACATCCACAATGCGAAGCATTGTGTGCTTTGTGCTGTATTAGGCGATTTTTAAAGCCTTTCTAAACAACGATGTGAATACAATTGAAAATATTATGTATGTTCCAACCCATTTCAAGTGGCCTGCCCAGAATGGCAGAGGAATTACGAGCATATCAGTATATACTCTTCCCAGAAGAGCGAATATCACAATGAAGGGAACTATTGTAATCAGCATCGGCTTCATGCTCTGAGACATCGTTCGCATGTTCAATGGCATTAATTTGCCCTGAAGCTCTGCAAGTTTCTGCGGGTCGCTCTTGTGCAGCTTCATCTCGTCCTGCAGTTTTTTGATTTCTTCCCTCATGCTTTTCATCAAATTCTGATCTGTGGCATATTTGTAAACCAAAGTGCTTCCCAAAGCAAGGGCTGCTGATATGCCAAGTATTGACCAAAATGCATGTTGTGTTAGTATTTCGATTACCATAGTTTACATTTACTCCGGCATCATTATCTTCCTTAGTGCAGGATGCATATCAAATGCATGCTGCTTTGCTATATCTTCGTATAATCTATACATGATCATAACAGTAAGTAATATACCTGTACCTCTGCTTAATGCTCCGCCCAAGTCTGCAAGTGCTGCAAGGAATCCCACTGTTGCAGCTCCCATAATTGTTAGGCCAGGAATATATCTGTTCAAAATTGATTCTAATACTCTTGGGTCACGGCGGAAGCCAGGAATCTGCATTCCTGATGATATTATTTGCTTTGCCTGTGATGCTGCATCCATATTTGCAGTTTTTACCCACAGGACTGCAAAGAGAATAGAGCCGAGTATCATGAATGTGATATATGTCATTGCCTGGCCAATCATTGTCCAGTTTGCAGAGCCTGTAATTATGGACTGTATAATGTCTGGCGAGTGCAGCCATTTTACAAAGCCGGTGCTAGGCACATTTCCCGAGAAAGTGCCAAGTATAGGATGGCCTAGGTTTTGCAAGAGTCTAGCCCATAGCTGTATGTTTGCCATCAATGCTGCAATCAGGATGACTGGAATATTAGATGTATACACAAAACGGAGAGGCCAGCGCATTCCAAATCCTCTTACTCGGCCAAAAGACAATGGAATTTCAACTTTCATTGCCTGGACATAAACCGAAATCACAAAAATCAGTATTGTAACTGCGATTCCTGTAACTGCCAGCACTGCGCCTGTAGAATCTCCTGTTGAAAGCGCCCTGAAAAGATATGGAATCGCGCCCGCAGGCACATCAGGATTTGTTGGAGATGCAAATGGATTTAATGCACGGACAAAAATCTGGCCTGCAACGCCAGCTGCGATAAATAATCCAACACCCGAGCCAAAGCCCCATTTTGAACAGACTTCATCCATCAAAACTATGAGATAACCGCCAGTGATTAATTGGGCTATCAATGCGACTTTAAGCAAAAGATATGTCATTGTGCCTGCAAGCGCAGGGTCTGGGGCAAGACCGCCCATTAAGACATATACTGTTGCCTCAAAGGCTACAAAGAAAATAACTGCAACTTTCTGCATTGCCTGGAATTTTGCTTTGCCTTCTTTCTGTGTCAGGTCTATTCCTAAAATTCCAGAGCCGACAAGCAGCTGCATTACTATAGAAGCAGTTACAATTGGCCCTATACCCAGGGAAATCAAAGAACCAAAGCTAGCTCCGAGAATGATGGAGAGATATTCAAATTGCTGCAAAGCATTTTGGCCCAATCCAACAAGCGGGACATAAGACAAAATAAAGAATAATATTAATACAATGCCTGTCCAGAGCAATTTTTTGTTGAAAGCAAGCCGTTCTACCTCTGGCTTTCGCACTTCTGGAAACCATTGTGATAATTTTGACCAGTCTACCATTTTATGCTAAAGTAATAGAGCCTCCTGCAGATTCAACTTTTTGCTTTGCCTTTGCACTGCAGCTCTTGCATTTAATATTCAACTTTTTTGTTATCTTGCCATCAGACAATAGTTTTGTATAACCTAATTTTGACAAATCTATAGCATATACATCTGCATTTTTTTCAATTGTTTTTTGTGAAGCCCAGGATTCCAGTTTTTCGCATATTTCTTTGAGATTTATTGCTTCGACAGGGATTTTAACAATGCGGGGTTTAACAGAAATGCCAACTTTGCCAATTGGCGCTATGCCTTTTGATAAATAGAAAGTTTCCTTTTGTGCTCCACGCTTTCCAACTCCAGCATGGCCGTGTCCGCCCCTGCTTCCTTTGCCTCTATGCCTCTTGCTGAAGCCCCATCCGTGCGAGGTGCTTCCTCTTAGTTTTCGGGATTTCTTTTGTTTTCTAACTACCATTACACCATCAGCTCCTGGCACAGCAAATTAACCATCAGACACTTTTGCTTTGCCATTATAGCATCCTCTCGATTAATCTGTTGACATCTTTTCCTCGGTATCCCAAAGCTCCGCCTTCAGCATAACCATGCCTGATTCCTGCTCTTTCAAACCCGCCAGTTGGCGGCTTTAGCCTGAAGAATAATTTTAATCCTGGAATTTCTTTTAATTCTCTTTTGAAATCCATTACATCATGGGAAAATGCATGAATGTCAGCAGATTTTACCTTGGCCTTGACATAATCTTCGGTCAAAGGCTTGTTTCCTGCCAACCTTCCCCTGACTTTAAGCAATTTTGAAAATGTTTCGGCAGAGAGCTCGCCAAAAGTAGTAAAATCCTTGATTTTGAAAATCATTGAAGAATAAGAAGGCGTATTTGGAACAATAACGCAATAGTTTTTCCTATACAGCCGCAATAATTTCATAGTCATCCTGATGTCCGAGCTAAGGCCGACTTCTCCCCGGACCCTGATGACAGCAATGCGCTGTTTTGTTTTTTGTTCCATTTGTTTTTTTAGACTGCGCCTCGATATACTTTATAATTTTTTGTGCGCAGTGAAGATGATTTTTTAAGAGCGTCAAAAACTGCATAAATGAAATTTACTTTGTGCCTTGTTTGGCCCCAGCTTTTTGTCCAAATGTCTGTATAGCCTGCAGCCCTAAGCAATTTTTTAGCTTCAGTCTCGCATATCAGGCCGGTTCCTTTAGGAGCAGGCATTAATTTTACTATGACTGAGCCTGACTTTGATTCAACTGTTGCAGGCAGTGAATGTGGAGTTCCACAACCGCATTTCCAGGAGCCGCAGCCACGCACAACTTCTATCAAGTTTAATTTTGCATTCCGAATAGCCTCTTCCCTCGCAGGAATTGATTCTTTTGCCTTGCCGACGCCAATGCCGACATAGCCATTCATGTTTCCAACTATCGCCAGTGCTGCAAAAGAAGGCTTGTTTCCTTCGGCAGTTTTCTTCTGCGTCTGTTTTATCAAACGGCGCTTGCCACCGCCGAATTTTCCATGAGCCTGGCCTATCATTACAAAATCAGAATACAAATCAGGAATAAGTGCGTCCACTATTGCAGGTTCCCTAATTTTTAACCCTGAATCAAAAACTTCCTTTATTGATGTAATTTCGCGTAATGCAACTTTTCTTCCAAGCTCTGTCTTGAATTTGAATTTAGGAAGCTCTGCCTTTACTTCTTTTACCTCTTCAGCTTCAGCGGCTACAGATGCAGGAGGTGCGATAGGTGTCGCTGACTTTTCTTCAGCTTCTTTTTTTGCATATAATTTTTTTTGTTCTGCCATTTTAATTTGCAAGTATCCTGGCTTTTACAGCCTCGAAATCTGCGGTAATGTTATTTTTTAAGTGTGCTGCGATGTGTTTTCCTGAAATTCGGTCTTCTGTAGGCAATATTTTTGGATTGATATTTATTTTCAGGCCTGCGTCAGCTGCGCCCTTGACTGCTGCGAAAATTCTGACTCCTTTTGTTTTGGCTCTTAGGCCGACATCAGCTATTGCTTTGGAAACGCCTTTTTTAATTGCTAATTTGCCTGCTATCAAGCCAGCAAGATAAGCTGCAGGAGTATTCTTGCAGCTGTGCTTCCAGCCATAATTTTTCTGCAGGACAGCAGAATTAATCATAAGCAAAGTTTTATCGCCTTTGCAATCATACTTTACAAATTGCAATTGAATTAAATTATTTGAGCGCCTTATTACCAATCTCAATTCATCTGATTTCAGCAAAGCAATTCTTTTTGGATAATTCGTTTTACCTTCGCGCCTTCTTCTGAACCTGACTGCATATCTAGGACCTGTTGCCATATTTTCACTTCAGTAATTTGTTTTGCTCCAGATAGAAAAGCATGTGGCCCCTGTCCCTGAAGAAGCCGCCTTTTGCTTTTCTGTAAATTTGACGATATGTTTCAGCAGATAATTTGTCCTGCTCCCTTAATGTCTGGATTGTTCTCCGCAATAATCTGATTTTATGTATCCAGACAGACTTTTTCCCGGCACGTGCGCCACTTGCACCTTTTCGCCTGCTCTGGCCCCTGCGCCTGCCTCTTAATTTCTGTGCGTGCCTTATCTTTGCCCTGCCTCTTGATGGTGTTCTTGCAGCTGAAATCTTGATTGCACCGCTTTTAATCAGCACGCGTATGTCTGTCTTTGTTATTGCATCTTTTATTTCCGCCAATCTTTCAGGAACTAGCATAACTCTGCCTAGACCAACGCCTGCTGCCTTGGCTGCCAACACTTTCTGGTTTGCAAGATTCATTTATGCTCCGAATTTCTCCTCTTGAGTTTTTTTAACTCCAACTTTTTGAGGGGTAATCTCTTTTGGCTTGATTTCAGTTTTCTTTTCCGCAGGTTTTTGTGCTGGCTTAGCTTCAGCTTCTGCTTTTGGTTTTGATTTAGCTTCCTTAGCTTGTAATTTTGCATCAAAATCTGCCATGAATTTTTTTGCGTTAATATTAAGTACCGGAATATTTTTCTCAGCTGCAGTTTTAAGCAGCTGGTATCTTTTTCTTGCGCCAAGTGTTGAACTTAAGATTATAACTGAATTTTTTGGATCAATTGCTGTAATCTGGTGCAGATTTTCTATTCTGAAAATTGCTGCTCCTGTTTTGTGCAGGCCGCGGACCTCTGCAGGACCCCTGTATCCTATTGCTACAGCTGCCCTGTGCCCTCGCTTTCTTTGCTTCATCTTGCTGTGCCTGCCTTTTGGAGCACGCCATAAATCATCTTCAACTTTCATTCTGTGATGATAATCCTGCCTTAGAAACTTCGGCCTCTTTGCAGACATTTTCTTCCTTACACCCAGCAAAGTTTGGACATCAGCCATTTTATTTTCCCTTTCCTTTCTGCGTTATGTAGATTCCATCCTGAAAGACGCGCCTGTCTCTTCCTGATATGCGCGTTGCAGTTTCTATCAAAGTTGCAGTCTTGCCGGCCAGCTCAAGGTCTGCAGATTCAATTTTAATCAAATCATTCTGCACAGAAACTTTAACGCCAGATGGAATAGTAACTTTTCTGGCCTTTTTCTCCCCAAGGAAATTTTGAACCTGAAGTTCAGAACCGGAAATGGCAACAGTTATTGGAAAATGCGTGAAAACAATTTTTAGAGTATAAATGAATGGGTTTTGAACACCCATAATCATATTCTTGATGTGTGATGTATAAGTTCCTGCAAGCATTCTTGCAAATGCAGTTTTGTTTTTTGGCTTGACTTCAATTTTTTCATTTGATATGACTGCTTCAATGACTTTGGATGGAAATTCCCGCTGCAATTCTGCTTTCGGCCCTTTTACAATTACTTTGCCTTGCTCTATTTTTACTGCAACATCCTTTGGAACTGAAAATGACTTGTCAGTAGACATATGCGAGCAAGACACCTCCAAGTTGCTGGGCTTTTGCCTGTAAATGTGTCATAACCCCTTTTGAAGTTGATACAATTAATCTGCCGAAATCTTTTGCTGGTAGGTATCTTGATTCAAAAGATTCAAATTCTTCCAAAGTGACTGAAAATCTTGGCTTTATGGCTCCGACATTATTTATCTGATTTGTAAGTTTTATTTTTGCATAACCCCCGCGCTTGTCTTCAACAAAAGCAAACTCTGAGATATAGCCTTCAGCTTTCAAAACTTCCAAAACTCTTTTTACTGTGCCGGAAACTGGCTTTACTTCTATCTCTGCCACTCCTCTGTCCTTCATATTCTTCATGATACTCAGCACATCAGCTAGTACATCGTGTCTCATTTTACCTCAACTTCCTGAAGCCAAGATCCTTGGCAATTTCCCTGAAGCAGCGGCCGCAAACATTCAGGCCGTATTTTGATATGTGCCTTCTTGTTCCGCCACATCTCATGCAGATTGCAAGCCTGTTTCCGTATGGCCTTGCTTTTGGAATATTATGCCGCATAAACCTGGCTAGCTTTGTTTTTCCCGGTTTCAGCTTTTCTAGTGCAGGTCGTTTCATGTTTCTTCCTTTGGCTTTACGCCAAATTCTTTCTGCGCCCATTCCCAGGCTTCTTTTGCAGATATCCTGTGTCTTGTACCTATGCGCGCTCTCTTGATTTTTTTCCGGGCTATGGAATAGCCTGGCCTTTTCAGGCTCACAATTACATCCAAACCAATAATTCCAATCTTTGGATCGTATTTTGCGGCAGGTATGTCAACATATTCCTTGATGCCGAATGAAAATCCGTTTTCAGTGAACGATTTCTGTTTTAGCTCATTGTCAACTGCTGTAAGCAGTCTTTTGAGAAGTTCAATTGCAGGTTTACCTCTAACTGTAACACGTGCGCCTACTGCAAGCCCAGGCCTTATTTTCCAGACAGGTATTCTTTTTTTGGAAAAAGTCTTGACAGATTTTGCACCTGAAAGCCTTTCTAACAAAAGGGCTGCCTTGTCTGCATCGTCCGGAACAATTCCAGAGCCTATGTTTAACGTAACTGCAGAAATTGCAATTTTGCGCATTACTGAATCAGCAATCATGTTAGTTTAATCTCCGGCTGTTCAGCCCCTATTACAAAAGCTTCTGATGCAGGCACTTTTACAGCTTGGCCGTCAATTTTTGCAAGTATGAATTTCTTTTTCCTTAGAAGGCCTTCTTCTGCAAAGCCATCAATAACTGCAGTCTGGCCGACGTGGCTTCCGCCAGTTATGTAAATTGCCGCATCTTTGGCAAATTTGATGTGCTTTGTCGGCTTTCTTGTCTTTGCATCCATCAGCAAGACATCGCCAGTTTTGTAAACATCCTTGTCTGTAATAAAATTCCATCCGTTTGACAAGTGTATTTGTATTTTGCCTTTTTTCAGGATAGTTTTGCCGGTAATTTTGGCAGGCCTTGTATGCAATTCCCTTTCGCTGATCTCAACTAAATGCAGCTTGCCTTTTGTAGTCAATAAAACTCTGTAAGCCTTGTCATATTTTAAAATTTTGATTGTATCAAAGAGGCCGACTGAAAAGTTCGGCTCTTTTACTGCGACTCCATTGATTAAAACTAATTTCTGGTTCAGAATTCTTTTTGCTTCCCTGTTGCTCTGGACAAAATTAAGCAAATCCCTGAGATATACAATTAAAGGCATGCCTTTTTCCAGAGTGTGGGCTCCTGGCAAAGGCTTGGCTATCCATTTCACTCCTTTTCGGACTATAGGCCAGCTTGCAGGTGCTGCTAATCTTATGATATGTCTCTTGTTTGCCATTTACTTTCGCTCCAGAGCCTTTATTCTTTCTTTATCATCCAGATTAAGGCTGATAATCTGAAGTTTTGAGGGGTGTATTCCCCTGAAAATTTTCGGTGCGCCTTCTTTTTTCTTGATTTCAGCGCCTTTTACAAAAACCCTGTATCTTCTCAAATCGATTTTTTCTATCTCGCCAATAACGCTCTTGAATTTTCCGTGAGTAATCTTTACCTTGTCGCCTTTTCGCACAGGAAAACTTCTTTTCTTGTATTTCAACCGCAATTCTTTGATAAGATGAGCCGCCATCAATTTATGCCGGATGTGAAGAGGAGCTTTGGCCAAATATTTTTTCTGCTTTGCAGGCCTGACAGATGATTTCCAGCTCTTGCTAAAGGCTTTCATAACACAATTGTTGCAATCTTTGCCACGCTAGGCCATCTGATTGCAACCTCCTTTGCTATGGGCCCTTTGATTAGCGTGCCTTTTGGCAGGCCCAATCTAATATCTTTCAGAATAACAGCAGCATTATCTTCAAATTTTGTTTTCATTCCCTCCGGCCTTGTAAATTCTTTTTTCTGCCGTATGACAACTGCCTGAACAACTTTATGGCGCATTTCAGGGTCGCCAACTTTTACTGCGCCGGTAACAAGGTCTGCAACGCCTGCAGCCATTAATTTTTTAGTTCTTGTTTTGTAGCTTTTGACTGTAATAATTCTCAGGAGCTTTGCCCCGCTATTATCAGCTACCAGCAAATTTGCCCCAATCGGAAGGGATTTTGAAACATTGGATTTAACCGCTCTCATTTTGCATCTCCTGATAACTTTTCTATAACAACAAACTTAACAGTCTTGGAAATCGGCCTGCATTCTGCAATTCTTACTTTATCGCCAGATTTTACAGTTATGCAAGGTGGAGCATGGGCTTTAACATGAGTTCTTTTCTTAAGATAACGCTGATACTTGTGCAAGTATCGCAAAAACGGCCATTCCACAGTTACTGTTTTAGACATCTTGTCGGCTATGACGATGCCATCAAACACCTGCCCCCTGGTTTTCAAACTACCGTGAGAAGGGCAATTTTCATCTGTACAGTTTATAGTTTCTTTTATCATAGCTGTGGAACTTGGCGAAACTAGGTAGTTTCGCTCCATCACTAAAAAAGCCTTAGAATGTGCTTTTATAAAGCTTATCACGAGGCTAAAAATCATTCTTTAAAGCAAACAAATGTTTATATTTTAGTTTTTAACTTAGACTAAAATGCCTAAACCAATTCTCCTGATTGTTAAGGGTGGAAAATATATTGAAGCTGAGTTTAAATATAACGTAAAAGATGAATCTAAGTGCTTGATACCTAAGGAAAAAGGCACAAGCTTTCCCTTAAATAAATTATCTGCAGTAGGCATTC
>Ga0315282_10007014_pt1 | contig 18655 bp, 16 predicted proteins | sample YL17G07_20_MG_FD_203693 | JGI IMG/M metagenome (GOLD analysis project Ga0315282, IMG submission 203693) | Sediment microbial communities from Yellowstone Lake, YNP, Wyoming, USA - YL17G07_20 | ecosystem: Environmental > Aquatic > Freshwater > Lake > Sediment | place: USA: Wyoming | collected...
TTGGCTCCCGCTCAAAGACAAACTGCTCCCCATCGATGTTGAGAAGATGAGCCCCTGCCCCCCTGAACTTTTCTGAGATGAGAAGACCCTCGGCCTGCTCCGGGAAAATCGCTCCGGTGGGATGAAATTGAGTGGTGTGAAGGAAACAGACTCCCAAACCAGCCCGATAGCCAAGAACGAGCCCATCTCCCGTTGCTCCGTAATGGTTGGTCGTCATAAAGCCACCGATGTGAAGCCGGCCGGAGCCACCCGTTGCCAGAATGACGGCTTTCGCCTTTATTAAGAAGTATTCCTCCGTCTCTAAATTATAAAGAACGGCGCCTCCGCAATGACCATGCTCATTGAGAAGCAGTTCTACGACGGGAGCAAACTCAAGAACGCTTATCTCCTTTCTGCTTCTTGCTTCATCCCGGATCGTCCGCATGATCTCAGCTCCGGTAATATCCGCTGCCACATGAACTCTTTTTCTGCACGTTCCGCCGAGATGAAGCACTTTGAAACCGCCGTCCGGATTCTTATCGAACATTGCACCCAAACTTTCGAGCCACTGGAGCACCGAGGGAGCATGAGTGACGAGCGTATAAACCAGCTCAGGAACATTCGCAAAGTGCCCTCCGCCAATCGTGTCAAGATAATGATAATATGGGGAATCTCTGCCGGGTTGGTCGGAGACTTGAATGCCTCCCTCGGCCATCATCGTGTTGGCATCGCCATGCCTCAGTTTCGTCGCAATGATCACCTTCGCACCGCTCTCTTGAGCGAGAAGGGCTGCAGAGGTCCCTGCCCCCCCTCCTCCAATGATCAGAACATCGGTCTCGAAAGTAACTTTGGAAAGGTCGATCCGATCTGGATCGACACGGCTCCATGCCTCCAAGATGTTACATATCTCCGGCGGGACAGGGTATCCTTTACTCGGCCCGATCTTCAATTCCTGTAACGAACCCTCCTTATAGGAAGGATGAAACGTCCTTAAACGATTCTCCTTCTCGGTAAGGCTCATCCTCGGAAATTCTAAGCCCTCTTTCCTTCTCACCAAACGCTGGGGTCGCGTTTCCTCCACTCGCTTGATGAATTGTTTCAGTCCATCAGTATAAGCCATTTTCTATTCTTCTCCTGCCAGCTCTTTCTTCAACCGGTCCGAAAAGGTTCGGAGAAAAGCAATTCGTTTTTGGACGATACGCTTTGCTTCCTCTGTATAAAAATTCCCCTCAACCTTTTTTATCAAATCATCAATCACTCCCGGAACTTCCTCGACTTTCCCGCTAAAGCTGCCGCTATGGAGAGCCCTTACGATTCCACGGACCAATCCAACCGCACCCACATATTCAATGGCATCCACATCCTGGAGGATCTTTGCTTCAAGACTCTGAGGGTCCGGGCCGCCATAACGGCTATGGGCTTCAATGATATGGAGAATCTTCTGGATCTCGTTTTCCCTAAATCCTATTTCCTCCAGGAAAGCCCTGGCCTTCGGGAGTCCAGCCTCATAATGTCTTTTCCGATCAATCGTCAGTCCGATATCATGAAGAAGCGCAGCGGTAAGGAGAATCTCCATCTCCGCATTTCTTTCTCTTCCAATCTTCTGACACCATTCAAAAGCCCTCTCGAGATGGTCCGTCCCAGCAAACTGTTCCTGTGCCATCTCCTTTTTGGTAAATTCTCTTATCTTAACCCAGCGATCCATGATGACCCTCGTCTATCGACGTAATAAATTCCAAACCATTATAAAACTTTTCAGCATGAAAACAAGGAGAATTGACAGTCGCTCTTTTGTCCATCCAACATGTAGATTTTTTGGCTTTCTCGGAAGTCTCCTTATTTTCTCCTTATTTTTTGCTTGACTTTTCTTTTCTATGACGATAAAAACATTGTGAAAATTTGCCCGGATTACTCCAGAGCAAAACAACTCATTTATTCATAGGAGGAAAAATGAAAACGAGGGCTATGCTGTTTCTGCTAACTTTTTTTCTATTTTTTTCTTTTTGGGTAAATCCCCAGATGACCTGTGCACAGGATAAAGTGGTTATTGGAATTCCTTTGTCGATCACGGGAATCCACGCAAAATTCGGGGAACAGCATCATAATGGATATAAGCTGGCTCTTGAAGAAATGCTTGCACAAGGAGGAATCCGAAAAGGACTCTTCAAAGGGAAAAAATTAGAGTTTCAATTCGAGGATGAAGAAGGAAAGCCGGATAAGGCCAAAGCCGTGACGGAAAAGCTTATCACCCGGGATAATGTTTCCATGATCATGGGCGGATACTCCAGTTCTGAAGTCTTTGCCATCGCAGGGACTACGGCCCAATACGGCACGCCCTTCATATCTCCCAGTGGCGCAGCAGATGATATCACACAGAAAGGGTGGAAGAATGTTTTTCGTCTCAACCAGCCTGCGAGTGAGTATTGCACAGGTCTTCAAGATTTCATATTGAAGATTGTGAAACCGGCCTCCATGGTCATCCTCTTTGAGAACACCCTTTTCGGTACGAGCACAGCCAAGGCCATGAAAGTATGGTGTGAGGAGAACAACATCAAGGTGCTCATGTTCGAAACCTATGAAGCCGGAGCCCCGGACTTCAAACCCCTCTTAACGCGTGTGAAGGTGGCCAATGCAGATGTGATCTTCATGGTCTCTTACATCATGGATGCTGTTCTTCTCACCCGGCAGTCCGCTGAAGTGGACATCGATTCCAAACTCTTCTGTGGAGGAGCGGCAGGGTTTGCTCTGCCCGAATACACCAAGGGGGTTGGAAAATTGGCAGAAGGGGTGATGACTGCTGTCCTCTGGAGCCATGATGTGAAATATCCCGGAGCGCAAAAGTTCTACGAAACGTTCTTAAAAAAATATAACTTAGCTCCCACATACCACGGCGCAGAAGGCTATTCCGCTGCTTATCTCTGCCGGGATGTCGTGGAACGAACAAAATCCCTGTCCAAAGAAGACCTGATCAAAGCCCTGTCAGAAACGGACATGATGACGATCTTCGGTCCGGTCAAATTCGTCAACTATAAAAAGTTCACCAATCAGAACAAGGTTCCATCCCTGGTGGTCCAGGTCATCAAAGGGAAACATGAAACCGTCTGGCCTCCGGACGCTGCTGCCGCAAAATATATGTATCCTCAACCTAAGTGGAAAGATAAAAGATAAGGAGCGAACTCAAAACATACCCTTAGGGCTATTTTCCCACCCCGGGGAAAGATTCAATTTAACTGAAAAAGAATAAGAGAAGAGGTTCCTATGACTGGTTTTGGAATATTGGTCCAAACGTTAATCAGTGGCATCCTCATCGGTGGGCTCTATGCTTTGATTGGAACCGGAATGTCGTTGATCATGGGCGTCATGGGAATCATCAATCTCGCCCATGGTGAACTTCTCATGGCAGGGATGTTCGTTACCTTTTGGGCTCATGCCCTTTATGGTATTGACCCCTATCTCTCCCTGATCTTCTCCATGCCTGCCTGCTTTCTCATCGGGCTCTTCATTCAGAAGTTTCTGATCAATCCGGTCATCCGAATCCCCACTCTTCTTCCTGAAACCCAGGTTCTTTTGACCTTTGCCGTTGGGATGGTGATGACAAACATCGCTCTCCTCCTCTTTACCGGAGACTACCGAACGCTTCGCACGGAATATACCAGCGCCGTCTGGTACGTGAAAGGAATTTCGATCAATGTCGCCCTCACGATTGCCTTCGCCATCGCACTAGCGATCACCGTGCTCCTCTACCTCTTTCTGATGAAAACAGATACCGGGAAGGCTATCCGTGCCACTGCACAGGATCGAAATGCAGCCATGCTCATGGGCATTAAAACAGATCGCATCATCGTCATGACCTATGGCATCGGGTCAGCCCTTGCCGGTGCTGCGGGTTCACTCCTCCTCCCGGTCTTCTATCTCTATCCTGCGGTCGGGGGTCCCTTTACATTGAAAGCCTTCATCGTCACAGTGCTGGGAGGGATGGGGAGTGCGATCGGTGCTACGGTAGGAGGCCTCGTTCTGGGAATTGCCGAATCCCTGGGTGCCTTCTATATCTCTCCAGGGTATAAGGACGCTATCGGATTTATCATTTTTGTCTTGGTCCTGCTCTTCTTGCCTGGAGGCTTGAAGCGGCTCACACGGGTATAGGGAGAAATCTCCATGGAAAACAGACGAAGATTGAAGGACTTCCTCCCCTGGATCATTCTGGTTCTGCTCGCCCTGATCCCTCTGGTTCAGAGAAACCCTTACATTCTCCACATGCTGATCATGGTCCTCATCTGGGTCTCTTTGGGTCAGAGCTGGAACCTCCTGGGTGGCTATACCGGACAGGTTTCCTTCGGACATGCCACCTTTTACGGATTGGGTGCTTATGCAGCGGGCCTTCTCTATTTCCACAAAGAGATTTCGACCTGGTACGGGATGCTTTTGGGGCCGATCGTGGCCATGATCTTTGCTATTCCCATCGGTCTGATTTGCTTCAGGCTCAGGGGAGCGTATTTTGCTTTGGCCATGCTTGCCCTGGCCGAGGTTCTCCGGCTGGTTGCGACGAACTGGATTTCGTTTACCAATGGATCGGTGGGAATCCTGATCGTTCCTGTGGTCTCGAAAGTTCTTTATTATTACATGGCCCTGGGCCTTGCAGCGATCAGCTTCTATGTCATCTATCGAGTGCTTCGTTCGAAATGGGGATTCTATTTCATTGCCATCCGGGAAGATCAGGATGCGGCAGAATCAATGGGGATCAACACCACCTATTATAAACTCATCTCCCTGCTGATCTCTGCCTTCTTCACGGGTCTTGCAGGGGCCTTCTACATGAACTACATGGCCTTCATCGATCCTCATGTCGTCTTTTCCCTGGTAGACGTCTCCATCATGATGATTCTCGTCGTGATGCTCGGGGGCGCGGGAACTCTTTATGGGCCAGCCATCGGTGCAGTCATCATGGTCCTCCTGAGCGAGGTCTTCCGTGCTTATTTCGGGCATGCCAATCTGCTCATCCTGGGCATATTGATCATCTTAATCATCGTCTTCATTCCGGATGGCGTCGTTGACATTTCAAGATTTTTTAGGAGGAAACAGCATGCTTGAGGTGAGGAAACTGACCAAGTTCTTTGGGGGTCTGGGAGCGGTGAGAGACCTTTCCTTTCAGGTGAAGGAGGGCGAGATTTTCGGATTGATCGGGCCGAACGGTTCAGGAAAAACCACCATCTTCAATTTGATCAATGGTTTCTACCACCCCACTTCGGGAGACATTCTCTTTCGTGGAGAATCCATCAGCGGTCAGAAGCCCAATCTGGTCTGTAAAAAAGGAATCGCTCGAACTTTCCAGGTCGTCAAGCCGCTTTCACGGATGACGGTTTTAGAGAACGTCATGGCCTCCGCTTTCCTCCGAGTCAGCGGTGTAAGTGAAGCCAGTGAAGAAGCCTTAAAGTCGCTGGAATTCTGTTCCTTGATTCATCGAAAGGATTACCTGGCCAAGAGTCTGACCATCGGGGATCGAAAACGTTTGGAGATCGCCCGCGCCCTCGCCACCCGTCCCCGAGTCATCCTGCTGGATGAAACCGCTGCAGGGCTTAATCCGGCTGAGCTCGATCAGGCCATTGAACTGATCAAGAAGATTCGGGCACAGGGGGTCACCGTCGTGATTGTGGAGCATATCATGAAAGTCATCATGTCGATTTCCGATCGCATTCATGCCATCAATTACGGTCAGACCATTGCTGAAGGAACCCCTCAGGAAGTGGCGAACAACAAAGCGGTCATCGAAGCCTATCTGGGAGAAGCCTATGCTTAGCCTGAACCAAATCCAAGTCGCCTACGGCGATGTCCAGGTTCTCTGGGATGTATCGATTAACGTCCAATCGAAGGAACTCGCTGCCCTGGTGGGAGCGAATGGAGCGGGGAAATCAACCACCCTGAATACCATCTCCGCCATTCTCCAACCCCGTTCTGGGACGATTGAATTCAACGGCGAGCGCATCGATCATGCTCCGGCAAGCCGGGTGGTCGAGTTGGGAATCTCCCAGGTCCCGGAGGGACGCAGACTCTTCCCTGAGATGACCGTGCTTGAAAACCTGGAGTTAGGCTCTTTCATGGCCGAGGCCAAAAAGCATCGGAACGAAACCCTGGATTGGGTTTATAACATTTTCCCACGACTGAGGGAGCGGCGAAATCAGCTCGCTGGAACGCTGAGCGGCGGGGAGCAACAGATGGTGGCCGTCGGACGGGGGTTGATGGCCCGACCCAAGCTTCTCATGTTGGATGAGCCTTCCTTAGGATTGGGACCTCTTCTTGTTCAAGAAGTTTTCAAGGCTGTGGAACGAGTGAACGGAGAAGGAGTCACGATCCTCCTCGTCGAGCAGAATGTGAAACACACCCTCACCATCGCGACACGAGCCTATGTCCTGGAAAATGGCCGCATCACCATAGAAGGTATGGGTGCCGACCTCCTCAAGAACGACCATGTGAAGAAAGCCTACTTGGGAATATAAGTTAAACCTCCACAGATTTTTCATATCTTAGCACTTCGAAATAAACCTTTTAAAATCCCTCCCCTCCTCCCCTGCCTACCGGCCCCGGTCCCGCACTATCAATAGACCGAGGGCGGGGCAGGCAGGCTTTGCCAAAGGGAGGAGAAATGCATTCCCCCTTTTAACAAACGGGAGTATGAAAAAATCAATTCGTGACCCAGACCGGAAGGATGGTTGGGGTAAAGAAGTTTTAGACCTGCCTGCGCGAAGCCCCGCCTCCAGAAGCCTTGCGGAGGGCAGGCGCTCCGGCGAAGGCAGGGCGCCACCTCTCAAAGAAAAAGCAGCTGTAGAGCCCCGGGATCCAATTCTTGCACCGATTATTCAAGAAGAGCCGTTTCCTTCCCAAAACGAAAGGAAGGCTTTACGCAAAGGATCAGGACTCCTCCCAAGATACAGAAGATCCCTGATAAATAAAGTCCCCACGAAAAAGAAGCCGTCACATCTCTGATCCATCCCGTTGCCCAGGGCGCAATCAGAGAACCCAAGAAGTGAATAGTATTCGTTAAACCGTAAGTCGTCCCGAGAATTTCATAAGGGACGATGTCCGGAAGAAGCGAATAGAAGGCTGCCCAGTGTCCCCAGATGAAGAACCCGGCCATGAAGAACAGAAAAACGAAAAGATAGATGTTCATCTTTATCTTCAATCCATATCCCAATGCCAGCATGCAGAATGAAATCAGAAAGAACTCGACGGCAATGAGCCCCTTCCTCCCCTTCCCTTTTCTGGCCAGTCGATCGCTCACAAATCCCGTCAGAGAAAGGCCCGGGATCGCCGAAATCCCTAAGAGGCTGGAATAGAAAGAAGACCGAGCAAGACTTTCCACGCCCATCTCTTTGAATATTGCAGGAGCCCACGTCCCCACTACCCAGAGAGCATAAATGGCAGGAATACCTCCCAGATAGAGCAGCCAGAGATCTTTGCTCTTAAAGATCAAGGAATAGGAGACCTTTTTGCTTTCCGTTTCTTTAGAGGCATATCGTCGAGGCTCATCGATTAGACGATAGATTAAAAAAGAAGCAAGGAAAGAGGGAAAGGCATAGAGGATGAAGACTGAGCGCCAACCCCATAAATCGGATACCCAGCCGGCGAGTGAGATACCGATAAACATCCCGGTACCCAGTCCGATGAAAGAAATCCCCTGGCCCAATCCCCTCTTCTTCTCCGGAGTGTAGGCAGAGATAATCGGTCGGTCGTTACTGAAATAAGCACCTTCCCCGATGCCGGTCAGAAAGCGAAAGAGAAAGAGAGAGGCGAAAGAGTGGGCCAAACCCGTCAGCAGGGACATCAATCCCCACCAACTCGTGCAGAGAACAAGGACGACTTTCCTCCCCAATCGGTCGCCCAGGTGACCCGCGGGAAGTTGCATGAAGGTATAAGCATAAAAGAAGGCGGTGGCTAAAATTCCAGCCTGGGCATAGGTCAACTTAAATTCCTCAAGGATGGGAATAAGAAGGGGAGAGAGGCTTGCCCGGACCATGTAGTTGGTCACCCATCCGAAAATCATGACTGCCCAGACCGTATGGTATTTCTCCCACTTCATCGCTTCAGATTTCCAGAGGAGTCGTTGAGGTAGCATAACCCCTTTTCTTTCTTTCCTCTACTCCGTTAAAGAAATTTTTCAAAAAGCGTCTTCTTTGACTGTTCAGTATACAGAACGAATGTTGCTATACAGTTATTTTTTTAAGAAGTACATCAAAAACCTCTTGACAGCGGCTTAAAATATGGTACTATTGCTGTAATCGAACGTTCATTATAAAGAACTTCCTCAGGAGGTATTGAAAATGCCCGCCATTTCCATTGTCCCCGAACGCTGCACGGGATGCCATTCCTGTGAAATGGTCTGCAGCCTCGTCCATGAAGGCTCCTGTAGCTCTTCCCTTTCGCGGATACGGATGAAAAAGTGGGAAGAGATTTCTGTCTTCATGCCCGTCGTCTGTCAGCATTGTGAAAAACCCCCGTGCATGACGATCTGTCCTACCGGTGCCCGGAAGCGCGTGCCCGAAACCGGCGCAGTCGTGACGGATGAAAAACGGTGTGTCGGTTGTAAGTCCTGTCTCTATGCCTGTCCCTACGGCGCTCCGGTTCTTCATCCCGTCACCAAACGCACCATGACCTGTGACCTCTGCAAGGGTCAGCCCCTTTGTACAAAAGTCTGCACCGCTGGAGCACTCTCTTATGCCCCCGAAGGAGATCTCTCCATGGAGAGAAAAAAGGCCTTCGGAGAAATTTTTCTTCAATCCATGAAATCAACCCGGCGGCTGAATGCCGAAGGTCGCCCATCAGCCCGTGCTCGGGTCAATGGGTCAAGATAAGGAGCTGCGGCAATGCCAAAAGCATGGACAGGAAAAAGACTTCGTATCGATCTCACTCTCCGGAGGGCATGGTCTGAGGACATCCCTGAAGGAGATCTGCGCCAATGGTTTGGCGGGAGGGGAATCAATGCCTCTTTCTTCTACCAAAATTTCCCATCCCGTGCCACTTCCTCCGAAAACCCCATCGCCTTTGCAGGGGGACCATTGACAGGAACCCTTGCCCCCTGCTCCGGATGGACAAGCATCGCATCCTTTTCGCCTTTCTCTGACCCTCCTCGCTATGCCTTCACCCGCATGCCCGGTCACTTCGGGGTTCCGCTAAAAGGAGCCGGCTTTGATCAGTGCATCCTTCAAGGAAAGGCAGATCGACCGGTCTATCTATGGATCGACAACGGAAAGGTGAAGTTTGAAGAAGCAGGTCATCTCTGGGGGAAAGAGACAACCGAGACGACAGTTGCCATTCAAGAGGAAAAAGGCGATCGAAGCATTGAGGTCCTCTGCATCGGTCCTGCCGGCGAAAGGCAGCTCCCTTTTGCCAACGTGATCCATCGTCTTTCCTGGACAGGAGACCATCTCGGGTTGGGATATCTCTTCGGGGTAAAGCATCTTAAAGCCATTGCGATCAGGGGAAAGAAACCCGTAGCCCTTCACGATCCCCAACGGTTCCTCAACCTCTGTCTGACGCTGAAAGACCGGATCCAGGAGGACCGGAAGATAGAGACGCTGAAAGAAGAAGGGATTTTCTCTCTTCCCGGTCGAGACGGAAAGAGGAGGATGGGGGACGGCAACGGGTTTTCTCCCATTTCGGAGAAGCAATGGCGGACCTCTCTGAGCACTTATCTTTCCGGCCAGGAAAGCTGTTTTGCATGTCCGGTGCACTGTGGCCGGAACATTCAGCATGAGGAGAACTATACCGGAGGAATCCATCTCGAAAAGGCCTGGCATTTAGGTCCTCTCATCGGAGTCTACAATGGGGAGTGGACCTTGAAACTCCACCACCTCTGTCAGGCCCAGGGCCTCGATCCCTTCTTGACCGGTTCCCTTCTGGCCGGGATCCTGGAAGGAGTTGGAAACGGTCCTCTTTCGGACGAAGATCCGGGGCAAACGGATCATCTCTGGGACCAAGGGGAAAAGGCCTTCGTTATCCTTGACCGGATCATTCATGATGGGAAGAATGGATTTCATCTTACAGTCCCTGCCCCTTCCGAAAATGAGGACCTCGACGTCCTGGCAGACATCATCCCTTTTTGTACGATCGTCGTCAACCGGCTCAACCGGATGACGGTTTCTAATATGATCGACTTGATCAATGCCGCCACCGGATATGCCTTATCCGTGGAAGGCCTGCGGGACACCGTCTCGAACATTCTGCGAATGGAATCCCGCTTGCAAAATGGAGCCCCACGGGCAAAGCCCGTGGTACCTCCATTAAAATACCCTCCTACGCCGAGGCTTCGGAGGGTTATCCACCTGTGGCGAAATCCACCGAAGCATCAAGCTTTGAGCACATGAATAGTTTAGCTACCTTTTACGCATTCATCATCCACGGGCAGAGCCCGTGGTTTTCTGCGTAGGTGGATAAAGAATTTCCCTTGGGCGACCAATCATCCCTTTCCCGGGCGGGGGAGGGTCAAATCAATGAGATTCTTAAAAGGGAGGAACACAGCAATGAATCGACCGTTCACCGGACCACTTCCTAAACCAGCCTATTTGAGACTCCTCGAATACCAGAGGCAGAGGATGTCGTTTCCTGCTTATGGGGCGGATCTGCCTCTGCTTTTCTTCATCTTTTTTTCACGGATCGCGGCCGGCCTTTCCATCCTGTCTGTTTTTTTCCCATCCTCCATTCTGTGGGTGGGCATTGCCTTCTGTTGCATGGTCCTGGCAACGGCTGCTTCCATTACGCACCTCACCGTCCCTTCTCGATTTCTGACCATGATCATCAATCACCGATCGCCCCTCGTCTGGGAAATCCGTCTGGCCGGAGCTCTCACGGGTTCGCTCGGAGCACAACTTTTATTTCACATGGGAATTCTTTCAGGTTTTCAAACCCCTTTCCTCTGGGCCAGTTTCTCCCTCGGCGTCCTCTTTCTCATTTCAACCGGATGGGCCTATCGATTTGATACGCACCCGGCCTGGAAGACCCATATCCTTTTTGGATATTATCTGGCTTCGGCTTTCATGATAGGCTTTGCGCTCTACTCCATCACCTACCCGAATTCCCTCTTTCGCCTCGTCACCGTTACGCTCTTTTGCGCCGAGGGATTTCTCATCCTCCTTTATCTGAATCACCTCTGCAAAACCTCGGCAATCTCGCTGAAAAGGATCGATTCGGGTAAAGACCAACGGATCTCCATCGCCTTTCTTGTGTCGGTCCTCCTCATTCCCGGACTTATCACCTTCGCTCCTCTCTTCACGAAAAATCTGGGATTCTTTGCTGCGGTTCTTGCGCTCAGCAGCTCGGCCGGGGTTGTCCTCGAGCGAATCCTCTTTTTCCGGCTGGAGCAGCCGGTTTTTTTCCTCTCAAGGAGTCGGAATTCTGAACGACCTCCTTTGAAATCCGCCGTTGGATAAACGGAGGATACGACGGCAATGGATGTTGATCATCTCGTAATGTTAAAAAGGGGGCAGCCTGAAAGAAGGGTGGGGATGATAAGACAAAAGAGGCAATCTCTTAAGGCATGCGGGAATCAGGCAAAGGGTCCTTTTTGGTAAATCGCCCCCAGAGATTGATTGATCTCCTTAACGGTCTCCTGAATTTCTCGGATCACCATTTTGACTTTCTGATCGTCCAGCGACGAAGTGAATCCGACGACCCATATGGCCGCCGGCGGGAAAGAAGTGGAAAGTAGAGGGGCGGCCACAGCCCGGACCCCCGGAATGTATTCTTCATCATCCACGGCGTATCCCTGCTTCCCCGTTTTCTCAACCTCTCTGAAATACTGTCTCGCATCGGTCACCGTCTTCGAAGTGTAACGGACCGGACCTTTCTTCTGGAGCATCTCTCTCAATTTTTCCCTCTCTATCTGGGACAGAAGAACCTTCCCTGTGGACCCCGCAAAAAGGGGGAGCCTCGTCCCGGGAGGAGAGGTGATCTTCATTTCGTTTCGCGATTCCACCATATCGACAATGGTGACGTGATCTCCGTTCAGAACGCCAAGGAAAACGGTCTCGCCCACTTTCTCCATCAATTTCTCCATAGGTTTCCGGGCCAGATCCTTCAATTCCAATTTCCCATAGGCCGTCCTGCAGAGTTCCAGAAGGGTGTAGCCTACGGTATACCTTTTGTAAAGCGGGTCGCGAACAAGAATCCCCATTTCCTCCAGCGCTGTGGTGATTCCGTGGACCGTGCTCTTGCCGATCTTGAGCTTCTTCGAAAGATCGCTTATGCCCAGGCCCTTGGAAGCATCTGAAATCGCGTTGAGAATCTTAAAGGCTTTCTTGACCGAAGGTGCCGAGTAAGTGATCTTCTTCATCTGTTCACCATATTGAACTTTGATAGTAAAATATCAGGTTCCTCGCATCCTTGTCAATAGATTCCCGTGAGTGCTCTGCGGAGAATGCTGAAAAAGCCTTCTCTGTCACCCTGAACGCGTTTCAGGGTCTGGTATTTCACTAATTTTGTTAGATGCTGAACCAAGTTCAGCACGACACTTTCCTTCATCTTCTTACTTTTCCCAAAGCACCTCTCTGAAAATCTTGACAAAACAGTTCCATGTGGTATGATTTGTCAAAGCTAACCTGTTCACTCTAAAGAACTTTTTCTCTCTGAGTCGGGATGAAGACAGAACCGATGCACCCCATAAGAAATGTAAGATATCTTCGGCCTCAAAAAGAATGGAAGGAGATCATTGCCGTCTATCTTTACCTCGCAGGCATGGGCGCCGGTTCTTTTATCATCGGCATCTTGATCGACTGGCTGGGTGTAAGAATAAATCCTTCGTTTCGCCCCTCCCTCAACCTCCTCGGCTACACACTGAACTTTTCAAAGGTCCCGATTCTCTGGGGACCGCTCATGGTCGCTATCGGTGCCCCCTTTCTTATTTTAGACCTGGGAATCAAATGGAGATTCATGTATGCTTGTTTGAACCCCAAAACCTCCTGGGTGGCCCGGGGATTTATTATCCTTTCGATCTTCATCATTTTGGGTCTGGCTCTCCTTGCGAAGTCCATCCTGCCTTTTGAATGGCTCCACGCAGAATCTTTCTTATGGCGCATCCTTGAGATCATTGCCTTCGTTTTTGCTTTCGCAACTGCCGTTTACACGGGAATTCTGCTAAAGGCAACGAAATCGATCCCTCTATGGAACACTTATTTCCTGCCCCTTCTCTTCCTCGTGTCGGCCCTTTCCACGGGATCGATGGCGATTATTCTTTCAACACTCGGAACGGGCCTCTTTTCTCACGATGCCGGAGCGTTGAAAGTCTTGATGGGCGGGGAACAGATCCTGGTGGTGATTGAGGGAATTGTTCTTTATCTCTTCCTCTCCCGCAGATACAGGGCGGCGGAGCAGGGAAAGGATTCGGTCCGTCTTCTTTTGTTCGGTGAGATGAAACTGATCTTCTGGGGAGGGATTGTCTTCCTGGGTTTCATCTTTCCCGTCGTCCTCGAAAATATCGCTTCGTTCTTCCCGGGAAATGCGGCGCTGATCTTTGCCGCCGGCATTCTTCTCCTCTTCGGCGGTTTTTTCCTCCGTGTGGGGATCCTTCACGCCGGCATCAAGGAACAGATTCCAATGCATCGCTTGATGGAAATCCAGTACAACATAATGGCCGAGAGAGCAAAGGTTTTGCGGGGACTGAAAAGTGAAGAGACCCACGAGATTCGATGAGAGTGGGCATAATGAATTGCGGAATACGGAATGCGGCTTGCGGAATTGATGTGATGTAAGTATTCGCTTTGCGCTATGCCTGCCTGCTCGTAGCCACCGCGGCGAAGGCAGGCCCTATGCGCCAAGCGTTTTGACAATGCAGGAGGACAATGATGCAGGAAGAAAAGGTATTGGTTGTCGATCAACAGAAGTGCACCGGATGCCGTTTGTGCGAACTGGTGTGCTCGGTGTTTCATACGGGAACAAGCAATCCAAGCCGCTCCCGGGTGAAAGTGGTCAAGTGGGAGGATGTAGGGTTTTATCTCCCCATGGCCTGCAATCATTGTGAGAAAGCCTACTGCGTGGAGGTATGCCCGACAAAGGCCTGCCACAGGGAGCCTGAAAACAATAACCGGGTGACCATCGACAAAAAGCTTTGCATCGGATGTAGAACCTGCATCATTGCCTGCCCCTTTGGCCATCCGTTCTTCGATGCCCAGGAGCGGGTGACGGTGAAGTGCGATTACTGTGACGGAGACCCGCAATGTGTTCGCTTCTGTGACGTCAAGGCCATCTCTTTTACGGATGCGGACAAGACAAACCTGACCAAAAAACGAGAGGCCTTCCTGAGATATGCTGAATCGATGAAACACGTCAGGTGAACACATCGTCAGGTCGGTCGAACCCAAATCATTCATCTTGTGAAAAGTCTCTCCTTCTGACTAATACAAACGTATTAATTTATGTTACCCCCCACCCTCCCCTCCCCCTCAAGGGGGGAGGGTTAGGGAGGGGGTGATGTAACTTTATTTATGTCTTTTGTATTAATATCTCTTTTCGACAGTTCTATGGCCCGCTTGAATGACTTAATGACCAAATGACTTAATGACTTCCATCCCCTGAAGACATGATCATTTTCACTCACCATACGGCCGAGCCCCACAGTATTTTAGGAGCTCAGGTGGCAGCAACCTTCTTCGAGCAAAAACTTTCAATACCCTCAATCGTAGTTGGAATCGAGAGGAACTTCTCAAAAGAACAACTGCTTCGCTTCATCGATGACTATTACTCAGGGAAATGGGGCCGCACGGAAAAGCCCTCATCGTCTATCCAACGCTCATGTGGGGCGACATCCCGCCTAAAGAACCGTGACTCTCTACTGGCGGGAGAGAAGGTAGTCGCCTTCTCGCATCTCTGCGGCAGAAAAGATATCATTGGACTGGCCCAGGAACTGAAACAGGATGGATTTATTACGATCCTCGGAGGACCCCAAGCCAAGCAGGACTACTACGGCGAGCCCGACACGGACTCCTCTCCGCACCGTTTCAGAGGGCTGAAATCGATAATCGATATCGCTTTCCAGGGGCCGGTCGATTGCCTTGGACCGGAACATCTTGGTATGAAGGGGGTGGTCCTCGAATACCCGTGGACAAAGGACATATTCCTGGAGATCGATTGGTCGAATCTTTACACGTTCTCCGACACCCTCAGCAAGGTAGAGGTCCGGCTGGGCCAGGTGCTGAACGCAGTTGGCTGCCCCTATTCCAGCAAGATCCAGACAGTAACCCTGCCGCCACCGGTCGATCTAAGGGAAAGGGGGATCCCTCCCTTAGAAGTTCGAAGCGAGGGGTGCATCTTCTGCGACGTTTCGCGGGACAAGGGTTACCACGGCTCTGTGGAGCGCGACAGGGTGATGGCCCAGATCGCAGCGTTGCCCGAGGTCGATGGGAGAAAGATTCCCTTCGAATTGATAGACGAATACCCCATTCGCTCCCTCGGTAAGCTCCTCGAGGATGCAGAAAAGCAAAAGATCAAGCTTTCGCAGATCAATCTGGTCTGTCGGGTCGATGACATCAACGCTTACGCTTCTGACCTTATGGAAATTCTGTCGCTCGCGCGAAGGCAGGATACAAAAATCATGTTCGCCTCCATCGGCTTTGAATCGTTCAGCGATCGATTGCTCCAATATTTCTGCAAAGGCATCACCGTGGCAGATATCGTGAAGTCTGTCGAAACACTGCGCCGGCTGAAGGACAGGTTCGGAAATCACCTCCTCTACCGGCGCGACGAGGGTGCGAATCACGGCTTCATTCGCCCCACACCCTGGGATGATAGCGAAACATTGCAGGAAATCGATCGGAATATATTTCTCCACCGTTTTTTTGAAGACATCTTACCTGAGCACAGCACCCCCCTCATCATCCACCATGCATCGTATCTCGGAGACTGGATCAGAAAAATCGAATCGATGTCAGGAATTACCTTCAGCAGGGGCGGAACATGGATCGAATGGTGGAATCCATCTCGTGTTTCATAAGTTCACCATTGTGAACATACTTCGCGGCATAAGACGAGATGACCTAAGATTCCAAACAAACGACGTAGCGATTGCCCAAGCACTGAAAATTATTTCCAGGTTTCTTAAACGAACATCCGTAGAAAAAGGTCCTGCAACTATATCAATATGTTAAGAAAATTTGTCCTTGACAAAGACGTAAATGTAGTTTATTAATTTAACACTAAGCTTTGATCCTATGATTCGGCTGTTCAGTATCGTGAACACGGTTCGTAAAGTGCTGAAACCCGCGACAGATCGATCACTTTTATTACCCTGTTGTTCTTTTTCCTTGTGAGGAAAGGAGGATGTTATGGCTGCCGAGAAAGAGGGACTTTCGACCGCAGAGAGTCTACGTAAAACTCGTACCTACGGCCAGGTGAGGTGTCATAATCCCAGTTGCATGGGAAGACTTCAGCCGAAACCTGGGGAGAAGACAGTTAAATGTCCAACTTGCGGCATGGAATATCGCGTCGCCTGGGTCAAAGAAGGGTTCCCCCGCATCAGGGGACCGGTATGGGATGTAAACCAGAGAATAGCTCAAGAGGCGCTTGAAAGGAAAATGAAGGAGGAAAAGAAAGATGGCCCTAAATAGGAAGATAGCATATATTGATCTCTCGACAGGCCAAATAGCAATCAAGTCCATTCCAATCGATGTGCGAAGAAAATTCTTGGGAGGTCGAGGACTGGATGCCTATTTGCTTTACAATCACACGAAAAAAGGATGTGACCCCCTCGGTCCTGACAATACCTTGATGGTGAGCGGCGGAATTTTGACCGCAACCCTGGCCTCTGCAACCGCGAGAACCCATGTGATGGCCAAATCGCCCTTGGGAGGGATGTTGGGTAGCTGTAACATGGGAGGTTTTTTTACTCCTGAGTTAGCCTGGGCTGGTTTTCATCATCTCGTCATTAAGGGTAAGGCAGAAAAACCCGTCTACCTGTGGATCCACAACGGCAAGATTGAGATCCGCGATGCCAAAAACATTTGGGGAAAAACGGTTACAGAAACCCAATGGGCGATCCGGGAAGAGCTGGGTGACGACGATATCAAGAGTTTAGTGATCGGTCCGGCGGGTGAAAATCTTGTAAGGTATGCCAACGTGATGACCGGAATCAAGAATTCCGGCGGAAGGACCGGAATGGGAGCCGTCATGGGCTCAAAAAATTTGAAGGCCGTTGCTGCCCGTGGCACCATGGATATAAAAATCGCCTATCCAAAGGAAGCTCTCGACTATAACAAGCGTTTTATCGATCAAATCACGAGCGCGAAGGTTAACCAGACCCAGGGAACCTTCGGTACCCCCTTTATTTGGGGAGCCACCAACTCCTGGGGCGGCGTCCGAACGAGAAACTTCCAGTACAATCAAATGCTCTATTGTGATGATGTTGAGCCGGAAGCGATTGATGAAAACTGCACCCAGACGATAGGACCCCATCATATGGCTGGTTGCTTTGGCTGTCAGGTGCACTGCCGGGCCAAGTATAAGATTCCGACCGGACCTTATGCGGGAGTCTATGACGAGGGACCGGAGTATACGTCCCAGGGGGCTTTTTCCTCAGAACCCGATATCCCGGACCTGGAGAACTTGTTAGTGGCGAATCACCTGGTCGATCAGTGGGGTGTGGACAACCTCGAAATTGGAAGCATTATCTCCTGGGCGATGGAGCTCTATGAGCTGGGAATTCTCACGAACAAGGAGACCGATGGCCTCGAATTGCGGTTTGGCAGCAGTGAGGCACTCCAGGAGATGATTAGACGTATCTGCTTTAGAGAGGGCTGGTTGGGTAACGTCCTGGCCGAGGGAGGAATCATCGCATCAGAGAAGATCGGAAAGAATTCTTTTGACTACCTGATTCAAGTAAAAGGGGTCAGCAATCTTCACTCCGATGAGCGAGCAACCCCCGCCCTTGCGCTTAATATCGCTACTGCTTCCCGCGGCTCAGACCATTTAAGAAGCCGACCGGCTATTGACCTTTACCATTTGCCGCAGGAAGTGATGAGAAAAATCTACAGTAGCCCGGTCCCGTACGATGGGCCGTTGAGCTCAGAGCATACGGAATACATTGGCAAGCCGTGGCAGGTCTTCTGGCATGAGAACTGCTATATGGGAGTGGATTGCCTGGGTATCTGCAAGTATCACACGACCTTCTTGGGTGCGACCCTTCCCAATTTTGAAGATTGGTCCAAAGTGCTTTACTACAACACCGGGCTGGAGTTCACGCCGCGGGAGATCTGGGACATTGCCGAGCGATGCAACATGATGGAGCGGCTGTTTAACCTCCGCGAAGGGTTGACGAGAGAAGACCTCAAAAAGGGTGATATGCTCAATCACCGGTACTTCGATGAGCCCGCGCGAAGGGGTGCTGTCGACGTGGTCGGGACGGTCATCGATCGAGAAAAATTCAAGAAGATGGTAGATGAATTCTACGAATACAAGGGCCTTGACAAGAACGGCGTTCCGAAGCCGGAAACGCTCAAGAGGCTCGGCCTGGAGAATGAACCATCCCATCTGCTGTAAGAAAGACGAATTTAAACGAATGGTAACGAATGACACGAATATTGCTCGCTCTGTGGTTCATTCGTAAAATTTGTTCTAATTCGAGTCATTTGTGACAATGAAAGGAGAGAGTTGAATGGAACCCATGGGTAAAGTTCTCGCAATCGATTCCGAAAAGTGCACCGGG